>ERZ773157.2304-NODE-2304-length-15242-cov-11.833410_pt1 | contig 15242 bp, 10 predicted proteins | sample MGYA00511480_ERZ773157 | MGnify/ENA primary metagenome ERZ773157 (study PRJEB29015, sample SAMEA2737863) | human gut metagenome | biome: human gut; feature: human-associated habitat; material: faeces | place: China | collected 2012 ... | reverse complement strand
AGTATAAAACCCGAATCCTGAAGTTTTCTATTTACACAAAATTGTGGACAGTGCCAGAAGAGCAGTCCTACAGACTGCTCTTCTTTACAATATCTGCCAGTTCCTTATCTGTAAGATTCTCACATTCAGATTTATCATAAATTGTCAGAAGGACAATATTTGTATCGGTTTCCGATATCAAAACAGTGAGAGTGATGACTCTAGCCCCTCCACTTTTACCTTTTCCTTTAGAAGAAATTGCCATACGCACTTTATGAAGTCCTCTACCTAAATCCACACATTACTGTGGTTCCCGTCTCAACGACTCCAGTAAACCGGCAAAATCCTGCCGCATTGATTTATAATGCTTACTTAATCTTTTCAATTCTCTCTTAAATAAAGAAGTAGCTATAATATTACAGTTCATTGAGTAAATCTTCGGCTGAAAAACCTTTTGCCTTTCCTTCGCGTATCAGTCGGGCTTCCTCACACGCTTCCTTCAAATCATCCAATACCTCTGATTTCGTTCGGGGGATATAGGGCACACAGTCCTCCTTCACTGTATTTATATTGACGGAAGACTCACCGTAAAGTACCATCTTTACCTTATCAAGCAACTGACGGCTATCCGACATTAATATTTCTCGGGCCAATTCAGCTTTATAAGCTTCCAGTTCCATTGAATTGTCCATTGTTATCTCCTTTCTTCTTTCATTTAAGTAACTACAAAGATAACGAAAGTAACCGGAAATCGAGTCATTAATTCGTTTTTATTCCTACCTTTGCCATCCGAATATCATAAAATACAGGATTAACAATAACCCCAAACCACAATGAAGAAACTAGCAATATTCGATTTGGATGGTACATTGCTAAATACGATCGCCGATCTGGCACACAGTACCAACTATGCTCTAAATAAATTAGGATATCCCACGCATGAAATAGAAAAGTATAACTTCATGGTAGGAAACGGTATCAACAAACTCTTTGAACGTGCCCTGCCCGAAGGAGAAAAAACAGAGGAAAATGTACTCCGTGTCCGCAAAGAGTTTATTCCTTATTATGATATTCACAATGCGGATGATAGCCGTCCCTATCCGGGTGTTCCAGAGTTATTGACCGATCTGCAGTCCGTCGGCATTCAGATTGCCGTAGCCTCCAATAAATATCAGGCCGCTACGGAGAAACTGATAGCTCACTACTTTCCGAGCATTCATTTCACTGCCGTGTTCGGTCAGCGGGAAGGAATCAGTGTAAAGCCCGACCCTACGGTTGTCTTCGATATATTAAAGTTGGCCAATGTAGAAAAAGACGAAGTTCTCTACATAGGAGACTCCGGAGTAGATATGCAAACGGCCGCCAATGCAGGAGTAACCGCTTGTGGGGTAACATGGGGCTTTCGTCCAAAAAGCGAACTGGAAGAATTCAAACCGGCATTTATCGTAGATACTACAGAAAAGATTTTATCACTTTTTACCCTCATACCCTCATAAACATCTGCATCGACCTATTCATCGGCATTTCAGCAATGAGAGCAAGCCTGACAGTAAGTATGAGAGTAACTTTTGCTCTCATACTTACTATCAGGCATAGTTTCAAATATAAACAAGCAGTATACACTCTTTGAACAACCGTATGTTTAATGTAGAACAACAACACAGACAAGGTTTATCTATCCTATTTCTTTTATCAAACTCCCGATATTTATAAAGGCTCACATTCGTGAGCCTTTGAGCTAACAACCATAAACCTTTCAGCTCACAGCTGTGGACAAAACCGCTCATTAATGTGAGCCTTTACGATTCTCAGACGTTTTACATACTAAGCACGTATGTTCTTACTAACAGGCACGTAGCCTTTACGTATTACCTACAGGCATCCGCCACCTAATCTACTATCGGATCTTTCACAATCTTCACTTCTTGACGAATATCCAGATTAAGCATGGAAGCTCTGGTATATGGATCGAGAACCATGATAAAAGAAATTAAGGCTAATGCAACCTCTCACTTAGCGAGCACCAACTCCCCCTCTCTATCATCACTACCGAACGTGAGAGAATAGTGCCCGTCCTTTATCACAGACACTTCCAATTGTTTTAAAGCTATGATTTCAGTCTGTTTTCCTTTTTCCACAATTCTCAAAACAGGAGTAGCCTTCTTTCCCGTAGACCAATCTCCCTGCCATAGCAATCTGTATTGTTTGCCCTCTGTAAGATTGGTTATTGCAACAGAACCTGGCTGTACCAGCAACCCCCAACCGTTCGGTTCTTCCAAAAGGATTTTCGTGTCCCACAAGAAATGGGGAGTTTGCTCCGAAGACATATCGGGATTTATGTCATCCATGCCATTATCATTACCGCAAGCAGTGAGAAAGAGACAGAACAGTACTCCCGTAGCTAAAAAGATTCTTGTTATTATGTGATGTTTTCTCATATCAATAATATTTTCAAGGTTATTATTTGTTTACTTTTAACCGGACAATAGTACCGTTGGCAGCCCTCGCTTCCAACATTACAAGTCCTTGATAGGAAGAAAGGTCAACTTTTCTTTCTGTAAACGATACGCGATTGTTGTTCACAAAAAAACTGGTAAACAACTCTGCATCCGGTCCTACCACACTTGCCATATTATCTTCCACTGCGATAGCGGCAGCCTCCAGCCAACCGAATCGATCCTCATCGGGAACAGGAACTTGCCCTCCGGCCTCATATCCCATGCCTTTGCCATAAAGCATGCTGCTTGCCGTTATTTTCAGAAAGCCAATATCCGGCAAAGTTCCGTCCGCCTGACGCGGATTCATCAGTTCCGTATCTTCAAGACTTATAAAGTCGGCAGAAGTCAGTTCATAACTTTCGGGAGCAAAAGAGTTGTTCACAATCTCGCACAGTGTTTCATCCACGTCTATCAAGTGTTTGCCCGCGCTTCGAGGCATATAAGATATGTTATTCTTTATAATATGACCATAACCCGGCACATCTACTTTTTCGGATGCACTTTTCCTGTTCAACATACAGAAATTGGACGGGTTACGGTAGCCCGTGTTATTATACCAGGCAATCCCTCCCAGATGATGATTGGCATAGAACCCTTTGTTTTTATTCTTATAAGCCAGACAATACTGAACGATATGCATCGGAATCACCTTCGGCACCTTTGGATTATCACTCATGCCATAACCTCCCGATTTAAATCCGGTTCCATCTCCGGCCTTATCCCCCTCCTTCGTATATCCATTCAGAAAAGACCAGCAATTATCAATGGTAAAAGCCGCCTTGCAATTAATTAAATCGAAGCCATCGTCGCTATTGTACCAGGCACGACATCCCCGAAACACATTACCCGTATAGGCTTCCGAAGTCAGATGACCTCCGAAGCCGTCCACATTTCCTCCGCTTCCGCTATCGGATACAGGATCATAATTATTGTATGCATCGCAATTCAGCACCAGATTATCTTTGCCCGTCACTATATAAAAGCCGATAGCCATGCCATCGTGCATAGACAAATGCTCATAGATATTGTTACTGCCTCCTTCATTGCGGAAACATTCGGACTGTGTATGTTCTGTGATTGTCACTTGCGTGCCCACTACTTCCATATTTCTGAAGTGCAGATACGAACCGCTTACATAAAACACAATAACCCGTTCATTGACGGGCTTTACTTCCGAAAGGTCAAATACCGGACGTTCGTTCTTATAGCCGGAATAGCAGATCCGCTTATCCTTCCCCGTCCCGCTTTTATCCATTTTAAAGACACGGCTCCAGGTAGTACTCCCCGCCGTATGGTGTTCCATCACCTCAGACTCCGTTATCTTGTATGTTCCCCGGCGGATATAAACAGTATCTCCGGCAACCACTTTCGATTGTGCTTTCCTCAAAGTGGCAAAAGGTTTCTCTATTGTTCCACTGTTGGTATCGCTACCATTCGTAGCCACAAAATAATTTGTTGCCGGAAGACAAAGACACATCCCTATAAAAGAAAGAAAAAAGTAAAAGCGTTTCATGGTATTCATATCAATATATATAAGGTATTATTGCAAAAGGAAAAATCATTTATAATCTATCTCAATCCGACTGTCTATATTATCCTCTTCCTGCACTTTAGTCTTATCTTCCACTGTCAGATGAATATCCTTCAACCGGAAGTTCTTGCTATAAGCGATTTTTCCGGCAGACTCCACACTCGCATTAATATTAGACAAGTAGAAGTTTTCAATGCGGAGCTCCTCATTCCATCCGGAAGCTGTGATAAAACGTTTTGCCCTGTCGGCCTGTATATTCGAGAAATACACATTACGGAAATAGGGATATCCTTTCTCCTTCGGTTCGACGGGAGTCAGCACGGTAACCCAGTGTGACGGAATCTTTTTCCCCTTATATTCTTCGGGCAAAGCGGAGTAACTGTATTTGGGATTCCAGTTCAACCCCACAGCCAATACATACTTTACGCTATCAGCCTTCACACGGGTCATATAAATATTCTCCACCGTTCCTCCACGATTCATGGATGATTTCAGACGCAACGCCGCTCCCGTGCCGTAAGCTTTCAGATCGTAGGCAAGCACATTACGGATAGAACCGGAAGTCTCACTGCCGCACGTCACCAATCCCGCCCCTTTGCGTGCGGTACAGTTACGGATTACCACATTCTCTGTCGGTCGGTTCACGCGTAGCCCATCCGCATCGCGGCCCGCTTTGATACAGATATTATCGTCATTGCAATCCACCTCACAGTTCTCAACCAGAATATTGGTCGAAGAATCTATATCAATTCCGTCCGTACTCGGTCCGTGTCCTCCCACATTATTATTAATGGTAACGCCATCCACCGAACAATGATCGGAATACAAAATCTGGCAAGCCCAAAAACCGGTACGTACAAGGGTGAAATCTTTTAAAGTGATATGTTTGCTGTTTGAGACAAGGATTCCCCGCACCCGTTTGCAGTCGTAATCCACAATCCAACGGAGTTTCTTCTTCTCATATTCCTTGCGCATCTCCCAATATTTATCCCAAAACACCTTTCCACGGCAATCAATGAATCCTTCGCCTGTCAACGCAGCATTCTCCGCATCCATGATATTGACAACGGCCGAAGGCCATGTCATTTCAATGCCGGCAATACGCGAAGGAAATTCCGGATAGTCACGGATATCCTCACTTGCTATCAACGTTGTGCCTTTGCTCAGATGAAGGTTCACTCCGCTTTTAATGAATAAGGCGCCTATACGGTAAACGCCCGAAGGAATGATAACCGTCCCTCCCCCCTTTTCATGGCAAGCGTCAATAGCCGATTGAATAAAACGGGTACTAAGAACGGAAGTATCACTTTTCAGTCCGAAGTCCGTTGCATGGATACAGTCGGACTTAGGAACCCGTTGCGCACCTACCTGTTCCGCCCACGACAAATCGGGTTGTACAGGGACATTCCCCCAGTCATGCGCGGAAACGGTAATGGTTCTTTCCGGACTCGTAAAGCCAATCAATGCCAATAGTACAATAGATAAAAGATACTTCATATTCACTCCTTTTTATTCACATTGCAAAATTACCGCATTCCGTAGAAGGCGAAATAGACGAATGTACATAAAAGATAGAAATTTATATGGAATGGATAATCCTATATACACAGGTGGACAATTCTATATTGTCTTTGTACATATTTCCATGTACAGGCATTCAAAAAAGGACTAAATTTGCCACATGAAATAAAAAGAATTATCTAATACTCAAAATAATAGAGTGACATGAAAAGAAGTACAAGCTGGTTACTGTTATGTATGCTTACATTGGTTACTATACCGACTGTAATGGCACAGCCCAATTACAACTATTCCAAACTCCAACGGGAGAAGCTCGGACGCGGAGTAATCGCTATCCGTGAGAACCCTTCGGAAGTTGTCGTCTCCTGGAGATATTTATCTTCCGACCCGATAAAAACCGGATTCAATGTTTACCGGGACGGCAAGAAACTGAATGACCAACCCGTTATCACCGGTACGATGTTTCGCGACAAGAACGGAAGTCCGGCAGCGGCAATTTATGAAGTACGCCCTGTGATAAAAGGCAAAGAGACCCACCATACGGGTGGCAAGTATACCTTACCAGAGAACTCTCCTCTCGGCTATCTGCAAATACCATTGAAAAGACCGGAAGGCGGAGTAACTCCCGCAGGAGACAGCTATACGTATAGTCCCAACGACGCTTCCATCGGTGATGTGGACGGTGACGGAGAATATGAAATCATCTTGAAATGGGATCCAAGCAATTCACGGGATAATTCGCATGACGGATATACCGGAGAAGTGCTTATCGATTGTTACCGGCTGAACGGTGAACAGTTATGGCGCATTAATCTAGGTAAAAATATACGGGCAGGGGCACACTATACACAATTTATGGTATATGACCTGAACGGTGACGGGAAAGCGGAAGTCGTGACGCGCACAGCAGACGGAAGTGTTGACGCAAAAGGGAATGTCATAGGGAACACTCAAGCCGATTATCGTGAACCCGGTACTTTCAGCAAGAAAAGAAACGCGATTGTCAATCAAGGACGGGTATGGAAAGGCAAGGAGTATTTAACCGTATTTTCCGGACTGACGGGAGAAGCATTGCACACGATTGACTATATCCCTCAGCGCGGTGATCCTTCCGATTGGGGAGATGAACGTGCCAACCGCAGCGACCGTTTTCTGGCTTGTGTAGCCTATCTGGATGGAATTCATCCAAGTGTAGTGATGTGCCGGGGGTATTACACCCGCACCGTCCTGGCTGCCTTCGGCTGGAACGGGAAAGAGCTGAAAAAACACTGGGTATTCGATAGTAATGACCCCGGTTGCGAAGATTATGCCGGGCAAGGGAATCACAACCTGCGTGTAGGAGATGTGGACGGTGACGGTTGCGATGAAATTATTTACGGTTCTTGCGCCATCGACCATAATGGCAAAGGACGCTACTCTACCAAGATGGGACACGGAGACGCTATCCATCTTACCCATTTTGACCCTTCACGCAAGGGACTGCAAGTGTGGGACTGTCATGAGAACAAACGTGACGGCAGTACTTATCGCGATGCGGCAACGGGAGAGATCATTCTCCAAGTGAAAAGCGACAAGGATGTAGGCCGCTGTATGGCAGCCGACATCGACCCGACCCAGCCCGGAGTGGAAATGTGGTCGTGGGAAGCAGGAATGCGCAATGCAAAAGGAGAAGCTATTGCAGGCAGGATAAAAGGATTGCCCACCAACATGGCTGTGTGGTGGGATGGTGACTTGCTACGCGAGTTATTGGATAAGAACATTATCAGCAAGTATGATTGGAAAGCACAAAAGGTAAACAGAATCGTAACATTCGAAGGGGCTCTCTCCAATAACGGAACGAAAGCCGTACCCTGTCTGCAAGGTGACATCGTGGGTGACTGGCGTGAAGAAGTGCTGTTACGCTCGGAAGACAACTGTTCCCTGCGCCTGTATGTATCGACTATTCCTACTGAATACCGCTTCCATACCTTCCTGGAAGATCCTATATACAGAATCAGTATCGCAACCCAGAATGTAGGCTACAACCAACCAACGCAACCGGGATTCTATTTCGGTCCGGATCTTACTAAGAAGAAAGAGACTTTCAGAGGATATCAGTTCAAGTGAAATGTTATACTAAGGGCAAATTTATACGGAATCCAAAGAAATAACTATCTTTGCCCTTAGATAAAACACATAAATTCACTATGAAGAAGAATACGTTACTTATATTCTCCCTCCTGTTATTCTACTTGTACCCGGCATTCGCCTCCGTAGAGGTACGTTCCAATAAACTGACTACCGGAGACGGATTAGCCAATAACTCCATCCGGTATATGTCGCAAGACAGTAAGGGGTTTATCTGGCTGGGTACGCTCAACGGATTAAGTTATTATGACGGCAATTCTTTTGTCAACATCTACCCTGACATCCACAATCCGCTTTCACTGGCCGATTCACGCATCCGGAGTATAGAAGAAGATCCGAACGGCTTCCTATGGATTTCAACGATGTCCTCTTTTATCAGTTGTTATGACCTGCGTCACGGTCGTTTTGTGGATTTCACCGGATGCAACGAATATAAAGAAAACTATTCTAAATTCTTCATTACCTCCGATAATTCCGTCTGGCTATGGCATAATCAAAACGGATGCAGGAGAATCGTTTATCAGGATGGGAAGTTCTCGTCACAGACTTATAAGAAAGAGTTGGGAAATCTACCTTCCGACAGAGTGCAGTTTGTATTGGAAAGCGCCAAAGGAGAAGTCTGGATCGGAACCCGTAAAGGGCTATTGAAATACCGGAACGGGCAAACTGACAATCTAGACCCGCAGAGCCAAAGTTGGGAACATATCATCGCTTATGACCAATATACCTGCATCATCACCGACAAGAATGAAATCTACCGTCACACCTACTCTACCGACAAACTGGAAAAAGTAGGTTCACTTGCCGCAAGCTTTGACGACAACAATCGTGTCACGGGCAACTTCCTCCTGGCAGACAAATGGGTATTGTTTACCGCCAACGGCAGTTATCTGCTAGATATCCCTACCGGAAAACTTTCCCGCTACTCCGACCTGAATATCAAAAACGGTGCGGTCACCAAAGACAATAAAAAGAATGTATGGGTGCACAACTATACCGGACATTTATGGTACGTCAACGTTACAACGGGCAATATCAAACCTTTTCAGTTCCTTTCTTCCGAACATATCGGCTATATAGATGTGGAGCGATATAGTATCGTACACGATTCACGGGATATCATCTGGATTACAACTTACGGAAACGGACTTTACGCATACGAGCTGGCTACGGGAGACCTGCAGCATTTCACCTTTGACATCGGCCAATCCAGCCATATTAACTCTAATTATCTCCAATATGTAATGGAAGACCGTTCCGGCGGTATCTGGGTAAGCTCCGAATTTTCCGGTTTATCTCATCTGGAGATTCTGAACAAAGGCACACAACGTCTCCATCCCAGCGGCGAGAACAGTTCCGACCGCTCCAATACCATCCGTATGCTTTTCCAAAACCGAAACGGAAATATCTATATGGCAAACCGCATGGGCAGCCTGTACGAATACGACCCCGGTCTGACCAAGACAATACGCCGCGAGGATTTCACCCACAATGTGTACAGTATGAACGAGGACTCGGAAGGTAACCTATGGCTGGGTATGAGAGGAACCGGTCTTCGTATCGGAGCGGACAAATGGTACAAGAACAACAGCAAAGATCCCAATTCGCTCTCCAACGACCAAGTGTTCTCCATCTACCGTGACCGGAAAGGCCGAATGTGGCTGGGAACGTTCGGCGGAGGACTGAACTTAGCCGTAAAGACGAAGGACGGCTATCAATTCCGGCACTTCTTGCAGGACAACTATGGAGAGAAACGTATCCGTGTCATCGAAGAAGACAAGAACGGACGGATGTGGGTAGGCACCAATAACGGTATTTATATCTTCCATCCGGATTCCCTCATCGCTTCGCCCGAGAATTATATCATATACAATCATGTCAACGGCACATTCCCCAACAATGAGATACGTTGCCTGATGAATGACCATGAAGGCAATATGTGGATCGGAACCGCCGGAGCCGGATTTGCCGTCTGCCATCCGGAAGGCGATTATCAGCATCTGACCTTCAACTGTTACGACATCAAAGACGGGTTGTCCAATGCCGTAGTGCAGTCCATTGTTCAGGATAAGGATAATAAGATGTGGATAGCTACCGAATATGGCATTTCACGCTTCACTCCTGCAACCAAGCAAATTGAGAATTATTTTTTCTCTTCCTACACTTTGGGAAATGTATATAGTGAGAACACCGCTTGTGTAAGCAACGACGGCAAACTACTGTTCGGTACCAACTATGGCTTAGTTGTATTGAATGCCGACAAAATAGAGAATCTGGACAAACCGACTTCCGTAGTCTTTACCGGACTTCAGATCAACGGAGCCAATATGCTTCCCGGTGTAGAAGATTCTCCTTTGCAGGAAGCAATGCCATACATCAACGAGCTGAACTTGAAATATTATCAACAATCATTTGTCATCTCCTTCTCTACATTCAACTATCTGAATGGGGTATCCAAGTATTCCTATTGCCTGCCCCCTTATGACACGGAATGGAGTTCGCCTTCCAGCCTGAACTTCGCCACTTACCGGAACTTGCCTCCAGGCAAGTACAAACTCCACGTGAAAGCTTGCAACGCCGCAGGTATCTGGGGAGAAGAGAATGTGATGGAGATTGTGATAGCCCCTCCGTTCTGGAAAACGACTTGGGCTTACCTGTTATATGCCCTGTTAATCGCAGTAGCCGGTTATTTCAGTTTCCATATCATCCGGAATTTCAACGCATTGCGCAACCGCATCGCAGTAGAAAACCAGTTGACGGAATACAAACTGGAATTCTTCACCAATATATCTCATGAGTTCCGCACTCCATTAACCCTGATTCAAGGAGCTTTGGAAAGAATCGTCAATATGGGAAACCACTCCAGAGATATGCAACATTCCCTAAAAATCATGGATAAGAGTACCAAGCGGATGTTGCGGCTTATCAACCAATTGCTGGAATTCCGGAAGATGCAGAAGAATAAACTTGCCCTTTCATTAGAAGAAACGGACATTATCGCTTTCTGCTATGAGATATTCCTAAGTTTCAAGGATGTAAGCGAATCCAAAAACATGGATTTCCGCTTCGAGCCATCACATACCTCTTACAAAATGCCTGTCGATAAAGGGAATCTCGACAAGGTGATTTACAATCTACTTTCAAATGCATTCAAATACACTCCGTCCAATGGGAAAATCATATTCAAGGTAGACATTTCGGAACAAAAGCAACAACTTTGTATCCAAGTGACGGACACAGGAGTAGGCATCCCGAAAGAAAAAAGAAACGAATTGTTCAACCGCTTCATGCAAAGTAGCTTCTCACACAGCAGCGTAGGTGTAGGGCTTCACCTCACCTATGGTCTGGTCAATATACATAAAGGAACGATTTCTTATAAGGAAAATGAAGGAGGCGGCTCTATCTTCACCGTAGAACTACCGGCAAATGCCGACGTTTACGAGGAAAAAGACTTCCTCATCCCTAACCAAATACTGATTGAGGAAGAAGAACAACGCCATAAAGAATTTATTGCGAGTGACAAGACAGAAGAACCGGCAGCACCTTCCGTTCCATTGAATAAACGGAAAGTATTAATCATAGAAGACGACAACGATGTCCGTGAATTCTTAAAAGAGGAAATCGGTCAATACTTCGAAGTGGTAGCCGAAGCGGACGGGATCAGTGGCTTTGAACGCGCACAGACCTATGATGCCGATTTGATTATCTGTGATGTGTTAATGCCGGGAATGACCGGATTTGAAGTGACTAAGAAACTAAAGAATGAGTTCGCAACAAGTCATATCCCCATCATCCTGCTGACTGCCCTTAATATGGATGAAAAATACCTGGAAGGTATAGAGGCCGGAGCGGATGCCTATATCACCAAACCATTCAGTGTATCTTTGCTGCTCGCCAGAGTATCCAGACTGATAGAGCAACGGGACAAACTCCGTGAGAAGTTCTCCAATGAACCGGGAATCGTCCATTCAGCAATCTGTACCAACAACAAAGACAGCAAGTTCCTGGCAAAGCTGAACGAAATACTGAACGAGCACATGGTAGAAGCCGAATTCTCAGTAGACGACTATGCCAACCTTATGGGATTGGGACGTACCGTATTCTATAAGAAAGTACGTGGAGTGACAGGATACTCTCCGAATGAATACTTACGTGTTATCCGTATGAAGAAAGCAGCGGAATTGTTATTGACCGAAGACCTGACCGTTGCCGAGATTTCCTATAAAGTGGGTATCAATGATCCTTATTATTTCAGTAAATGTTTCAAGAACCAATTTGGAATCGCTCCTTCGATTTATCAGAAGAATAAAGGACAGCATGGTTCGAGTTCACCACAGATTAACACAGATTAATTTAATGCATTAATAATCAAGATCTATTATCTGTGTTAATCTGTGGTGAGAAGAAGCCCCAGTGTACTATCTTACGGATTTGCGTACAAATCTCCATTACTGTTTTTTCATCAAAAGATAAAATTTACATCCTTTCCGTACGGGAGTATAGGCGTATTTTCCATTAATGCGCTTCCTTTGCAGCAAAACATTTTAATTGATCATCATGAAACACAACTTATTTCTTTTCGTATTTTTGCTGGTCGCATTGCCCGCCGTCAAGGGACAGGCAAGTGAACGTAAAAAGTACAATTTCAACAGCGAATGGAAACTGCAAACAGGAGATTTTCCTAAAGCCAAAGATGCAACATTCGATGACAGCAAGTGGAAACAAGTCACTTTGCCTCATGCCTTCAATGAAGATGAAGCATTCAAAGTTTCTATCGAACAACTGACAGACACGGTGGTGTGGTATCGTAAAAGTTTCCGCATTCCCGATTTAAATAGTAATCAGAAAGTATTTATCGAATTTGAAGGAGTACGCCAGCGTGGAGACTTCTACCTCAACGGACACAATCTGGGAAGACATGAAAACGGGGTGATGGCAGTAGGTTTCGACCTGACTCCTTATATCAAACAAGGCGAAAACGTGATTGCCGTGCGGACGGACAACGACTGGATGTACAGGGAAGAAGGAACCAAGTCCAAATTTCAATGGAACGACCGTAACTTCAACGCCAATTATGGCGGTATTCCCAAAAACGTATTCCTCTACGTTACTGACAATGTATATCAGACACTTCCCCTGTATAGTAATCTGAAAACGACGGGAGTATATACGTACGCTAAGGACATCGACATCAAAGGTAGAAAAGCTACGATCTGTGCAGAATCGGAAGTCAGAAATGACAGTAAAGAGCCTCGCCAGTTCACCTATCAGGTGACTATATTAGATGCCGACGGCAAACAAGTGAAGACTTTTCAAGGCGACAAAGTGACTTTGAAAGCAGGAGAAACTAAAACAGTAAAAGCTTCTGCCCCTGTCGGTGGTCTTCATTTCTGGAGTTGGGGATATGGCTATCTGTATACGGTAAAGACAGCTCTGAAAGACAGTAACAACCGCATATTCGACGAAGTAAGCACTCGTACCGGATTCCGTAAGACACGTTTTGCAGAAGGAAAAGTTTGGCTGAACGACCGGGTGATCCAGATGAAAGGATACGCCCAACGTACCAGCAATGAATGGCCTGCTGTCGGACTTTCCGTTCCGGCTTGGCTGAGTGATTATTCAAACGACCTGATGGTGAAGAGTAATGCCAACCTGGTTCGCTGGATGCACGTCACCCCTTGGAAACAGGATGTGGAATCTTGCGACCGTGTAGGTTTGATACAGGCAATGCCTGCCGGTGATTCGGAAAAAGACCGTGAAGGACGCCAATGGGAACAACGGGTGGAGCTGATGCGTGACGCTATCATTTATAATCGCAACAATCCCAGTATCTTGTTCTATGAATGTGGAAACAAAGCGATCAGCCGGCCTCACATGATTGAGATGAAAGCTGTTCGTGATAAATATGATCCGTTCGGCGGACGTGCCATCGGTTCCCGCGAGATGTTGGATATCCGTGAAGCGGAATATGGCGGCGAAATGCTGTATATCAACAAAAGCGAACATCATCCGATGTGGGCAACCGAATATTGCCGCGACGAAGGTTTAAGAAAATATTGGGATGAATACAGTTACCCTTTCCATAAAGAAGGAGACGGACCTCTTCACAAAGGACAACCGGCTACCGATTACAACCACAATCAAGACCAGCTTGCCATTACTATGATTAACCGTTGGTATGACTATTGGCGTGAACGTCCCGGAACAGGCAACAGAGTCAGTTCCGGTGGAACCAAGATTATTTTCTCCGATACCAATACTCATTATCGCGGTGAAGAGAACTACCGCAGAAGCGGGGTGACGGATGCCATGCGCATTGAGAAAGACGCATTCTACGCTCATCAGGTCATGTGGAACGGCTGGGTGGACACGGAAGCAGACCAGACCTACATCATCGGTCATTGGAACTACCCGGAGAATACAGTAAAACCGGTACATGTAGTATCCACCGGCGAGGATGTGGAACTCTTCCTGAATGGTAAATCGTTAGGAAAAGGTAAACGGCAGTACAACTTCCTCTTTTCTTTCGACAAGGTCACTTTCAAACCGGGCAAGCTGGAAGCTGTCAGCTACAACAAGAGCGGAAAGGAAATCAGCCGTTACGCCGTAAACACGGTAGGTGAGCCAGCCAAACTGAAACTTACCGCCATTCAGAATCCGGAAGGCTTCCACGCAGACGGTGCCGACATGGCTCTGATACAGGTAGAGATAGTAGATAAAGACGGCAAACGTTGTCCATTGGATAACCGCACTGTCCAGTTCACTTTAAAGGGAAATGCCGAATGGCGCGGAGGTATCGCACAAGGTGAAAACAACCATATCCTCGATACCAATCTACCGGTAGAATGTGGTATCAACCGTGCACTTATCCGCAGTACGACAACTGCTGGAAAAATAACACTGACCGCACAAGCCAAAGGGTTACCTGCAGCCACTCTTACATTGGAAACGGTTCCGGTGAAAGTAAACAATGGATTAAGTTCCTATCTGCCTCAAGCTAGTTTGAAAGGTAGATTGGACAGAGGTGAGACTCCTTCCACTCCTTCTTATAAAGATACCAAAAGAGGAATCCGGGTTGTATCGGCAAAGGCCGGAGCCAACAGCGGAGATGTTGCCAAGAGCTACGATGATATAGAACTGTCTGAATGGAAAAACGACGGCAAGCTCAGCACTGCATGGATTACTTATACATTGGAAAAAGAAGCAATGATAGATGACGTTTGTCTGAAACTGCACGGATGGCGTTCGCGCAGCTACCCGCTGGAAGTATATGCAGGCAAAGAGCTGATATGGAGCGGCAACACAGAGAAGAGCCTGGGATATGTCCACCTGAACATAGAAAAGCCGGTACGTGCCAATACCATTACGATCCGTCTGAAAGGCAATACAAGTGACAAGGACGCTTTCGGGCAGTTGATAGAAGTAGAAGCGAAAGCCGCCAACAAAATGGAACTGGAAAAGAGCAGCAGTAAGAATCAGCTGCGAATCATCGAGGCAGAGTTCCTCGAGACAATCAAATAGATTTGTTTTCAGAAGTTACGAAAAGAGTGTAATTTATTGGAAATGAGCATTGGGTAATCGCTCAT
>ERZ773157.2262-NODE-2262-length-15479-cov-3.629668_pt1 | contig 15479 bp, 10 predicted proteins | sample MGYA00511480_ERZ773157 | MGnify/ENA primary metagenome ERZ773157 (study PRJEB29015, sample SAMEA2737863) | human gut metagenome | biome: human gut; feature: human-associated habitat; material: faeces | place: China | collected 2012 ... | reverse complement strand
CTGTGGCTTGACTGCCGGTACAATATCATAAATATTATCTACAATCGCCTTGTTAAACTGCCAGATCGCTTCTGCCGCACCTTCTAATGTTTCACCGTATTCCGCAAATGCGGCTTTCTTTAAATGTTCCGGTATAAACTTCATCATCGGGTCTAATCCGACTACAACCGGTGCGTTCTGCTTTTTAATTTTGTCTACTAACTTGTTAATCATTTTTGTCTTCCTCTTTCTGCCGGTACAGGCGTATTTATTATATGAGTTTTGGAACGTCTTTGTCTACTATAATTTCACAGCCCGGCTTGTATGAATATACAACCTTACCGTCTGACATTGTATATCTGACTCTGCCCTTGACTGTCTTTCCGTTAAACGGTGTATTTTTTCCCATGGATGCAAACAGGGTGCTGTCAATCACATATTCTTCATTTGGGTCGATAATCGTAATATCTGCCGCACGTCCCGGAAGCAGTGTTCCTTTGTCGCTGTTGATAATCTGCGCAGGCTTATAGCTCATGCGTTCTGCCATCTGAAGCGGTGTTAAAACACCCTTGTCCACCAGCTCCGTAATCGTCAGGCTCACAGAAGTTTCAAGTCCCGTAATGCCAAATGGCGCTTCAGCAAACGGACGCTCTTTTTCTGTTCTGTGGTGCGGTGCATGGTCTGTTGAAATCACATCCATAACCCCTTCCTTTAAGCCTTCCTTTAACGCTTCACGGTCTGCCTTAGCACGCAGTGGCGGATTCATTTTGTAGTTTGCATCATCACCTGTGATATCATCTTCCGTCAGTGTAAAATGATGCGGACATACTTCTGCGGTAACTTTTACATTCTTCTGCTTTGCAAGATCGACCATCATGACGGAATCTTCCGTCGAGCAATGACATAAATGAAGTTTTGCCCCGGTGTCGTGGCTTAGCATGATATCTCTTGCAACAATGATATCTTCTACGGAATTGGTGATTCCCTTTAATCCAAGTTCTCTTGCATGCTCATCCTCATTCATGACACCGCCATTGACAAGATTTTTATCCTCACAATGTGCAAGTACCACAATGCCCAATTTTGCAGCTTTTTCCATCGCCTCGCGATATAACTGGGCGTTCATGACGGATTTTCCATCCTCGCTGATTGCAGGAATACCTGCTTTTACCATTCCCTCGATATCCGCAAGTTCTTTTCCTTCCTGATTTTTTGTCACGGCACCCACCTGTAATACATTTACAAGTCCGACAGTTTTTGCCTTATTGTGTACATAATTTACCACATCAGGATTGTCAACGACCGGCTTGGTGTTCGGCATTGCAAGAATCGTTGTATATCCACCGTGTGCTGCTGCCCGGCAGCCTGTCTCGATCGTCTCTTTTTCCTCAAATCCCGGATCACGCAGATGCACATGCATGTCAATAAATCCCGGCATGACAAAACATCCCTTTGCATTGATCTTCCGGTCTGCTTTCTCTTTGATCCCTTTTTCGATCTTAGAAACAACACCATTTTCCACCAATACATCTGCAACTTCATTCATCCCTGTGGCAGGATTGATCACCTGTCCATTTTGAATTAATATTGTCATAATTTCTCCATTCCGAAGCACGCTTTCATCGCTTCTGTGCAAAATTTTGTCTGTATTCTGTCAAATTTTATATCAGTGTACCATATGCAAAAATCTTCGTAAACACAAAGCCTCTATAAACTGCCATAGATTTCCGGCGTGACATAGGCGCGGATAAAAATGCCCTCCGGCCGGTACTCTTCCTCTAAAAGTTCCCCACTCTTTCTGATCTGCTGTAAAATTCCAGCCTCCTGATAAGAGATTGTACGCTCCACTAATATTTTATTATCCCGCAGCAACGTACAGAAAAGTTCTTTCAACTCCTCTAATCCTGTTCCCTTTTTTGCGGAAACCGCCAATGTATAATCTGCCTTAAAATCACGGATCGGCTCCTCATCTGTGACCTGATCCTGCTTATTAAATAGGGTAATAACCGTTTTTTCCCTGATATCGAGCTGATAGAGTGTGTCATACACAATGTGCATCTGCTTGTCCCGCTGTGGATTGGACGCATCCACCACATGCACGATATAATCTGCATATTTGGCTTCCTCTAAGGTACTCTTAAATGCTTCGATCAGATGATGCGGCAGTTTCCGAATAAAACCGACCGTGTCCGTCAGAAGAATTTCCTGTCTGCCCGGCAGTTCTAAGACACGCGTTGTCGGATCTAAAGTTGCAAACAGCTTATCTTCCTCTAACACTCCCGCTCCCGTTAAGTGGTTTAAAAGTGTTGATTTTCCCGCATTGGTGTATCCGACGATCGCAGCCACAGGGATCTGTTTCTTTTCCCTCTGGGCGCGCGTGATCTCACGGTGTTTCCTCACTTCTTTTAATTCACGGTTCAACTGCGCAATACGGTCTTTGATCAGACGCCTGTCCATCTCCAACTTTTTCTCACCGGGGCCTCTGGTTCCGATACCACCGCCAAGTCTTGACATGGAACGCCCGAGACCGGTCAGACGGCTTAGTCTGTATTTTAACTGCGCCAGCTCGACCTGGATCTTTCCCTCGCTCGTTGTTGCCCTCGCCGCAAAAATATCGAGGATAATAAGCGTCCGGTCCATGACTTTTGTATCTAACATCTGCTCTAAGTTTTTGAGCTGTGCCGGCGATAACTCATCATCACAGACGATACCGGTGGCACCTAGTTCCGCGATCATGTCGGCGATTTCCTGCACTTTTCCGGTTCCAACATAGGTGCCCGGATGGATCAGTTCACGTTTCTGGATCAGCGTACCGACGGTAACTGCTCCTGCTGTCTTTACAAGTTCTGCTAATTCTGCGACGGAATCTTCCGCATCGTCACCATCCTGTTCGCTGACACCGACTAAAATGACACGCTCTTTTACTTCTTCTATTTTAATGGGTTCTGGCATGTGTTCCTCCCTTGCTGTCTCTAATTCTAATTTCCTGTATCCTGTGAAGAACTGTCTCCCGCAGTATTATCCCCTGTCGAATCACTCTGTGCTGAACGATTCTCCGCAGAACTGTCTCCTGTAGAACTATCATTCGTGGTATCACTTTGTGCAGAGCTATCGTCCGTGGAACTATTTCCCGTAGAGTTTTGCCCTTCATCTGAAGAATCCGTACTTTCTGCATCGCTGCCCGCATCCGTATTCTGGCGGTTCTTTAAAAAGATATATTCTCTCTGCGCCGCCTCATCATCCGAATAAAGGGAAACGTACTGCTGAACGACATCCCACGCAGATGAAAAATCACCGCTGTACTCATAAGCAATGATCTGATTTGACAAAAGCTCCTGCTGATTTGTGACATTATCCATCGCAAGTCCCTGTCTGATATCCTCTAACGCCGCTTCATAGTTGCCTTTTTCCATCTGGATCTCGGCAAGCGCATTCATTGCCACAGAGTCCGCTGTACCACTGTCGACATATGCCTGATAATATTTTTCCGCATTTGCAGAATCTTCTTCCGCTTCATAGACCTGTGCAAGGTAAAGGTTTGCTTTGGCACTGTCCTTTTTGACTGCTCCTTCTAACTCTTTGACTGCATTATCATATTGTCCGAGCAGATAATAAATCCTGCCGCGCCAGGTAAGATTTTCTGCGGAATTTCCCTTGATATCAAACGCTTTGTTTAAATACTCTTCCCCTTCCTCAGTCATATTATTACCGGCAAGGTTCTCATAAATCCCAACATACAGTTCATAATCATCCGGGTTATATTTGACAGCATTGGCAAAATCTTTTTTTGCCGTATCCGTATCCTGCTGCTTTAGACTCAGACATCCATGCAGATAATATGCGTTGCCGTTTTCCTCATCATAATCGATCATCGCCTGATAAGTAGCAAGAGCTCCCTCTATATCTCCACCGGCATACTGTGCTGCCGCCTTATAATAGCAGATGTCGAGTTCTGTATCTGTAATCTTCCCCACACACTGGGATAGTGCGCTGTTAAAAGCAGCCACTGCACCTTCATAATCACCGGACTGCATACTGTTAATCCCAATCTTGCGGAAATCCAGTTCATCTTCTAAGCGCTCATTGGTACATCCGGTAAAAAGTGCAGCAAACAATACTGCCCCTGCAACCATGTATGGCAATCTGTGTTTCTTCATATTATAATAATTCCTTTTCCCTACAATTCTTCAAATACCAGCCGCATATCATACCACACGGCTCCCCCGTGCTTTGACATGGACTTTCCTTCATTTACAAAACCAAATCTCTCATAAAATGGAATAAGACTCTCTTTACACGTTAAAACGATCCCTTTTCGTTCCTGCTCTTTGACATCCGCGATCACGCGCTCCATGAGTTTCGACGCACATCCCATTTTCTGATACTCCGGCAGCGTTGCCACTCCAAAGATCATCTGCCACTGTCCCTCTTCACGGTGCATTGTGGCATCCTCAAACATCTCATCCCGCAGGATTGGAATATCTGTCGTCATTCCATTGATCATGCTTGCCAGTTTCCCGGAATCCTCCAGTAACCAGAAATGATTCGGGAATACGGTCAGGCGTTTTTCAAAAGAATCCTTTTCTGCTGCTTCTTCCGGTGGAAAACACTGTCTTTCCAACTCTGTGATCGCATCTATATCATTTATTGTTGCAAATCTTATGTCCATTGTTTTTGTCTCCATTTTTAATTCTTGCTGCACTTCATTCCGCAGTGCACGTCCGAAAAATCAGAGATTTTCCGGACTGACGGGCTTTCGCCCTATCAACGAAGCAAACAATAAAAAAGTGCCTGCAAGCAGTCATTTTTTATTGTTCACTTCGTTGTCACTGCTCAATGCTTACGCACATTATACCATACCTTTTTGATGTTTTGCATTGATTTTGAAACTTTTTATGGCTATGCTATATCTAATAGTCAGATGATTCGAAAGAATCAAATATTTGCAAAGGAGGATCTGATCTTGAAATTCTTTTCCGGAAAAGAAAAAAAACATACAGCAGAATCTAATGATGATCTCATCGAACGATTGCTGCTTGAGAATTACAACCGCTACTATCATCTTGCATACAGCTATGTACATAATCCCGACGATGCCAGTGACATTGTACAAAACGGAGCCTATCTGGCGATCAAAAACAGTGCTTCCCTAAGGCAGCCGGAATATGCGGCGACCTGGATTTACCGCATCATGTTAAATGAGATTTTTCATCATTTAAAGCGGCCGGATACCATTTCTTACGAGGATTCACTGATCGCAGAGGGAAAACCGGACCAGTATCAGGACTTAGATCTTAGAACTGCGCTCGATTCTTTGTCCCCGGAGGATAAGGCGATCGTGGAACTTCGGTATTTCGAGGACTTAAAAATCGAAGATATCGCCCGCGTCTTAAATGAAAATGTCAATACCATAAAAAGCCGTCTGTACCGCAGTATGCAGAAGTTAAAACTGAAAATGGAGGTAACCGAATGAACACCAATGATTTTTATCAATTAAAAAAATCCTATGACACCTCGCAAATGCCTGAAAAGGAGGTCATAAAAATGAAAGAAAAAATGAATCAGGCGAAAGCCGAGAAGAAGAACAAACACAATAAAACCATTATCACAAGAATCTGGGTTGGCGCTGCTGCAGCGATCGCAGCGTTTGTCATCCTGCCAAATACTTCACCGAGTGTCGCCTATGCGATGGAACAGATCCCGCTGCTTGGAAATCTGATTGAGGTCGTCACATTCCGCGATTACCAGTACAGCAGTGACAAAAACAACGCCGATGTCAATGTTCCAAAACTGGTACCGGAAACTGTCGCTTCCACTGAAAATACAACGGAAGACCCGGTTGGGGAAAATTTAAAGAAATCAACCGATGAGATCAATGCAGAGATTGAAAAGATCAGTGACAGCCTGATCGCAGAGTTCAAACAGAATATGAACAACGAAGGTTATCAGGATGTCATGATCAAACATGAGGTCATCAACACAACTGACGACTATTTTACCTTAAAACTGATGTGTTATCAGGCTGCCGGCAGCGGTTATGAGATGGATTATTATTACACGATTGATTTAAAGACCGGGGAACGCCTTGCGTTAAAAGATCTTTTTAAAGAGGGATCTGACTATATCACCCCGATCAGTGAAAACATCAAATCCCAGATGCGCGGTCAGATGGATGCCGATGAAAATGTCTCCTACTGGCTGGATGATACGGAAGTTCCTGAATGGAACTTTACCTCCATTAACGATGACACTTCCTTCTATATTAATGCTGACGGAAATCTCGTCATCAGCTTCAACGAGGGCGATGTCGGTCCGATGTCTATGGGTGTTGTGGAATTTACGATCCCGCACGATGTGATCGCCGATATTTTAAAATAAGAAATGTCTATGCAGTAAAGGATCCTGGCATGGTATTTAGCAGTCTCAACTTTATTTTTATTTTTTTGCCATTATTTCTGTTTGCTTATTATGTCACACCTGCTGCTTTCAGAAACAGTACGCTCTTTGCAGGGAGCATCCTGTTTTATGCAGCCGGAGTGATCAAACAGCCATATGCACTGTTTCTGTTAATGGTTCTGACCTATCTCAATTATGTGTTCGGAATCTGCCTTTATCAGATACACAATCCAAGAAAAAAGAAACTCTTTTTGACAAAAGTTATTTTTTTCGATTTTTTATGGTTGTTTTTGTTTAAATATTCCAGACATTTATCTCTGCCGCTCGGAATCAGTTTTTATACGTTCCAGCTGACTGCATATCTTTTTGATATCTATTACGGACGTATTTTACCGGAACGGGATTTTGTGACATTCGGTACTTACATCAGCATGTTCCCAAAATTAATTTCCGGACCAATTACCCCGTATGAGATGCTGCGCAGGCAGCTTCACAGCGCAAGACGCTTTCTGCCCGAAAATCTGGCGGAGGGTATGAAACTTTTTATCCGGGGACTTGGCTTAAAAGCGATTCTGGCGAATCAGTTTGGCAGTCTGTGGGCAAATGTTGGCACGATCGGATATGAAAGTATCTCCACACCGCTTGCATGGCTTGGAATCTATGCATATTCTTTCCAGATTTACTTTGATTTTTATGGTTATTCCCTGATGGCAGCAGGTCTGGGCAGAATGCTTGGTTTTAATCTTCCCATAAACTTTATGCACCCCTATCTCTCCACAAGCATGACAGAATTCTGGCGGCGCTGGCATATTACACTTGGACAATGGTTTCAGACCTACATCTATATTCCACTTGGCGGCAACCGCACAGGTACCTGCAAATGGATCCGCAACCTGCTTGTCGTGTGGATACTTACCGGAATCTGGCATGGCACAGAATTTCATTTTATTCTGTGGGGATTTTCCCTGTTCGTCATTGTATTGACAGAAAAACTGCTGTTAAAAAAATTGACGGACCGATACGCGCTGGCCGGACATCTTTATATGGCACTTCTGATCCCATTGTCGTGGATGCTCTTTGGAATCAGTGATCCCGGCAGTATCGAAGTCTACACCCGGAAATTATTTCCATTTTTTTCCGCCGATGATGCCATTATTTATGTGAATGATTTCTGGAAAAATTTAAATGATTTCCGCTTTATCATCCCTGCCGGCTTCCTTTTTTCTACAAGGCTTCCGGTCCGCTTTTTAAAAAAAATCAGGGGCTCTGTGCCAGAAATTTTTGTCTATCTGGCAATTTTCTGGGCTTCTGTTTACTGTATTTACGTTGGCTCTAATGACCCATTTTTATATTTCAGATTTTAACGAAGGAACACTATGCGAAAAAAAATATCTGCCATATTGTTTTATTTTTTCTTTTTGATAAGCTGCCTTCTGATTCCACTCATTTACTTATATGTAACGTTAAACATAAATGCAGCCAAAAATACGTCCTTGTCCGTGTCTTCTGTCTCCGCCGCACAAAAACAGGACACCACGACACCATCGGACACTTCCGGTGCGCCATCTGACAATACAGACCGGCAGGATATCCCGGACACAGAAGTTCCGATGACAGAAATGACCACTGTTGATGCAGATTATTTCGATGACGCTTTAATGATCGGTGATTCCCGCACTGTCGGATTAAAAGAATATGGTACGTTGGGCAATGCCACCTTTTATTGTGATTCGGGTCTCAGTATCTATGAGCTGGAAAACAAAAAAATTATGGTGGACGGTATCGGAAAGGTCAGTATCTCTGATCTTTTAGCCAGCCATACCTATCATAAAATATATATGATGCTCGGCATTAATGAACTTGGCTACGATGTCACACAGACATTTGAAAAATATGCGTCGTTTGTAAATTTTCTGCAAACCATGCAGCCGGATGCGATCATTTATGTGGAAGCAAATCTTCATGTGACTGCACAGCGCTCAGACTCGGATAAGACATTCAATAATGCCAATATCAACGCCTTTAATCAAAAAATTTCGACATTAGCCGATCAACGGACCATTTATTATCTGGACATCAATGAACTTTTTGACGATGCAAACGGCAATCTCGGCACACAGTACAGCAATGATAATGCGCATCCCCTCGGAAAATACTACGCAGTATGGTGTGACTGGTTAATGGAGCACGCCGTTGTCCGTGACGGGAAATCATAACCCCTTGCATCGGTTTTAAAATTTCGTTATAATATTTCCTGCAGATTACGGGGACATGAAACAGCCTGCGCTATATCTTTTGTATGGCATCCCCTCAGAAACGGAGATATAGATTTATGAACAAAAAAGATATTTTAGAATTAAAACGGCGTTTTAAGAAAGATGCCTGCACTTTTACAAGACTGTGCGGCTGCTATGTGGATGCCGACCACAATAAGGTAACTTCTTTCGGGGAGACATTTTTAAATCTGGAAGATGAGGAATTTTACAAATACTTAGAGATTGCAAAAAAAGTAATGTCCGGTACGATTGGAAATAACCTTTTAGAGCTGGAATTTCCGACTGCGGAGGAAGCTGCCGGCGGCAGACAGCAGTTTTTGATGGGACTGCGCGAGAGTGCCTTAAAAAATGATGATCTGATGGATGCATTTTATGATCTTGTCATTGACAGCTACGACTATGTCGGAAACTATCTGATCCTTGTATTCCACGATGCCTACGACGTTATGACAAAAACTTCTGATAATAATAAATTAGACGAGTCCGAGGAAGTTTACGAGTATCTGCTCTGCGCGATCTGCCCGGTCAACCTGACCAAACCGGGACTTGGCTACCGTGAGGATGAAAACCGCATCGGACCGCGTATCCGCGACTGGGTCGTTGGAGCTCCGGACACCGGATTTGTTTTCCCTGCTTTTACCGACCGGAGCACGGATATCCACTCTGTCATGTTTTACACCAGAGACACCAAGACACCGCACTCCGAATTTATGGAATCCGGTCTTGGCTGTGGCTCTAAATTTACAGCTACCGAACAGAAACTTACGTTCCAGAGCATTGTAAAAGAAGTCATCGGGGAAGATGATGACGAAAGCGATGCCATTTTCATGGATATTCAGGACAACTTAAATGACCTGATCCCGGTCGCTTTAGAAGATGAACCAGAACCGGAACCGGTTCCTGTCACAAAGAGCACAATCTCTTCCGTACTCGCAGAGAGCGGTGTGACCGAAGAACAGGCAGCTGTGATCGAACAGACCTATGAAAATGTATTTGGAGAAGAAGTCCCGGTCGCAGAACATTTAGTAGATCCGAAACTGGTGGAGGCAAATGCCAGACGCAAAGAAAAATTAGAGTTGGTACAGCAGGTTGAAAATTTGAAACAGCAGTTAGAAGAAACACGCACTCTTCCGGTAGAAGAATCTGACGGGGATGACGTCCCGGCAGTCAAGACCTACGACGTCATTCTGCGTGTCAAACCGGAAAAAGTCGACCAGATCCACTCCCAGGTCATCGATGGCAGGAAATGCCTTGTCATCCCGATGGACGAGGATGAACATGCTGCCGTTAACGGCGTGAACACGACGATCTGACAGTTACATAACAATCCCTTCTAAAAAATGTGGACAGCTTCCAGAATTGATCCCAGGATCAAATTTCTGCCAGCTGCCCACCTTTTTTTCTGACGACCCGTCTGTCTGTACACTCACTATCCGGTCAAATTCCTTCCTTACGAAAGTCTCTCTCTGATATAATCTTCCATCTTTTCCCTCGGTACTCCAAGCGTCAGCGACAACTCACCATACAGTCCATTTTCGGCCGCTTTCATATAGCGTTCATCCACTGCAGTTGCTTTCTTTCCCTGTGCCAACCGCTCTTTTTTCCGCTGATACAAAGTCTTTACAATGCTCACCCATGCATGATAATCACAGGTACGGAGTGCCTCTTTGTATGTTTCCTCACGCTGTTTGTCATCCGGCACCCACAGAAGTTCAATCTGCGGTAATTCGTCAATCAGCCTCTCTGCCTCTTCTTTTGAAATCGTTCTGCGCATTATAATCTTTTCACTGTCCGTCGGAACATAAATAGTCCCATTCTTATCTCCGACCGGGGCTAAAACGTAATACAGCTTCTCTTTGTCTGCTCCCGACATATCAATATGGGTAATATCCCTGATCTGACAGACACCTTTCGCACCACACACAACATATTCTCCGATTTCAAACATTCTTCTGATTCTCCTTTCTCCAGTTTCCATTTTAAACGATAACATACAGGTAATTCTCCACCCAGTATTTTTACTATACCATTATTTTCCCCAAAAAGTCAGCAAAATAAGCGTTTTCAAATTATTTTTGTGAAAACTGCAACACATCCGTCTGTACCATATTAGACATATTTTACACAAAACGGGCGGCACAAAACTTTATGCCGCCCGTTCGTGATCCCTGATTTTTCCCTCAATGCCGATACCAGAGGATTATCGCATCTCAGGTCATGTGTCCGTATGTTTCAGGTTTTCAATTATTTAACTTTTACTTTGAATGTTACTTTCTTACCATCTGCTGTCTTAGCTGTGATCTTTACAGTTCCTGCTTTCTTAGCTGTGATCTTACCGCTCTTGCTGATGGTTGCTACTTTCTTATTTGAAGTAGTCCATTTGATCTTCTGGTTTCCGGAAGTAACTTTCTTGCCCTTTGCATCTGTTACAGTTGCTTTTACAGTTGCTTTCTTACCTTCCTTTAAGGTATAGGTCTTACCTGTTACAACCTTCTTGCCTACTTTTAATACAACTTTCTTGGTTGCCTGTTTTACAGTTACCTTAACAGTTGCTTTCTTGCCATTTGCTGTCTTAACTGTGATGGTTGCTTTACCATTTCCTTTTGCAACGATCTTACCGTTCTTATCTACAGTTGCAACTTTCTTATTGGAAGATTTCCATGTAACAGTCTTATCTGTTGTGTTTGTCGGATTTACTGTTGCTTTTACTGTCTTAGATGCACCGATAGAAGTTAAAGTTACTTTGCTTGCGCTCAGTTTTACAGAATCAGCTTTTACTGTTGAAACAGTTACTGCGATTGTTGCTGTCTTGCCGTTTGCTGTCTTAGCGGTAACATTTGCAGTTCCTTCTGCGATTGCATAAACCACACCATCAGATGTAACTTTTGCTACTGCTGTGTTGTCGGAAGACCATGTAACATTCTTATCTGCTGCATTTGCAGGAGCTACTGTTGCGCTGACCTGTCTGGATTCACCAACATTGATCTTTAATGCAGTTGTGTTTACAGTTACACCTGTTGCTGCTACTGCATTTACAGTTAATGTTCCATCTACTACTGATGTTACATCGTAGTTTTTCTGATCTTCTACAGTTGCACGGATCTTATATGTACCAACTGCTAAGTTCTTTGTTGACTGAACAGCTTTTCCATCTGTACCTAATACTGCATAAGTAACTTTTGCAGTATCTTTGCCAACTAAACCTTTTACGGTTCCGTCAAGTGCTGCTTCCTGACCCTGCTCGATCGTTACATCTTTTGCAGTTACGGAAAGAGGAGCTTTTGCAACATTTACATTTGCTTTTAATGTTACCTTTGTATCTGTTGTGTAGTTTGGATCAACAACTGAAACAGCTACCTCTTTGCTTGTATAGCTTCCAGCGTCTGCTACTGTGTTATCAACAAATGCAAAATCTAACGCTGCATCAATCTCTGTGTCATTGTAAATGATCTTAGCATCGCTTAACTTCTGACCATAAGTAGCATCCTCAACTTTAAGATTCTTGGAATTTAATCCGGTGATCTCTTTCTGAGCTACTTTGATATCACCGATCTCATAGCTTGTTGTCTCTTTTCCGGCTGTAACCTCTAAGTAGATTCTGTATGTACCAGCATCTAAGTTACCAAGGCTTTCGGAAATTGTTCTTCCGCTCTTGAACAGAAAAGCTTCATCTTCATTTACAGATTTCTTTGTGATGTCTTTTGCTTCACCTAAAGACTCTTTATTTGCTACTGTCTTAACTTCTTTGTAGTATACGCGATAAGCGGAAACATCATCTGCAGTAACCTTTGCGATAGCCTTTACATCTGCTGTAGCACCATAAGTAGCTTCCGTTTTGCTTAAGCCTAAACCTGAAGTAGTAGTATCAACTGTAATCTTAGTAGCCTCAACCGTAACTTTGTTTGTTGATTTTACCAGTTTGCTGTATGCTTCAACCTGAGCATCTGTTGCATCCGGAAGGAAATTTTTTACAGATCCCTTTACATCTGCTGTGATCTCACAATAGTATGTACCTGGGATATCAGCAAATGTACTTGTCGTATAAGTTTCAGTTGTTGCACTTTTAATTGCATCATACTTATTTGTTTTCTCATTCAGTTTATACCACTGATAAGTAACATCATAATTAGCAGTTCCAAGTTTCTTTTCATTGTAAGATGCTTTCAGCGTAAGCGTATCTCCATCTTTAAATTTATCTGCTGTTAAATTCTCAGATTTATTTTCTGCCTTAACATCTGTTAATACAGGCTGTGTGATAGAAACACCGCTTAAGGATACATATTTATATCCATTTGCATCTGCACCGCTTAATGTGTATACATTTTTTGCACTGTCTTTCAGAGAATATTTTACCTGATAATTTGCAAGTGTACCGATGTTTGGAATTTCCTTTGTAAGATCAGCGATTTTTTCCCATGCACCATCTACTTTTTTCTGAACTTCGATATCAAATTCAGTATCATTTTTTCCAGCTAAGATCTCACTTAATTTTGCTCCGGCAGCATAGCTGCTCTCTAACTTACCAGTTACAGCAGAAGCATCACGATTGATCACTGCTCTGTTGATTACAACATCATATGTCTTCTCAACTGTTTTTGAATCCCATTTCGTTTTTCCATCAACCGGTGTAAGACCAGCATCATCGCTTAATGTAAAAACAATTGTCAGGCCATTTTTGATTGTCTGTGAATTTTCTGTATTGGTTTTCAAAGAAGCTACAGACGAAGTCTTAGCTACACCGCCAACAGAATCAATTGTTTCTGATGTATCTTTAATGCTGTAAGTACCAATTGTGGTCTTTTTATTTAATGCATCCACATAATCTTTGTAGTAATCTTCAAGATCTCCAGCTCCCTCATAAGTGATCTCAGGAAGTTTGGAATCAAATGAAATACTGTCTGCATTGATTCCCTCTTTTACAGCAACTTTGATCTCGCCAACTTTCTGGGTTCCGTCTGTTGTTGTTGCAGTAATTGTTACCTCTTTTCCAGCCTCTGTTTTAGAAACTGCTGTAATAACAGCCTCATTGTCACCAGTTGCTGTAACTTTTACTTTGCTGGAATCACTGGATGTCCATGTAACCTTTGCATTGGAAACAGTATCACTGCCTGATCCGGCAGCAACTTTTGCTGTCAATGCTTTCTTATCGGTGGTTGCCATCTCTACTGTAGCTGAAATAGCACCGTTTTCATCCTCAATGGAAACACCTGTAGCAAGCTGAACAACTTTAACAGATACTGTTTTTTCATATGTTGCATCTGTCTCTACTGCAGCAGTATCACTGTTATCAATGGTATATACACCGTCTGTTGCTGTGAATATAAATGTGATCTCTTTTGTAGCTGTTGTAACTGCCTCATCTTTTACAGTCCACTTACCATATGCTCCATCTAACTTATTTGCTGCCTCAAGTGCTGCTGTTACTTCCGGAGCAGCTGTAGTATTTAAAGCAGCTCCATCTTTGTTGCTAATGGTAGTAACTTCCGGCACATGAAGTCTGTTTGTTGCGATAGATGCTGCTTCGATAGTAAATGCATCAAGCGCTTTTTCTGCATAATATTCATTTTTCTCGCTTGCATGTGTGAACACTGCTTTTACTTTGTACGTCGTATCTTTCTCTGGTGCAAATACAAATGTACCATCTGCACTGGTTGCAATTGTCGTGTCAACTGCAGATTTTGTTGCAATCAACTCATAGCTTTTTACTGTAAGAGTACCATTAGTTAATTTATCCCCTTTGACAGTTGTTGTTACAGTAACTGTCGCACCTGCTTTTACTGTAGTTGCACTTGTTTTTGTTTCTACAGTAACATCGGAAGAAGCATCCTGCTGTGCACTCTTTGTCACGTCTTCTGAATCTTCTGTTACCTCAACCTCTGCTGCTGTCTCAACCTCTTCTGTTGTTTCAACGTTTAAAGCTTCTGTTGCCGCATCCCCAGCTTCAACATTTGCTACCGGCTCTGCAAATGCTGTAACGCCGTTACCAGTTACCGCTAACGTTGCAGCCATCATTAAGGCTGTTACTTGTTTTGCCCTCATTTTTTTTCCTCACTTTCCATGTGTGTGTGTTCTTCATATGCACGTATTTTCACAGAAAATACATTATGTCTTTATGCATTTAAGACATAACCTTTCTACATATGAGTTTAGTAACATAATACAATATTATGTTTCCAAAACTTTCCTTATATTAAGGGCATCGTTATCTTTACTGTTAATTTCTTATTGTTTGTTATGAATGTTTTCAACTTATGAAATAATATCTTTGTCTGTTTTCCCTAAATTTATTTGAAATATTCATAAAAATTATGTAAAAAAGATACTTGCCAAATGCAACATAATATTGTATTTTGTTGCATCTATAATCCAAGATTATTGAGCTTTCTACGTTTTTCTTCTACGGTAGACGTTGTATAGATGCGGGTCGTTTCAATGCTCGTATGCCCTAACAGATCTGCAAGCTCTGCAAGGTTTCCATAGCGCTCCATATAGCTGATTGCAAAAAAATGCCGAAAACTATGGGGATGAACCTTTTCTTTTTTAATCCCAACCATATCCCCAAGATATGCGATCATTTTATAAACAGTGATACGGTTGATCGGATCTCCTCCTCTTCCCCGAAATATGATTCCATCATTTTCTTTTTCCTCTCTGCAAAATTTTTTTAATTCACGGATCAGAACATCCGGTAAATAAACGTCTCTGATTTTCCCTTTATTATAAACCTGCACTCTTCCAGTCTCTAATGTTTCGACTGTAATATATTGGAGCTCACTGACACGTATTCCGGTAAGTGCCAATGTCCTCATAATATAATAATATTTTTTC
>ERZ773157.2254-NODE-2254-length-15529-cov-4.952436_pt1 | contig 15529 bp, 10 predicted proteins | sample MGYA00511480_ERZ773157 | MGnify/ENA primary metagenome ERZ773157 (study PRJEB29015, sample SAMEA2737863) | human gut metagenome | biome: human gut; feature: human-associated habitat; material: faeces | place: China | collected 2012 ... | reverse complement strand
ACAGTAAAAAGGTGAAAAATGCAGCCAGAAACTTTTCGGTGGCAACAAAGATGGCACTTACCATACTAAAGAAGGATAAAACAACAAAAGGAAGTATGAATCTGAAAAGACTAAAAGCCGGATGGGATGAAAAATATTTGTCACAACTTTTACAGAACAATAATTTTTAATGCGTCTGCCCTGTTGGTAATAAACTACAAGGATGTTGGTGAGAAATGGTGAGGATGTCGGTGTCCTTATGAAGGAGAAACTAATATATAACCGTAAAGATGGCAGTACAATTTGAGTTTTATAAGAATCCTGGAACGGGAGAAGAAGGAGAGGAAGAGCAATATCATCCCCGAGTTGTTAACTTCAATTCTGTGAGTACTGAATATTTGGCAGCTGAAATTCATAGAGCTACAACGTTCGGTGAGGCAGAGGTTGAAGGCGTTCTGATGTCATTAAGTCATTTCATGAGCTCTCATCTTAAAAATGGTGAACGTGTACATTTGAAAGGGATAGGATATTTTCAGGTGACGTTGCAGACTACAGAACCGGTATATGATGTTAAGACACGTTCTGATAAAGTTTCTTTCAAAGCTATTCGTTTTCAGGCGGATAAAGAACTCAAAGGTGAATTATATGACATGCATATACAACGTTCGAAATGGAAGTGCCATTCGGCTGTCCTTTCAGAGGAAGAAATTGATCGGCGTTTGACGGAGTTTTTCACTACTCACCAAGTCTTGATTCGGCGTAATTTACAATCCATTTGCCAGTTTACTCAAATTATGGCATCGCGTCATATACAACGTTTGAAAGAACAAGGTAAAATAGAGAATATAGGAACTCGTTTTCAACCGATTTATGTGCCCAGATCCGGGTATTATGGAAAATAAACCATCCCTGATACTGGGTGGAGAGGCGTAAGTAGGGCCGGAAAATCATGATAGGGGGGCTGGATATGGGTATATTGGATGTAGATAAATATTTAATATGTGTCTTTGCATTACTTGAACGTCTCCTGTCATAGTTGCAGATAGATGGGAATTTCTTGTTTGTCATGAAAAGACCTCTGTTATTAAGTTAACCTTATTGTATATAAGTAAAAAGAAAAAATCACGGAACAATGAAACAAAAACGATATTTGTTGATCAGCCTTCTCATTTTCTGCTTGTTTGTAACATTGCAATGGGGCTATGCAAATACTACTATATTGTCCAATTATCGTTATGGACTTACCTTCAAAGCACATACTGTTAATCAGGATCAAAGAACAAGTCTTGATCTGACTCCGGATAGAAGTCTGCATCTGGGTAATAAGTTCTCGCTTAGTTTTGACATTAAGTTGAGAGAGGAATTGCATACTTATGGATATGTGTTTAGAATAATCTCCGACGATACTTCTTCTTGCTTGGATTTTATATCTTATCAACTACGATCCAAATTCAATTTTATATTGAACAAAGGTAGTTCGATTGTTGAGAATGTGGATTTTATAGACAGTACTCAAATAGTAAAGGATGAGTGGATTAAGATAAGGCTTGATTTCACAGAACAGGGGATTAAGATTTCGGTGAATGAGGCTACTCAAATGATGCGTCATTCTTTTAAAGACTTTAACAGTCTAAGTTTCTTATTTGGAAGCAATAGGCATCCAAAGTATTATACGACCGATGTTCCTCCCGTTAGTTTGCGTAACATTGAATTGTATAATCAGGATGGTAGAATAATACGATGCTGGAAGCTGGCCTTGCATAACAGAAAAGGAGAAACAATGGATGAAGTAGAGGCTCAACGTGCAATTGTTCAAAATGGCATTTGGGAAATAGATAGACATTATAACTGGCAGAAAGAGAAATCCCTGAAATTTGATAGTAAGAAGTTTCAATGTCAAAATCTTCAATTAGCTTATGATAGTATAGGTGGTAGGATATTTATGGTACTAAAAGAGAAGGTATTGGTCTACCATGTCGATAATAAACAGGTAGATACTCTATCAGTTGAAAAAGGAGAACCTTATTTTGGAGTATCCAGACAGGTTATTTATTCTGCTGCTACTGACGAGTTGATTTCCTATTCTACTGAACATCCTCTTTTAAGCAAATATAATTTTGCCACGCATGAATGGTCGATTCCTTCTACGTGGGAAGTGGACTCCAGACAGCATCATAATCGTATGATAGATCCGGAAACCAATCATTTGATCCTTTTTGGAGGATATGGACGCCATACTTATAATGCAGATTTTGTGGAAAAAGGTTTGAATGACGGAGATCAATGGCAAATTATTTCTTTGGATTCCTGTATCACTCCTCGGTATTTAAGTGCTATGGGCATTGAAGATAAAGACCACATTCTTATAATGGGCGGGTATGGAAGCCGTTCAGGAAAGCAGGAAGAGTCTCCACAGAATTACTATGATCTTTATCGGTTGAATATCCGGGATAAATCATGTTCTAAAGTGTGGTCTTTTTTTAATGAAGGCGAGCATTTTACGTTTAGTAATTCAATGATAATAGATACTGTCGCTGATAAGTTGTATGCTTTGGTTTATAATAATGATCGTTTCCATACCAATCTCAACTTGTGCAGTTTTGATATTTGTACCTCAAATCCACAATCCAAAATAGTAAGTGATTCTATCGAATATGATTTTCTGGATATTAAGTCTTATTGTGATTTATTTCTCTATCAAGACCAGATGTTGTATGCTTTTGTTGTTCAGGAGAAGATACCGGGTGAGGCAGTTTTAGATGTATATTCTTTAGTATATCCTCCTTTATCGTCAGATGAGATTTATATGGAAAAGAACAAAGATTGTCATTTTTCTACATGGGTTATCTATGGAAGCATTTTAATATGTCTGGTATTCTTCTTCTTCGTTATTGTATATGTCTACAAGAAAAAGAAAAGTAAAACAACTGGAGTTTCGATGACTATTTCCAAAGTGGAATATGGAGAACAAGAGATTGCTAAGCCATCTAACAGAAAAATATCTGCAATTTTACTTCTTGGTGGTTTTCAGGTCTTTGATAAACAAGGGAATAATATAACGGGTGAATTTACGCCTACTCTTAAATTACTTTTTCTTTTCCTATTGCTAAACTCCATCAAAGGTGGAAAGGGAACAACTTCACAAAGATTGGAAGAGACTTTTTGGTTTGATATGAGTAAAACGAGTGCAGCCAACAACCGTAGGGTTAATATCCGTAAACTTCGGCTAATTCTTGAGACGGTCGGGGAAGTACAGATTGTTAATAAAAATGATTATTGGTATATTGATATGGGTGAAGATACCCTATGTGATTATCATCAGGTATGCCAGATCTTAAATGCTTTTGAATTCTATAATTCTTCTAATAAAGAAATGATTGTCAACTTTGTAGAGTTGGCATCTTTGGGGGTGTTGCTGCCTAATGTAAGTACGGAATGGGTGGATGAATATAAATCGGAGTATTCTCATAACGTTATAGAACTACTTCTTTCTATCAGTGTTCGTGAAGAGATTGGGAAAGACAACAAACTATTGCTGAAAATAGCGGATATTATACTGATGCATGACTGTACGGATGAAGATGCTATTCGTATAAAGTGCAGGGCGTTATTTCTGTCTGGACAAAAAGGACTTGCTAAACAATGTTTTGATAAGTATTGTGCTGATTATAACCGTTTATTGAATACTTCTCCCGAATTTACATACGATGATGTGATTTGTGAGAGCTGATAGGTGGAATTTATTTTTTGAATGAAATAAATTTTGCATTAAAAGTGCATTAATGATTTCCCGGAAGTGGCTTTATTGCTTTCGGGTTCTTTTATTTTCTTCATAAGAGGGCAAAATATTTCTATTTTTTTCTCTTTGTTTATCAGGTACTTATATGGAATGTGATAAGAAAAATCATATTATTAATATGAAATTAATGTTGTGATAATGCCTCTCATATACTTTCGCAGTACCAATTAATCGCAAATCTATCGAGTTATGAAGTGTACTGATACCTCTTGAGTAGGTTCATGATTCATAGTGATCTATAATAGATGATTGATTGAACAATATATCAACTTAATTTATAATTTATGAAAGCACGCATTTGCAAAGAGAAGCACTGGAATGTGCATTTAAGGTTCTTTCTTGTGATGATGGGAGACTTACTGTTCTCAGTTTCTGTTCTTGCCCAAAGTAACCTGATAACGGGTAAAGTTATAGACAACGCCAGCGAACCGATTATTGGAGCCAGTATTCAATCTTCTGTGGTCGGGAAGGGAACTATCTCTAATATGAATGGAGATTTTTCCATTGAGGTTCCTGTCGGGACGGAATTAACTATTAGTTTTCTTGGTTACCGCACTCAAAAAATAAAAGTGTCTGATATGCGGTCTTTAGTTATCAAATTGCTGGAAGATACACAGGCGTTGGATGAAGTGGTAGTGGTAGGTTATGGAGTTCAGAAAAAAGAGAGTTTGACGGGTGCTATTTCTAATATTAAAAATGATGAGATTATTAAAACGAAAGCTACCAGTCTGGCACAATCACTTGAAGGGAAAGTCTCGGGATTGAAGATACGGCAGAATGACGGTGAACCGGGACAATTTCGTTCCGATATCAATATCCGTGGTTTGGGTACTCCGCTTTTCATTATTGATGGGATTGTCAGAGATGGGGCTAATGAGTTTCAGCGTCTTAATCCGGATGATATAGAAAGCATTTCTTTCCTGAAAGATGGTACTGCAGCTATTTATGGTATGAATTCGGCTAATGGAGCCATTGTTGTAACAACAAAAAAAGGATATAAAGGAAAAGCGAAAATATCCTTGTCGGCTAATTGGGGATGGTCTAAACCGACTAATATTCCTAGGATGGCAAACGCAGCTCAATATATGGAGCTTAGAAATGATGCTGCAATATTAGGAGAAGGTAATCCATTGGTTACAAAAGAAGAACTGGAATTATGGAAGACGGGTGCTTCTGGATATGCCAGTACTGATTTATACGATCATGTGATTAAGAATAGTTCTATTCAACAGCAATATACTTTGTCCTTGCAAGGAGGTTCGGATATTGTCTCATACTTTGGTAGTTTTAGCTATGCATCTGATGAAGGGTTGTTGAAATCCGGTGATTTGGGATATGAGAAATTTACTTTTCGTTCGAATACTGATATAAAAATAGCTAGAGGATTGACCGCAGGAGTTAATTTGGCAGGTAGATATGATAAGACCAGCCAGCCATGGAACTCTTTCTATGAGATCTTCAAGCAGACCCGTGTGAATGTGCCGACTGTGCCTGCGTATGCCAATAACAATCCGGACTATTTGGCAACTCAAAGTATGGGAATTAATCCCATTGCTTTGGCGGATGCGGATATGACAGGTTATCATTATTATTATAATAAAAACTTTCAATCGACATTCACTTTAAAATATGAAGTACCGTTTGTGCAGGGATTATCTATACAAGGGCAATTAGGCTATGATTATAATCACAATAAACATAAAGGATTGAGAAAGAAGTTTTCTACTTATACATACGCTATCGAAACGGATGAATATATAGAGAATGAATACAATAATCCTTCTATGATACAAGTGAATAATAACGAAGCGAGCAGGCTTGACATGCAAGCACAAATCAGTTACAATAGGTTGTTTAATGATACACATAATGTAAGTGCTACATTGGTTTATGAAAGGAGACAGGAAAAAAGCGATTGGTCGAATATAGAACGTAAGTTTGATTTATTGACTTATGATGAAGTAGATTATGCCGGATTGAAAGATGCTGTTTCAGGGGGGATGTCCAACGAACAGGCTTTTATCTCGTATGTCGGTCGGTTTAACTATGATTACAAAGGAAGGTATTTATTAGAATTAGGATTCAGAAATGATGGTTCTTACCGCTATGCTCCTGGTAGCAGATGGGCTTTTTTCCCTATGGGGTCTATTGGTTGGCGTTTGTCGGAAGAGAAGTTTTTGAAGGAAAAGTTGGGCTTTCTTGATAATCTGAAGATTAGGGCTTCATACGGGGAGTCCGGACAGGATGCAGGTGATCCGTTCCAATATGTGTCGGGGTATAATCTTAATGTTGGTATTTATGAATTTAATGACGGAACTACCACTTCGGGCATTTCTGCTCCCTCTATTACGAATACGAATTTAACTTGGTATAAAGCTAAGTTACTTGATATAGGATTCGATCTTTCTATATTCAAAGGATTATTCTCTTTGGAGTTCGACTTATACCAAAGAAAAAGAAGCGGATTGTTAGCTACAAGAGTGGTGGCATTACCTAATACATTTGGTTCGCAACTGCCACAGGAAAATTTGAATAGTGATTTGACGAGGGGTATTGACATAACGCTCGGGCATACTAATAAGATCAGAAATTTTTCTTATAGCGTCAAAGCGAATATGAACTTAGCCCGCACCCGGATGGAGCATGTAGAAAGAGGACCTTTCACCAGTAGCATGGATCGTTGGAGAAATCAGTCTTCCGGACGTTGGAATGATTTCACATGGGGGTATCAAACTAATGGGCAATTCCAGACTACAGAGGAAATAAAATATGCTCCTGTTCAGGATGGAGAGTTGGGAAATAGCAAGGAACTGCCGGGGGATTACCGTTATGTAGATGCTAATGGTGACGGTATTATCGATGATAATGATAGAATGCCTCTCTTTTGGTCAGGTACTCCACTGATTCATTATGGCTTTAATTTGGAGGCTTCTTGGAAAAATTTCGATATCTACGCTTTGCTTCAGGGAGCGGGAATGTATACTGTCCAGTTTTCAGAGGTTTATGCCGAGGTACTGTGGTCAAAAGGAGCGAATACTCCAGCCTATTTCTATGACAGATGGCGCAAAGAAGACCCTTACAATCCGAATAGTAAATGGGTTGCCGGGAAATGGCCTGCTACCCGTTTAATACAGGATACTGGAGCTATGTATAAAGAGAGTAATATCTGGCGTCGTGATGCTTCTTATTTAAGACTCAAAACTTTGGAACTGGGTTATACATTGCCAGACAGTATTTTGAGAAAGAGTGGTATTAGTAATATACGATTCTATATTAATGGCTATAATCTTTTAACCTTCTGTGATTCTTTTGTGAAAGCGTTTGATCCGGAAAAGGTGGAAGGCTCTTATAGTGCTGGAATGAATTATCCTCTGACTAAAAGTTTTAATATTGGTTTTACTGCTAATTTCTGATAGATTATGAAATATAAGATTATACTATTGCTGAATATGGCTCTTCTTTTTGCAGGATGTACGGATATTCTGGATATAGAGCCTAATAATAAGGTGGTTGCAGACAAAGTCCTGACTACTGAAGAGGGGATTGCGATGCACATGGCAAATCTTTACGGCCGTCTTCCTATCGAGGACTTCTCTTATGCGATTGATAAGGGCTTTAATTTGGGAATTGGGAATACTGATCCGAATAATGGTGGACGGGCTGCTGCTATGTACTGTGACGAAGCGATGCATTCTGAATTCGACGAATGGGGAAGTGAAGGATTTAATTTTTGGGAAAGATATACGGATGATAAAGGTTTGTATAATGCTTCTGTTGGTATTTACACATTGATAAGGGATATTAATAACCTGTTGGAAACGATTCCTACGTTGAATACTTCCAATAATAAAAAAACATTATTGGAGGGTGAAGCTGCTTTTCTACGTGCATATACATATTTTGCTTTGGCAAAGCGGTATGGTGGAGTTTCGATTATCAAGAAAGTTCAGGTGTATAATGGAGATGTAGAAGAATTGAAAGTGCCCCGCAGCACAGAAAAGGATACATGGGATTTTATCTTGAGCGATTGTGATGACGCTATCCGGAAACTAAGTGAGTCTTCAGAAGATACTCGTCGTGCTAATAAATGGATTGCATTGGCACTGAAGTCTCGGGCAGCTTTATATGCAGCTTCGATTGCCAAATATACTCATGAGCCTTATGTGGGTCTGTCGGGGCCGGCTGTAGAACAGAAACTTGTGGGTATTGATGCTTCGGAAGCAGATCGTTATTATGAAATCTGTATGCAGTCGTCTGATGAAATAATGAAGAGTGGGTTGTATGGTTTATATGGTGCAGAGCCTCAAAGCAGAGACGAAGCTATCGTAAATTATAAAAAACTGTTTGAGGATCCAAACAGTGTATTGAATGGAACGAAGGAACCTATTTTTATTAAAGGATATACATCTGGTACCCAACTTGCACACAATTATGATATTTGGTATCGTCCTAATCAGGTAGCAAACGGCTGGCCGCATCCGGGACGTATGAATCCTTCGTTAGATCTGGCCGATATTTATGAAGATTATACGGATGACGGGCAAGGATTAAGTAAGCCTATCCGTACTCGTGTGGATAATAATGAAATTTTTTCTGGTTTTGACAGAAATGCTAACTATTATTCTTATCCAATGGATGCTCCTTATGAAATATTCAATGATAAGGATATTCGTATGTGGGCTACTATGATTCTTCCGGGTACGCAATGGAAAGGACAGAAAATCATTATTCAGGGAGGATTTATTCGTCCCGATGGAAGTTATGTGTTCAGAACAGATGCCAGTACTCAGGGGAAAGATGGAAAGACCTACTATTCGTTTGGTGCGCAGGATCAGAAAATGTATTCGGGATTTAGTTCTGTTGGTGGTAACTACACCCGTTCTGGTTTTCTTCTTCGCAAATTCTTGCAGGAAAGTAAAGACGTGACTTCTGAGTGGAATAAGGGATTTACAGACTGGATCGAATTTCGTTATGCTGAGATTCTGATGAATTATGCGGAAGCATCCATAGAACATTCGTCTGCAACGGGTGAACAGCTGAAAAAAGGGAAAAAAGCGCTTAATGCTGTTAGAAAGCGAGCTGCACACAAAGACGAAATTCCATTAACAATAGAGAATGTACGTAAAGAGCGTTTTGTTGAATTTGCTTTTGAGAATAGACGCAGATGGGATCTGATTCGTTGGAGGATATTTCATAAGGAATATGAGAACCGAATAAAGAAGTCCTTAGTTCCGTTCCTCGATTTAAGAGGAGAAACTCCTAAATACATCTTTGTACGCATGGATGCTCCTGGAGTGAACAAACATTCGTTTGATTATTCCTGGTACTATCAGGATATTCCTGGTACCGGTAGCAACGGACTTGTTCAGAATCCTTGATATATCAAAACTTTACTTTAAAGACAGAAAATATGAAAGCAACTTTTTATTTATTGACAATAATATTCTTTTCCATATGTTTTGTAGCATGTGAAAAGGACAATCTGGATATAGCCCCAAATGCTACATTCGGTGGGGAAATCCGGGATATGGAGACAGGTGAGTTGGTGGAGCAAGAGATAATCAGAGGTTCGCAGATTTATTTTATTGAACTCGGATGGGACAATCCTCCTGTTCAGGCAATGGCTGTTAAAAATGACGGAACATTCCAAAATAATCTCATGTTTGCGGGCGATTACAAAATAATTCTGAATAAGGGGAATTATATTCCTCAAGATACGATTGATTTTAGAATTAATAAAGGAAAGAATTATAAGGTGTTTGAGGTTCTGCCTTACATACGTATCGTGAATCCTGATATTAGATATAAAGGTAATAAAGTAGTAGCAAAATTCAGTTTACAGCAATATACGGTAGATCCGGTAAAGACAATCGCTCTATTTGCACATACAGAGTCCCATGTAAGTAGTAATATCCAGACAGCTAAAGTGAGTAGTGAAATAAATACTGCTGTATCACCTTTGACGGAGTACGAATTGAGCATGGATTTGAGCCAGACTACTGGAATTGAACGGGAACATAGTTATTTTTTCAGAATCGGAGCATTGAGCAGTACGTCGGAAGCTAAATATAATTATTCTCCTGCAGTAGAAATCGACTTATAAAGGAATAGGACATTTATGAAAAGAAAAATACAAGATTGCCTTGCATACAGACTGTTTTTGTTGTTACCGCTTTTCTCGTTTGGAGGATGTGTGGAGATAAAAGCTCCTGTTGGTTACGTAAATCCATATATGGGAAATATTAGTCACTTGTTGGTACCGACTTATCCGACTGTCCATTTACCTAACAGTATGTTACGAATATATCCTCAAAGGGAGGATTATACAAGTAATAAATTGAAGGGATTACCTGTGATAGTGACAAGTCATAGAGGAAATTCGGCCTTCTCTATCAATCCGTTCAATAGCTTTTGTGATAGTTTAGAGAAGGGTAGTAGGTCTTCTTTTATATTGTATAATTACGATAATGAAAAGATCAAGCCTTATTATTACAGTGTTTTTTTGAGTGACTATGATATAGAGGTAAAATATGTCCCTTCTCATCAGTCGGCTTTATATCAATTAGATTTCCGGGCAGGGCAACCTGGGCTTTTGATCGGGGCGACAAATGGAGAGTTGCATGTAGAGAAAAACAAAGTTTTTGGTTATCAGCAAATCGGTTCCTATGAGACAAGAGTGTATCTTTATCTGGAAACGGACGTGGTTCCTTTACAAACGGAAGAAGGAAATACTGTCGTAATGAAATTTCCAGAGAATGATAAAAGGATTAATCTTCGTTATGGAATCTCTTTTATAAGTGTAGATCAGGCGAAAAAAAATATGGAACGCGAAGTGGCTGGAAAGGATTTGGAAACTCTTACACGAACAGGTAGAACTATTTGGAATGATGCTCTTGGAAAGATTCAGGTAAAGGGAAACTGTGAGGATAGTAAGACTATATTCTATACTTCTTTATACAGAACATATGAACGAATGGTTTGTCTTTCTGAAGATGGACAGTATTATAGTGCTTTTGACAATCAGGTTCATCAGGATAGCGGTGTTCCTTTTTATACTGATGATTGGATCTGGGATACGTATAGAGCTACCCATCCATTGAGAATATTACTGGAACCGGAACGCGAGAAATATATGATTCAGTCTTTTATCCGGATGGCTGGTCAGATGAAACATTTTTGGATGCCTACTTTTCCGGAGATAACAGGTGATAGCCGACGGATGAATTCAAATCATGGGGTGGCTACTGTACTTGACGCTTATGTAAAAGGAATTACGGATTTCGATTTAAAGGAAGCATATCGTGCTTGTAGAAATGCTATCACTGAAAAGACATTAGCACCGTGGTCGGATATGGAAGCCGGAAAGCTAGATTCTTTTTATGTGTCAAACGGATATTTTCCGGCGTTAGCTTCTGGTGAAGAGGAAGTTGTTTCCGAAGTACATAGTTTTGAGAAAAGGCAAGCTGTTGCTGTGACATTAGGTACAGTGTACGATGAATGGTGTCTGGCACAAATAGCCAGACTGCTGGATAATAAAGAGGATTACAATTACTTTTTGCAAAGAAGTTTGAACTATCATCAATTGTTTAATGCAGAAACAAAATTTTTTCATCCTAAAGATAGTGAAGGAAATTTTATCACTCCGTTTGATTATCGTTATTCCGGTGGAATGGGTGGAAGGGATTATTATGGCGAAAATAATGGATGGGTTTATCGTTGGGATGTCCCCCATAATGTAGCGGATCTTATCAAACTGATGGGAGGGAAAGAGGCGTTTGTTGATGAGCTGGAAAAGATGTTTGATACTCCTTTAGGAAAAAGCAAGTATGAATTTTTCTCGCGTTTTCCTGATCATACAGGTAATGTCGGACAGTTTTCTATGGCAAATGAACCTTGTTTACATATTCCTTACTTATATAACTATGCCAATAAACCCTGGATGACCCAGAAAAAGATTAGGGCATTACTGGAGGAATGGTTTAGAAATGATTTGATGGGAATGCCGGGAGATGAGGATGGTGGTGGCATGAGTGCATTTATTGTCTTCTCGCAGCTGGGTTTTTATCCGGTTACGCCAGGATTACCTATATATGTCATTGGAAGTCCGGTGTTTGAACGGGCAAAAATTCAGTTGAGTGATGACAAAACCTTTGAAGTATATTGCCATAATTATTCGCCGAAACATAAATACATTCAATCGGTTAAGCTGGATGGAGTGGAATGGGATAAATCTTGGTTTAGTCATGAGGAACTGATGAAGGGAAATAAATTAGAAGTAACGATGGGGGCCTATCCCAATAAGGAGTGGGCGTCTCAAGACCAGTCTGTCCCCCCTTCATTTGAAATGAGAAAATAAAGAATATGAATAATTAAAATTAAATCAATTATGATGCAGAGACTCTTTTTTATGATGATTTTTTTCTTGTCACTTTCATTGGAAAGTTGTAGCAAAGAAGATGATAATAATCCTTCTAATTCGGAGAATAACGGAGGAAATAATAATTTAGGTACAGAGTTGGATTATGATACTTTCTGCTTTTATTATGATTGGTATGGAAGTGAGGCTATTGACGGTCAATATAGACATTGGGCCCATGCTATAGCACCCGATCCTAATGGTGGATCCGGTCAGAATCCGGGGACCATTCCGGGTACACAGGAGAGTATAGCCAGTAATTTTTATCCTCAATTAGGAAGATATAGTAGTAGTGATCCTAATATTTTGACCAAACATATGGATATGTTTGTTATGGCGCGTACCGGAGTGCTGGCACTTACCTGGTGGAATGAACAGGATGAGACTGAAGCCAAGAGAATCGGTCTTATACTGGATGCAGCAGATAAGAAAAAAATAAAAGTATGTTTTCACTTGGAGCCATATCCCAGCAGAAATGTGCAGAATCTCCGGGAGAACATAGTTAAATTGATAACGAGGTATGGAAATCACCCGGCCTTCTACAGAAAGGATGGCAAACCTTTGTTTTTTATTTATGACTCTTATTTAATCGAACCTAGTGAATGGGAAAAGTTATTAAGTCCTGGTGGTTCCATTACAATCAGAAATACAGCCTATGATGCTTTGATGATTGGATTATGGACTTCTAGTCCGACAGTGCAACGGCCTTTTATTTTGAATGCTCATTTTGATGGTTTCTATACATATTTTGCAGCTACCGGGTTCACGTATGGTTCTACCCCGACTAATTGGGTAAGTATGCAAAAATGGGCAAAGGAAAATGGTAAGATATTTATTCCAAGTGTGGGTCCCGGATATATAGACACACGTATACGTCCTTGGAATGGTTCGGTAATCCGGACTAGAACGGATGGGCAGTATTATGACGCTATGTATCGAAAGGCCATTGAAGCTGGGGTTTCGGCTATTTCTATTACCTCCTTTAATGAATGGCATGAAGGGAGCCAGATAGAACCGGCTGTGCCTTACACAAGTTCCGAGTTTACTTATTTGGATTATGAGAACCGTGAACCTGATTATTATCTCACCCGCACTGCGTACTGGGTTGGGAAATTTAGAGAAAGCAAACAGTAATCATATTTATTAATAAAAAATAAACCATGAAAAAAGTCACAAAAGTAAAGATGTTGTTAATAATGCTATGTGCATTGTTTATATCAGTATGTTCTATTTCTTGTTCTGATGACGACGATAATGTGCTAAAGGTAGACACAGTAGCTTTTATAAGCCAACTGACTGATTATCAAAATCAGCTGGAAACATTGAGGGATGGATCGCAGTATGGAAATAAGACGGGAATGTATCCGGAAGAGAGCAGGGATATACTTGAACTGGTATTAATCCAGATAAAAAAGAGCATCCGGCAAATTGAAAACGGAGAAGAGACTAATCCTTCACAGGAGAAAGTGGATGAATTGATTCAGGCTGCTAAAAAAGCGATGGAGGATTTTAAAGCAACTGTGATTATAGAATATGTTTCTGTAGCTGCAGAATTGTATGTAGACGGACAAAATGACGGGTATATTGATTTTGGAGCAAGTGAGAACTATTCTAAGTTTGGTAATACTGGTGAACAAGTTTTCACTGTTGAGTTGTGGGTGAAGTTGAAATATACTTCCGGTTTTGGTAGTGTGGTGGATGTCTTTATCGAAGATGGTACCGGACATTATAGAAAAGGATGGGTAATTAATAACTTTGATAATAAGAGACTACGTATGTCGTTGGGAATGGATAATTGGGGATTGTTGGAACCTGGCATTGATTTCAGTACGACAGAGAAATGGGTTCATTTTGCAGCAGTTATTAACGAGAAAGGAGTTGATGGAGATGTTAATTCAGAAGGAAAACCTATTGTTGTAAAAGTGTATATGAATGGCGAATTGAAGGATCAGGCGACAGGGCTTGATGGTAATCCTTATAATCCGAATGATTTGGGAACATCTATGATTGCTTTTAGACATATGGGGGGGAATCTTGGTATGACAAATGACTGGAAACTATCTGGATATATCAAACATTTCCATCTTTGGAAATCTGCCAAGTCACAGGGAGAAATTAAAAAGCTGATGAATGAGGAAATTAGGGTTACAGGACAGGAAGATGATTTAGTTTGTGGATGGGAGTTTGATGCAACAGTGGAGGATGATACTAATATACCTGATTTGACAGGCAAATATTCTGCTAAGTTGCTTGGAGAGTATAAGTGGATTCCTTTGGAATAAAAGATTCTTTATCTGCTTCCTTTGGTAGGGCAGAAGCTTTTTGAGGCTGTCAGAAGTTTGGATTTACTATGTTTGGGATATTTTGTCTCTAATCAATCAGATAGTAAAACAGGCTTTTGACAGCTTTACTTTTATTTGATAAATTAAATGTGGTCTGTTTACTCTGCTATTTCAGCCCTTTAAGGGCTTTTCCCCTTCTCTTCTTCATTATTTTCCTCTTCCGTTTCATCTGCAAAAGGTTCCAGCCGTTGCGGTCCGTGATTTACGAAAACGAAAGCGCAGAGCGTTCCCATAATTCCTCCGCTAAGATGTCCTTCCCACGACATATTGGTAGGGGAGAAATAAGGAAACATATGCCATATAATTCCTCCATATAAAAAGGTGACAAGTAAAGAGATGGCAATGAGTGGAACATATTTGCGGAGAATACCACTGAAAAAGAGAAAGAAGGCAAAGCCATAGATCAGTCCGCTGGCACCGATGTGCCATCCCGGTTTTCCGATCAGAAAAGTAAGTAGTCCGCTTCCGAGCCAAATGAGAATAAAAATTTTACCGGCTATTCCCCGGTAAAAGTAAAAAAGACACCATGACAAGAAGAATAAAGGGATTGTATTTGTCAGTAAATGACTGAACCCGCTGTGTATCAGCGGGTGAGTTAAAATACCTACCAGACCTCGTTTCTCCATAGGATATACTCCCAAGCGAGAGAAGTCCCAGTCCATCCCGACTTCCAAAATCTTGAGTATATAGAGAATAAAAATAAGAAACAAAGGCTTTGCTGCAGCCAGCATGATACGCTGAATATCTTGCTTCATGACATTCTTTTCTTTAGATATTTTACGCAATACTACGAATATTTGCACAAAATCTGAAAATAAAAACCCTTTTTATTTTTGTTTTTATCTAGAATTTGTACATTTGGACATTGTACCTGTTATATATGGTGCTACAACCATTCTGTATGCGATATAGTAATAAATACAAGTATGATATAATAGCCAATAATTAACCTTTAAATAATGCACAACTATGAGTTATTTACGATTTGACAAG
>ERZ773157.2252-NODE-2252-length-15536-cov-16.804664_pt1 | contig 15536 bp, 15 predicted proteins | sample MGYA00511480_ERZ773157 | MGnify/ENA primary metagenome ERZ773157 (study PRJEB29015, sample SAMEA2737863) | human gut metagenome | biome: human gut; feature: human-associated habitat; material: faeces | place: China | collected 2012 ... | reverse complement strand
AGCTTAAAAATATCCATACTTGTTATTCACCTCTTTCCTTTTACTAAAAGGGGAACTTTTTCCCCCATCTTAGAAGCCTAAGAATGTCAGTACTGTTGAAATACCAGCCATCATGACACCTGCTACAATTCCTTTCAGTGCAGAGTTCATGGTAGATGAATCCTGCTGCTGGTAGGCTTGTGCGAACTCCATAACATTCTTTGCAAGAATGATGACACCAACCGCACCAATGACTGCAATGATAAGTGTCTTTAAGTTCTCAAGCGGCTGTGTTACTGCGGAAGTATCTCCTGCCGCAAAACAGGTTGTGCTCATAAGCATTACTCCCATAAGTGCCCCGGATAATGCCGGAACGAATCTCTTCTTAAAGTGAATGAATCTGCTCTTCATGCCTTTCTCCTCCATCTGATTGTTGTTAGTTGTAATAATCTGTTCTTTTCTCATGTTGTCTCTCTCCTTTTTGTTAAAAAAATAAGCCAGCAGGGATAATCCCTAACTGGCTGTTAAAAGTTACTCTATATGATCAGGCAATGCCTGTTGTAATGATTAAATCGGGCTTTCCCCGATATGGTGTGCTTCAATCACCTCCTTTCAAGGCGCAAAAAAGCACCTTAACCTGATTGGCTAAAGTGCTTATATTGGTTTGATATAAAATTGTTGTGAGTCAGACACACTGAACTCTGAGCAAAAGCCCAAGGGACTTTAATGCCCCTTATGCTTTTCTCTTTTCTTTTGCTGTTTCAACTCAAACATTCGCTGTTCTTCCGCCTCTTTTTTCTTGCGGCTTCTCTCTTTACGCACCTGTTTGTTCTGTTCCTGCTGTAATTTCAATGCCTGCTGTGATTTTGTGCCGATGCCTGTTTCCATCGTCTGCTTTTTCGCTTCTCGCTGCATCCGTTTCGGATTTCTTTTTATATCCTTTACAACAGTTTCAACAGCCGGACTGAATTTCAAACTGAAATAGTATTTTTGAATATATTCCTGCACTTCGTAATCTTTTGGTTCTGCACCAAATGTTACCTTCGCCACAGATAGTTTGCCATCTTCAATACGTTCAAATACACCTACCCAAAATGGTTCTTCAAAATATACCGTCAGTTTTCCACTTGCTTTGTCCATAAGAATCCCTCCTAAAATGAATTGAACAAAGAATGGACAACCCGGAGGGGCAGGTTACTTACCCTATTTGCATAGGACGGCTGGGCTACCTACCAGCTCTAGTACATTTTTAATGTACATTGCGTTTTTATCTTTGTATTTATAATCAAGCCATATAGCACGATTAACTTATTCGGTCAATTCCGATTTTCTCAATTCTCCAAACTGAGATTTGTACAGGCATTTATTCTTGCCCATCTCTTATAAATGGTTCTAAAATTGTAGCATCCAATAATTCTTTATATGCTGCTACTTTTCTAAATGTATTCCCCATCATTTCTCGACGTCTGTAATCTCTTATTGCATCCATATCAAAATCTGCATAATACAATCCCTCTGATACATCATCAGCTAACACAATTGTATTATCAAGACAAATCCCGTTTTTATCCCAGCAAATAGGACTATATGCACAAGAGCAACCCGCATTATCTCCATTAGCATTCGCCATTGCTATTCCAACCATATTCTCATATGCTCGCGTAGATAGAGCTTGAAGGCGTGGTTTCATTGAACCACAATCATTTGGCACAAGTATAATTTCTGCACCCTTTAACATAAGCATTCTCGCACTCTCAGGGTATTCCCTATCATAACAAATCATTATGCCAATTTTTATTCCATCAAAATTGCAAACTTTAAATTCAGTTCCTGCCTCAACATCTTTTTCATCAGCAAAATCACAAGTATGTACCTTTGAATACTTCATCAATATTTTGCCCGATTTATCAATTACAAAAGCAGTATTTTGAGGTTGTGTTTTTCCTTTTGTAAATGATGTAAGCACAACACCTATATTATGTTCTTTTGCCACTTGGCATATTTTCATAATCACTTCGTCATCGCAGGATATACTTTTTTCATATGGAATCGGAAGCTCATAACCTGTCACAAAACATTCTGGAAGTAGCAAAATGTCTGCTCCATTTTTTGATGCTTCTTCCATATAACAGATTATAGTATCAATATTTCTTTTTATATTTGAAATTTCTGCACGAGTCTGCAAGATTGCAACCTTAAAAAACATGTTCTCCTCCACAAATTCCGATTGAGATTTCACCTATTCTAAGGAATTTAATAACTGTTATATTTTGTTATCAAATTTCTCACAAACCATTGAAAATACTAAGTTTGTGACAGGTGAGATTTCCCTTATATATTCCCTTGTGTTATATCGTTCCATCAGTGTTTACGGACTCTGGTAAGGGAAAAAGCAAGGGAAACAAAATCATATAACACAGTATAACACAAAATGAAACTGACATGGTGAACTGATTGAAATGCTTCTGATTTTTTTAATGTGATTAATTGATTTGAAGGAGACACGATATGAATATTATTTACGCAGAATACAATATGTACCGGAATAGCATAGACATTTACACTTGTGCCGGATATATGCTCCGTATTGACTGCAACAAGGCAGAAGATGGTATTAAAACTACACCATGCTCTCAGTGTGCATTAAATGTTCTTGCTATTGATGAACCTCTTGAATATGCAAAACTATATCTGGATGGAACTATGCAGATATGGGTAGACGCAGAAGACTCTATTGAACTTTAAGTACACAAAGGGACTGCTACTCTAACAATTAAAAAAGTGCAATAGCAACAGCCCCTTTGTATTTTTACAAGTTTCGACCTAAAAAACAATTATTTCACATTCGCATTATACAAGTCCATAAAATAAGAATCTGTATGTAGTAGTTCTTCAAAAGTACCTTGTCCAACAATCCTCCCTTCTTTAAAGAGAATAATTCTGTCAAAACCTGCAATGGAATTTAATCTATGTGCAATGGCAATGACAGTTTTATCTTTCATTTTTTGCATAACTGATTTCATTACATTTTCTTCTGTTAAATTATCCATTGCAGATGTTGCTTCATCCAAAATGACAAGTTCGGAGTCTTCAAACCACAAGCGAGCTAATGCAAGTCTTTGTTTTTCTCCACCCGATAAACAAGTACCTTTCTCACCAATTTCAGTATTTAAACCTTCCGCAAGATTTTCAACTAAATGAGATAGTTGCACTTCACTCAATGCCCCTAGCATTTGTTCTTCTGACACTTGTTTCTCAAATACCAGATTTTCTTTTATTGTTCCGTCAAAAACAGGGGCATCCTGTGATAAATAACTAACTCTATCATACAGATTATTAAGACAAATTTCTTTTAACTCCATGTCTCCTAAGCGAACTTCTCCCTGATTATATTTTAGTAACCCTAATAAAATCTTAATCAAGGTCGATTTTCCGGAACCACTTTCTCCTACAAAAGCTATTTTTTCTCCCTTTTGTATTGACAGGCTCAAGCCATCAATAATTTTTCGTTCCTCATATTGAAATGATAAATTTCTTATTGCAATTTTTCCAACATTTGTATTTATTGCGTTACCGTTTCTTAATTGAACATCGTCTTTTAAGCCTAAAAATTCCTCAAATCTCTTATACGACGCCTTGTCCAATTTATATTGGACATAAAGTACATTAAAAACGGCAATTGGTGTATAAGCATTTTCAATCAGTGCAATTAGTGCAACCACAGAACCTACTGTAAGGTTTTTCGTTTTCCATGCATAAAAAAGAATACCAATATCTAACATTGCCACAAATAGTGCAAATATTGTGAAGAATGCTTCATGAATCATATTCATTTTTACTTTTGATGAAACAATATCCTCTTTTGCATTACAAGTCTTCTTTATTTCACTCGGGAACTGTTTACTCATACGAAATACCAACATTTCCATATAGCCTCTGACCAAATAGTGATTTAATAGTTCTTCACTATTCAAAATCTTTTCTTTTATTTTGTAAAGAAACTTTAATAGAATGTTGGTTATTATAAAAATAAACGCATAGCCTACAAACAGTACATAAGTGACTTTTTCATCTATTTTCCAAATAAAGTATATACTAAAACCAATGGTAGGAAGTAAGTCTCGAATCAAACGCAACCAGAAATTGAATAATACATTTCTTCCTGCTGTTGAACCATTCTCAATCCTTTGAACAAGTTTGCCTGTACCTATTTTCTGGTATTCTGTATAATCAATTGTACTTATTTTTCTAAGGGACAAAAGCTTAAAATCCAGATAAATACCATGTTCCAATTTCTTTTCAGGATAATTATCCAAATAATTCATACAATAATTTACCAGCAAAATAAAACCATATGTTGCAACTCCTGCAAATGCAAGTGTTCTATCAGCCAATCCATCAATGACCTTTTGGAAATAGTCAGCCTTGTAATTAGCCATAAATGCATTAAATATACCTAGCCCAATGTAGACTAATACCCATATTCTGTTTTTCTTTAATATTTCTTTTATATAACGCATAACTGTACTCCTTTATAGATTGTATTTCAAGCATTAGGACAGTACAGTCAACGACTGCTAGCAAGTTTCTTTTAACCTCAGCACAATCTGCCAACAGTTTACATCAACTGTACTGAGTAGTTATCTCGGATAATTTTCATATCGTTCTCATCTCTTCCTAAAAATTTTCTATTATTATATCATGCTAAGTTCCAATATTCTATCGTAATTCCGTCAAAAGAATATAAAACAAAGGGCATATTATCTTGCCCCTCTGTTCTTTGTCTGCCTGCTGATACTGTTCTGGTTTTCAGCGGCTTCCCTTTGTAGTCTTGCAAGTTTATCCGACAGTTTTTCATCCTTATGCGTAGGTGTATCCGGTTTTCTGCAGGCATTCTTCCAGCTTTCGTATTGTCTCTGATAATCCGTATAAGCATTCCTGCATTCTCTGAATGTCAGCAGGAACTCGTTCATGTTTTCAAAACCGCTATTACGAACCATGTTTGAGAGCCCTACCTTTAATCGGTTGATATAATCCGTCTTTTCGTCAATCTTTCTCTGTAAATCACCTTTTCTGGTGAGCTTCGCCAGTCCCTTTAAGTTTGACATTTCTATTTCAAGACTGCCTCTTAGTTTCTCAGCTTCAAAGATAATGGCATTCTGGCTGTCCAGTTCTGTCTTTATCTTTTTTAACTTCGGATAGGCGGCTGCTTCCGGTGTCATAACAGGCTCTGGTGGTAAAGCATCTGCTGTAAGTATTCCGTTGTCCTGCTTTTGGGCTTTGTTTTTATCTTCGGGAGCATTTTCACGCTGCAGCCTACTGTGAATGCCTTTTATAGCCTCAAGCACCTTTGTGATAAGCAGTACCAGCTCTGCTATTGCCATATTCAGGATAAGCGAGAGCATTTCGGGCTTATTGCCGTATCGCTCAATCGACCTCTTTACTGGCTCTGTGATATGTTCCCTCTTTATCTGTAGAATATCATCCATAGAAACCTCGCTTATGATAGCCCTGTCAACTTCACAATTCCAGTCCATCCGCAGTTTATTATCCTTCTCAATCTGTTCAGCTTTGGGATTATTCTTACCAATCTTCTTGGTAGCAAGATATGGACCATTATGGTCAAATACTGTAAGTCTGTCTTTTTCGTCCGTTACCCAGCGATTTATCATTCTGGTGTAAAATAATTTTACCTCATCCAGAAAATCTTCCTGCTTGAATCTTGTATTCTTTGAGGTAAACAGATTTCTCTCATATATCTCGCCTTTTCTGATGACCTTACATCTTTTACGGATATTTCCATTTTCATCGAGGATTTCCTTTTTAGTTCTTACATGATTGCCATGCTCATCATAAAACATATTTCTTGTGGCAGTCTTAATAACTGGTTCTGCCAGAAGCTGTCTTTCAGAGAAGATAAGATGGATATGGAAATTCGTCATACGCTTATTGTGATGAAGTGCTGCAACGCATTCCACACCATATTTTTCCTTGAATTTATCCGTAAACGACTTTAGCAGTATATCTGGCATTCCCTGCTCATAAAGTGATTCGGGCAGTGCTATGATAAGCTCCCTTGCCTCGATACACTTTCCATCAACACCGCTTTTCTTAAATTCTTGCTGGCTGCATCGTGCAAGCTCTGTCCAGTAACTTCTTTCCGTAGTTTCATAGACCGCATACAGATGTTCCTGCTTGGCATGGCTTGATATATAGGTGATTCTTCCCCGGACATTCGACAGCTTGGTCATCTGTATAAATGAATGTCTTGTTGTCAATGTGCTTTCTTCTCCTTCCTCTGATAATGGGAATGAAAGATGAACAGATAATATAAGTGGTATTGTTGTTGGCTTATTGCCGTATCCGGCATAACCAAATGCGACAGCATTTGTATAAGTCATGCCTGCGTGGCTTTGCTCCCTGCAAGGGCGAAATACGCTGAGCATAAACCTCAGGTTTGTGCGAGGGGTGTATTTCGCTCTCAAACGCCGAGGGCTTTGATATCTTGTGATTTGTCAGTCTTCCATTCCGTTAATTGGTTGTTGCATATCAGAAGAAGCACATGTTATAATCCTCTTGCGTGTAGGTATATCATGGCTTCGCTCTGATATATCAGGGGCGGTTTCATTAGAAGCCGCCTCTTTTAAGTTATTACTTTTCTTGTGACTGCTTTTACGCTGCTCTTATCTCTCAAGTCTCTGCCTTCGTTGACTTCCATAAACTTTTCAAGCATATCCGTCTTTATGAGAACTTTTCTTCCGACCTTTAGAACAGGAAGTTTTTCCCACTCAACAAGTTTTCTCAGAGTGTTTCTTCCAATTCCTGTATAATCGGCAGCATCTTCTATAGATAAAGCTATCTTTCTTTCCGTCATTTAATCCTCTCCTTTCAAATTGCATTATGCAATTTATTTTTCTGTCAGTATATCGCGTTTATATTTTGCTGTCAAGCGTTACGAAATTATAAAGATAATTATATCATTGCATATTGCAATTTTAATTTTTATATGATATAGTATGAACATATCGAAAGGAATAACCGAAAAGGAGGCAGACAACATGAAGGATAAGGAACTTCGCCGGATTATCGGTGAGAGGGCTAAAAGCCGCAGAACAGAATTAAACCTTACACAACCTTATGTTGCAGACAAGATGGGAGTCACCGCTTCCACCATACAGCGTTATGAAGCTGGAACAATCGACAATACCAAGAAGATGGTACTTGAAGGACTTTCCGAAGCACTTCATGTATCTGTGGAATGGCTCAAAGGCGAAACTGACAGCTACGAAACAGATATAACAGATAAGAAAGAACTTCTTATAAGAGACGCTATGACAGGTATTATCGAAAATCTTCCAACAAACCTTGATAATGCAGATGGAGATTTCGCCAAGAACCTGTTGCTGGCATTATTAAACGAATACAAGCTCTTTACTGATTCATTTACAAGTGCCTGCAATAACTTCAAGGGAAATACAGAATATGCAGATGTGGCAGCCAAGATGGGGTTTGAATCCAATCAGGAATACAATGAAATAATGTTCCTACGAGAGATTACACACTCCGTCAACGCATTTAATGATATAGCTGACATCATAAGGACATATTCCAAGAATCCAGATATGGCAGCACAAAGATTATCCAATCTCTTAGAAGATAATTCCGAATCGGTATAGAACTGACAACCGGAGTTATGATACAATGAGCACAAGCGAGTCAAGCTGTTTACAGATTTGACGAGCGGCGAATTGGCTTATGGACTTGTCCATAAGATGCCTACACGCAAGAAGCATTTCATCAGTTCCGATTGTCTGATATCGAAAGGAGACACACGATTATGGCAAAAGGATCTGTAAGAAAAAAAGGAAAGAAATGGTACTACCGCTTCTATGTAGAAGATCAAAGCGGCAATCTGGTTCAGAAAGAATATGCTGGAACAGAAAGCAAGAGTGAAACGGAAAAACTACTCCGTCAGGCAATGGATGATTATGAGAATAAAAGATTTGTTGCTAAGACAGATAATCTCACTGTAGGAGATTTACTTGATTTATGGTCTGAGGAAGAACTGAAAACAGGTACATTAAGTAATGGAACTGTTGAAAACTACCTTGGTGCAATCAGAGTTATCAAGAAACATCCTATTGCTGACAGAAAGTTAAAGAATGTTACTGCGGAACATTTACAGTCATTCTTTGATTTACTGACATTTGGTGGCGAATATCCGGATGGAACTGTCAAAAAGGGCTACAGCAAGGATTATATTCATTCATTTTCCGCTGTATTACAGCAGGCTTTCCGATTTGCAGTATTTCCAAAACAGTTAATTACTTTCAATCCAATGCAGTATATCAAGCTGAAAAAACAGGCAGAGGATGTGGATTTATTTTCGGATGATGACATTGAGGAAGGTGTTCAGCCAATCTCTCACGAAGATTATCAGAGGTTAATAAAATACCTTGAAGAAAAAAATCCCCCAGCAATACTGCCAATTCAGATAGCATATTATGCAGGACTTCGTATTGGTGAGGTTTGTGGTCTTACATGGCAGGATATTAATCTCGAGGAACAATACCTGACTATCAAGAGAAGTATCCGTTATGATGGAGCCAGACACAAGAACATCATTGGACCTACCAAACGTAAAAAGGTAAGAATTGTTGATTTCGGAGATACTCTAGCAGGCATACTGAAAGAAGCAAGAAAAGAACAGCTTAAAAACCGGATGCAGTATGGTGAACTCTATCACCGCAATTACTACAAAGAAGTGCAGGACAAAAACAGAGTGTATTATGAATATTATCATCTGGATGGAACACAGGATGTTCCTGAAGAATATAAGGAAATATCCTTTGTATGCTTAAGACCGGATGGTTGCCTTGAATTACCAAGCACACTTGGTCTTGTGTGCCGGTCAGTTTCCGCTAAACTAGATGGATTTGAAGGATTTCATTTTCATCAGTTGCGACACACCTATACAAGCAACTTGCTTGCAAACGGAGCTGCTCCAAAGGATGTGCAGGAACTGTTAGGACACTCAGATGTCAGTACCACTATGAATGTCTATGCTCACTCCACTAGAAAAGCTAAGCGTGATTCAGCAAGGCTTCTCGACAAGGTGGCAGGCAATGACTAAAAGAAATTTCCCTTATTTCCCTCACGATTATCTCACAAGGACAAAAATAAGGGAAAATACATATCATTTCACTATTTAAGAGGCTGAAAGCCTTGAAAAATAAGGAAAGTTCAGGAAGTCTCTCCACAAATTCCGATCTATTGCGGTCTTCCGCCGCTTCACATTTCATTTTTATTACTTCTGAATATCTTCAATTTTCTGTGCAATGGCTGACAGCTCGGATACGTCCAAGTCCTCTGCACAGCCTGCATCTACCTTTGCGGCTACCTGTGGGTCCATCGGCAGCTTGGCAACCGTGTCAATGCCATGCTCAGCAGCCTTTTCGTCCACATGGCTCTTTCCGTAAATGTAATGCACATTGCCGCAGTCCGGACATTTAAAATAAGACATATTTTCAACAATGCCCAGTACCGGAATATCCATCATCTGTGCCATTTTCACTGCCTTATCGACAATCATGGATACCAGCTCCTGCGGAGATGTCACTACAACTATTCCGTCCACCGGCAGGGACTGGAAAATCGTCAGCGGCACATCACCTGTTCCCGGCGGGCAGTCTACAAACATACAGTCCACATCGCCCCAGTCAACTTCTTCCCAGAACTGCTTAACGGCACTTGCAATGACCGGTCCTCTCCAGATAACCGGGTCTGTTTCATTTTCAACCAGAAGATTTAACGACATCAGCTTAATGCCGGATTTTGTAACCGGCGGATACATCACCGTTCCCGCCTCATCGCAGGTTGCCTTTTCATGCACGCCGAAAGACTTCGGAATAGACGGACCTGTAATATCCGCATCGAGAATCGCCGTCTTTAAGCCCTTCTTTGCCGCGCTGACTGCCAGCATCGATGTCACTAACGATTTACCGACACCGCCCTTTCCGCTGACAACCGCAATCACCTTTTTTACACCTTTATTATTGTCATTATTTAAACTCTGCGGTGCTGTACGTTCTCCACAGTCTGAACTACAGTTTCCGCAGTCATGTGTACATGCTTCACTCATTTTACCTTATTCCTCCTGTATCATAGCCGGGGACTTTAATCCCCGGCATTTTATTATAACACAAATATCCAATATATATTTATGCCTGTTTTTTCTGTCCCGCACGCTTTCCGGCTCTTAGCGAGAAGCTGATAACCAGCAGTAAAAATGCAACTGCCACCAGCATCCAGAATAAGAATACCGCAGGTTCACGACTGCTAAACATATCATAATAGCCTTTCAGATAAACTAAAATAATAATCAGCGGCAGTACATAACTCATATATCCGCGAATCCAGCCCGGCAGTGCAAAGCCCACACCGGTATTGACTTCTTTTCTGAAATTTTCAAAGCCCCAGCCGTTTTTCTTTGTACAAAACAGGACAAAGACCAGTCCGCCAAGCGGCAGAATGTTGTAAGATACCAAAAAATCTTCCAAATCCATAATCGTTGTGCCTGCGCCCATCGGCTGGATTCCCGACAACAGGTTGTATCCTAAAACCGCAGGCATTGAAAGCAGCATCAGCATCACCATGTTGGTTTTAACTGCCCTTTTTCTTTCGATGTTCCAGATTTCCATGGTAATCGCAATAATATTTTCAAATACGGCAATAACTGTTGACAGTGCCGCAAATGTCATAAATATGAAAAACAGCGTTTCCCATACCCTGCCGCCCGGCATATGACGGAATACATTCGGCAGTGTGATAAATAACAGTGACGGTCCCGCATCCGGCTGAATTCCGTAAGCAAAGCAGGATGGAATAATGATAATGCCCGCAATAATCGCAATCAAAGTATCCAAAATCACGACATTTAACGCTTCACCTGTAATCTTGTGGTCTTTTTCCAGATAACTGCCGAAAATACTCATCGAACCCATGCCGACACTCAGTGTAAAAAATGCATGAGTCATCGCCGCAAAAATTACATTTCCCCAGCCCTTCTGACCGGCTCTTTCAATATCCGGTATCAGATAAAAACGCAGACCTTCACCTGTTGTATCCCGCATAACAGAGTTGACTGCCAGTACAATCATCAATGTTATGAGCAGCAGCATCATGACCTTCGTCACCTTTTCCACACCGTTTTGCAATCCTAACGCACAAATGCCAAACGCAATCGCAATTGCAATCACTGTCCATAAAATCATGGTACCCGGATTGGCCAGCATATCTGCAAACTGTTCTGTCGTACTCTGCACCTTACTGTTTGCCTCAAGCTGCCCTGATACGGCAAGCCACGCATAATACATCATCCAGCCTGTTACCATGGTATAAAACATCATCAGCAGATAATTTCCCGCCATACCAAAGTACTTGTACCAGTGCCATTTCGTTCCTTTCGGCTCCAGATCATCAGCAGATAATTTCCTGCAATGCCGAACCATTTAAAGCAATGCCAGTTGCTCTTTTCTGATTCTAATATTGAAAATGACTGTGCAATACTTCGTCTGCTGCCTCGTCCCACGGCAAATTCTGCCATCAGAATCGGCCAGCCTAAAACTGCCAAAAAGAGCAGATATATCATAATAAATGCTGCCCCGCCATTTTCACCGCAAATGTACGGAAACTTCCATACATTCCCCAATCCAATCGCACAGCCTGCCGATACCAGTATAAAACCAAGCCGTGACTGAAATTTTTCTCTCTCCTGCATAATCCTCCCATCTGTTTTGGAAAACCTTTTTTCATATAAGCATAATAGCTATATTATACCGATTTTGAACAAGAAAAGCAACCTAAGAAAATTTGTATCCGACACCCCATACTGTCTTAATATACCGGGGATTTTTCACATCACTTTCAATTTTGCTGCGCAGATTCCGGATATGCACCATCACCACATTATTCGTATCATATGCTTCTTCCTCACTCCACAGTGTATTATAAATATGTTCCGTGGAAAATACATTTCCCTTATTCTTCCACAGCAGTTCTAAAATGGCAAATTCTTTCGGTGTTAAAAAGACTTCTTTTGCATTTAAAAAGACACGGTGTGTTTCCAGATTCATGGATAAATCCAGATATTCCAGAACATTTTTTGCCTCACTGTGGTTAAATTCCTTACTGCGGCGCAGCTGCGCTTTGACCCTTGCCACCAGTTCAATGGGATTAAACGGCTTTGCAAGATAATCGTCTGCCCCCGCTGTCAGTCCCAGCACCTTGTCCATATCCTGATCCTTTGCTGACAGCATGATAATAGGAAGTTTACTTTTCTTACGGATTTCCATGCAGAGCGTAATGCCGTCCATATCTGCCATCATAATATCTAAAATTGCCAGATCAATATCCATTTTCTCCAGACATTCCAGCGCCTCTTTGCCGTTTGCCGCCTTACAGACCTGCATGCCTTCATTTTTCAGATAAATTCCAACCAGTTCCCGGATGTCTTCCTCATCATCCACTACCAATATGACTGACATGTTTACTCCTTTCTGTAATTTATGTTCTACAGCCTTATCTTTTACGCTTTCGGCAGACGGATATGCAGGCTGAAATACCCCTGTGCATACTCTGCCCAGACCTTTCCTTTGCTGCGTTCCACCGTTTCACGCACAATCGACAGCCCCAGCCCGTTGCCGGCAATATCAGAACCTCTTGCATGGTCTGCCCTGTAAAACTTATCAAAAATCCGCGTACAGTCTGCTTCTTTTACTTCTTCTGACACATTGCTGACAATAATGTGTATCGTACTTTCTTCTTCTTCCATGCTTACCAGAATATCGGTTTCCGGCTTTGAATATTTGATAGCATTCATCAGAATATTATCCAGGACTTCGCGCATATCTTCAATGACAATATTGGCATAAAGCGGCTTTTCCGGTATATCGGTCACAAAATTTCTATTCTGTTTCTGTGCAATACCTTCAAACTCCGCTACATCCTGACTAACCATCATAGAAAAGTTGCATCGCACCGTATTGTCCTGTTCTACTTTAATTTCATTTTTTGCCAGCAGAAATATTTTCTGAATCATTCCGTTAATTTTCTCTACCTGCGCAAATGCTTTTTTTATATATAAATCCCGCTCGGATTCATCTTCATATTTTCCGCTGATAACCACATCAAGATACCCTGTAATAATGGTCATCGGTGTTTTAATATCATGGGAAAGATTCGTAATCAGCTCTCTGTTTTTCCGCTCATTCTCCCTTTCTTCTTTCATCATTTTATCAAGGTTATGCTGCATATCGTCAATGCTTTCCGCAATCGTCGTCAGCTCGTCATACCCCTTTTTATCAATCTGTGTATGCAGATTCCCCTTCGAAATTTCGTCAACCACACCGGATAAATACCGTATGTAACTGATTCTGCTCTTTGAAAATATCAGTACCAGTATCAAAAACAGCACCGCCGCCAATGCAAGACAGGCTGCCCGTAACTGCATATCATGATAAATGTATTCGGGATACGCCGGTGTCCGGAATACAATGTAGTACAGCACCTTTTCCACGCTCTTTGTATACACGAAAATATATTCGCCACATTCCTCATCATACGAATCAGACACCAGTTCGTCAACCTCAATGTGTCCGCCCTTTCCCGGCATGGTTTCGTCATCACTGTTATTCTTCCACAGCACCGTGCCCTTTTTACTCGCAATCGTAATCAACATATTTTCGCCGTCTTGTACGGATACAAACGGCATTTTATCATTCTGCATGAGATAGCGCATCGCATCGGTAATATTTTCTTCCTGCGATTCCGTGCTTTCAATTTCTTCCATCGCTGTATTTAACGCACTGTCTAACTCACGCACCAGTTCCATAACCTGTAAATCGCATTTTTTCTTATACTGCGAACAGTCTTCCTCCACTTCAATAAGGATTCCCCTGCTTTTACAGATATAAAATACGCCCATTGCCACCGCTATCGCAATCGCAACCGACACTAAAATGCCAACTGCCAGTTCTTTATAAATTCCTATCTTTCTGCCCGTCTGATTATGACCCATGACACCTCTGACTCCTTATCCGGCAGTAATCGGATACCTTTTACCAGTATCCCAATTCCACGCCCTTCTGGTATACAGCCGCACCCATTGCATAATATCCATATGAATTAAAATGTGTATAATCGTCCTTTAACTGCTCCGGCACCCTGCCGTTTGCCAGGTCGTCCAAATCCTGTTCTGTCGGCTCTAATCCGACCGTTTCAAGTCCATGTTCTATCATAAAGGCTCTCATATTGATAAAGTGTTCGCCAAATGCTTCCCTCAATGCCGTTTCCCACACATTATCCTTTGTTCCGACTTCAATATCACTCTCATACTGTTCGGAATCATATGCCTCTGTCGGGTTATCTGTATCACCAATAATAATATAACATTGTGTACCGGACTTTTCAATCATTGCCTGATACTGTGCAATCAATTCATCATAGCTGTCCCAGCCGCCGTTACTGCCCATCTGAATCACCAGTATATCGGCATTTACATCATGTGCCGCCTGTGTTGTTACCTGCATGCCCTTTTTTAACTTAACACTGCCTTTTTGTGTGTTTCCGTAAGTTTTAATATAGAGCTTTTCATCTCTTTTTTCCAGCTGAAATAACTGGTCATTAATATACACCAGATTTTCTGCCTGATTATTATCTCCACCATATCCGTTAAAATTGTCCAGCATAACACTGTTGCCGTCTGCGTCTACAATACTGATTTCCACGCTTTTGCCTGCTTTTACCGTAACATTTTTTGCGACAAACATCGTAAGTCCGCCCTCGCGCGTGGCTATTTCATAAGAAGTTTCGCCTGACACCCCGAGATTGTATACGTCCATTCCTGTGTAATACTGTAATGTGTCCGGATAAGTCCAGCCGGAAATATCCATAATCTGTCCGCCATTTGTAAGCTGTGCTTCATCACTGTATCCATATCCAAATGTAATCGAATCGCCCCAGCACGCAATCTTTTTTTGCTGAAACACGCACGTTCCCAGTGAAACTGTGTGCTGTCCCAGCAGTGTTTCCGGCTGTGCGTACTGTTCCGCCTGCAAATCCGCTTCTGTAGTATCTTCTAAGGTCATGTCAGCATCCGGATTTTCCGGTGTTATATAGCAGACTTGATTTGCTTCATTACTGTTCTGAGTGCTGCCTGCAAGTCCCTGTTCCATTCCTAAAACAGAATGATTAAAAAAATAATTAACACCGGCACCGATGATACCGATTCCCAATCCAATAAACGCAATGCTGCTGATGATTAATTTTATATTCCTTTTCATGACGCATCCCTCCTCCGTTTTGGTGGCTTTATCTTAACAGCCAAATATAAAAATTTATTCAGTATAAATCTTTAGATTTCTTAAGAAGTATTTTTGTTCTTACTTCTTTATACGAAAGAGGATGCGGGGTGTTTCGCTTCTATTAAATAAAATAAGAGCAGGCACTTAAGTTTTGTTACTCAAGTACTTGCTCTGTTTCTTTGTATCAAAGTTATT
>ERZ773157.2251-NODE-2251-length-15537-cov-6.698166_pt1 | contig 15537 bp, 10 predicted proteins | sample MGYA00511480_ERZ773157 | MGnify/ENA primary metagenome ERZ773157 (study PRJEB29015, sample SAMEA2737863) | human gut metagenome | biome: human gut; feature: human-associated habitat; material: faeces | place: China | collected 2012 ... | reverse complement strand
CATTAGAACCTGCCAAGCCTCTTAACAATGCTCAAATCGGCGGGTCGTTTTTTTATTATACCCACATGAAAACGAGTTTCACCAAACCCTATTCCTCCCCGGGACAAATCGTTCGAATACTAAAGTCGAGAGGTATGTTCATGGGTGATGAGCATAAAGTTGAAAATTACCTGTTAAATATAGGTTATCACCGTTTATCGGCTTATATCTACCCCTTTTATAAAAGCCCTAAAAGCGATTTGATGCTAAAGGAAGGAACGACCTTTGAGCAAGTTCTTACCCTTTACCGCTTTGACAAGAAATTGCGCATACTCCTTTTCAATGAAATAGAAAAGATAGAGGTTGCCATTCGCAGTGTATTGGCTAATATCGGCTGCCAAGAACTGGACGACAGGTATTGGATAACAAAGCCTGAATATTTTGCCAATTCAGATAGATTCAACCAGACATTAGCGGTCATAGAAAAGGAACTGGCATCGAGCAAAGAAGATTACATCGAAGATTTCAGGCGCAATTATGTTGAGAATTATCCTCCAGCATGGATGATAACGGAAGTGCTGTCTTTTGGCAATTTGAACTATATCTACTCCAATATATCCAGCAATCAACTGATGAAACGTATTGCCGCATATTTTGGTTTGAAGCCACAGGTTTTCACATCGTGGCTGACTGTACTTGCCAACTTGCGTAATATGTGTTGCCACCATGCAAGAGTGTGGAATAGGGATTTTATGCTGAATCCGGCAGAACCCAAAAAGACTAAAAACGCATGGACTGACACTTCAAAAATGGATAAGAAAAGAATTTATTACCGCTTGTGTATAATTCGCTATTTCCTGTCCTCGGTATCTCCTAACAATAATTTCAACGAAAAACTTTCGAGTTTGTTGACTGATTTTCCCTCTGTTGACATAGCCGCAATGGGATTTGATAGCGACTGGAAAAATACAACGCTATGGTCAAATTTTAAATAGATAGTCACAGTGGTAATCGAACCTAATATTTATATAACATACAAAATGGTGTTCGACGATGAGCCATTACCTATTTCTGATTACTTGAAAGAATTAGATAGGAATTGGTTAATACGCTTCGCTCTATTTATAATATACTCAGGAGAAAAGTTTAAAAATGCCAAGGACTATGCAGCTTCATTTTTCTGTAAACAAAATTTTCTTTTCGCAAAAGAATTTTTAGATAGAATAGAAAAGCTTCATGCCAAGGATTTTAATGATTCTACACGTTTAATACCGCACTCATACTGTATTCTCTCTGAATCTACTGGATTAGAGTTATTAAGGCAAGTGTTCTCCATACGAAAATTTAGAAATATTCTCCCGCAAACACAACAAGAACAATATTTATTTAAAGCCTTATTGCTTATAAATAACAATGTAGGAAAAATAAACGTATTGGAAGAATTTGATGAAAATAACAATTTCACAAATCTTTATTACGCAAAATCACTTGTATGCAATTTCTTAAATAACCATGAGAGATTAAATCTAAATCCAGAATTTATCTCTATGCTACAAATAATTAAGGGTTATCATTTCTTTAAATTTTGCGAAACCTCAAAATTACAACCTCATCTTGCTCAGTTTCTTAAAAATAACGGATTCCATAGTTGGAAACAGTATTTATACAACGCAATACATTTAATATTGTATCCGCTGAAAAATGAAACCGGGAAATTTCCTATAATCAAACTAAATGAGAACCTTGAAGGATATAAATATTTACATGCTCATTCGTTTAATATAGAGAACATCATTCCTATAAATGAAAACTGTGATTACACATTTTTCAAGACTTATCCATTGATTGAAATTGATAAGCGTACTTTTTTACCAATCAACGCTCTTTTTTGCATAAACCATTTATATAAAAGTGTTTATTTTGAATTTAATAAAATCAATAATCTATTGGATAAAACCGTAAAGATTGAAGGCTTTCGGACTTACATTACGACGGAATTTTCTGAAAAATATTTATTCTATAAAACTGTAAAAAATACATTTTACAAACAGCGGGGAGTTAAATTAACCGGTGATGACTGCAAGAAAAAATTCCCTAAAAAGAATAAAGAGCCAGATTTTTACTATCGCGACGGCAATAATGTGTTTTTATTAGAGAATAAAGATATCAATATAAAGAAAGATGTTGTAAATAGTAAGGATTATAGTATAATAGGAGAAGAATTGAGTAAGAAACTTATTAAAAAAGTTGGTGTTGACCAATTAGTTGAACATATAAAAGCTATTGATGCAAAAGATTTCCCATGGGATAGTAATTTGCCAAAACATCCACGAATATATCCAATATTAGTTTTAGATGACAGCTCATTATGTGTTCCTGGTTTAAATTATATTTTAAATGATACTCTACAATACCGATTAAAAGAATCAAAAGTAAAAATAAAATCATACCCGCTTGTTGTGATAGAATTGGATACACTTATTTCATATGCAATCTATTTTAAGACAGGCAAAATTCATTTAAAGAAATTAATCGAGGATTATTATTGTTATCTAAAGAAATGTAGAAAAAAAGTAGCTCCAGAACAAATCTTATATGAAGTTTATCATAAGTTTTTCCCTTTTTATACTTTTGTATCGCGAGAAAAAATCGGCAAACCTTTTGAAGATACTCTTTTTAGACAAATATGTAATGAATTACAATCGGGAGGGGAATAGTTGTTTGAAGAGTTATATAAAATAGCCTATAGGTGATGCTCTATAGGCTATTTCTATGTTACATACTAAATCTTTAATATAGGCAAGGCATTTATTGTGTCCGCCGTTTGACAAGAGAGGATAATGACCGACAACAGGAGGTCGAGGATATAACGAGGTTGCCCATGTTCTCTTGACCAGTCGTTGGGGTCGTTTTTGATTTGCGAGGCTTTATCGATGGTGACGGCATAACGTTCCATTATCCAGTCGATTGCAGACTTGCCATTGACAATGTATTCGTAGGCTTTGAGCGGAATGTTCTCAATGGTGATATGACCGTTGTAAATGATACGTGTCTTGTCGGCAACGAGTTTCCCGTTTTCGTCACGGACTTTGGCGAACTTCATCTTATCCACGGCAAAGTATTGATAGGTTTCATCCGTCCATTCGCTTTGCCAAATGTCGGTATCGCCAATAACTTTTACGCCAAAGAAACGATGTGCCAACATGGGCATTTCTGCGAAAAATGTATAATCGCCGTCATGTCCTGCTGTTTGCACGTTGATGCCTTGCTCATAGTTCAAGTGTATGTCAGCAAGTTCCTTTCCGGCTTTATAAAAAGCCATGAAGTCCTGCACATTATCTACAATGGGGATGCGTGGCAATGATTTTTTCAAGTCATCGGCGAAACGCTCACGATATTGATTGGAGTGAAGCAATCCATACACATAATAGAAAATGTGTTCTTTGGTGATGGCTCGTGAGCCTCCAAAACGACTGCGGACTTCTTTCAATATCCAGTCGGTGATTCCGTCACGGCGGATATAACGGTTTGTTTCTGCGTCATCGAAAAGCGAGGCCTGCGGATTCTTGTTTTCTTCATACCAATATAAGGGAAAACATTGACTATTAAATAGTAGCTGATAATCAGATAATGTGTTTGAAATGAAGCACGAAAAAATCTTGTCGCCAATTCCTTTAACACAAATGATGAGATTATCTGATTGAAATGCAGCAGCTTGGATTCCAGGACGTTCTACTAAATCCTTTCCGTAGTATAAATTTTGCTTACAAAAGGGACGATACATACCTTGTTTTACATCTTCTGGAATATATATAGTTTCTTGATGTTTTGATGCTTTTAGACGTAATCCTGCAGTCCAACTAATTTTTGTTGGGTCATTAGTTATTTCATCCAGAGGATGTTGAATTTCTGAATTGTAATTCCAAACAAGTCTTTTAATATTATCGGCTAATCCGAATGAAGAATAATTATAGGCCCAACTATCTCTACCTGTAGCGATATTTGGTCCATTTACAATAAAAAGTGATTGAGAATTTTTGTTCAACTTTTTATCAGGAGCCAAAGGAATTAGGCTATCAAACAGTCCATCTCGTTGATTTATCCAGTCAGCCTTTTCGTTAGGAGAGATAATCTGCCAATCCAACTTTTGCGAAGAAATAGAACGAAAATCCTTTACCATTTTGAGCTTTTGTTCACGGGTAAGATAATCGCCTATGTCGTGGTAATGGATAACTGCTTTCTGGCCTTTCTTTGCAGGATTCTTGACAAGGAAAGTAATGGCAATGGGAGTGCGTGAACCACTACCAAAGATTTTACCTCCCTCTTTACGTGAAAGTTCTCCCGATGTACGTTGATTTCCACGGAGATTCAGTACATAAATAGAGGTAAATTCTTCCTCCAAGCATCTGCGCATACCATCTTGACCTGCACCATCCAACCATGCTCCATTGCTTATAAAAGCTACAATTCCACCATCATTTTGTGGTATGCGGTCAGAAGCCCAACGAAAAGCTTTAATATATGTGTCATAAAGGGATTTTGTAAGATTGGCAGAACTTTTAGCTGCGTATGTTTCAGACACCCGATTGTCAAGATATGGATAAGACAAATTCTGTGCATTGTCATTAGCTGACTTTTGTCCAATGGAATACGGTGGATTCCCCACAATCACCCTCACATGGGTGGCCATCTGCTTCTTCACCCGTTTGGAATTGTCCTGGAAAAACTCGGTGAAAAGCTCGTTGTGCTTCTTCTCCGCCAGTTGGAAAGTGTCCGTCAGGCAGATGCCGCTGTACGGCAAGTAGGTTTTCCGGCGAGTAATGTCATGGAATACCGATTCAATGTTCACATCGGCGATATAATAGGCCAGCAGCACGATTTCGTTGCAATGGATTTCATTCAGGTACTTGCGCTCCATGTCCTCCGGACGGATAAGGCCGGACTGCAACAGCCGCGTGATGAACGTGCCTGTACCCACAAACGGGTCAAGGATATGCACATTCTGCTCAGTCAGCGATGTGTTGAACTCCGCCTTTAGTATGTCGTTTACAGAATGGATGATGAAGTCCACACACTCTACGGGCGTATAGACGATGCCCAGCTTCTCCACGGTGAGCGGAAACGCGCCTTTGAAGAACTTTTCATAGAGATTCTTGATGATAGTCTGCTTGCCCTCCAGATTGTCTATGCCGCCCACATTCGTCCTCACCGACTGATAGAACTTCTCCAGCACTTCGGTATCTTTCTCGAAAGCCTGCTCTTGCAAAAGGTCTATCATGCGTTGCATGGAACGGCTCACGGCGTTGTTGTTCACGAACTGGTAATCGGCAAACAACGCATCGAACACCGGACGGGTGATGATGTGCTGCGCCAGCATCTCGATGGCCTGTGCCGCATCCACGGACGGGTTAAGGTCTCGCTGCAACCCCTTGAGGTATTCGTTGAATGCTTTTTTGTGTACGCCGGACTGAATGAGCTTGGATATGCGCTCGATGAACTTGTGCGCGATAAGTCCGATTTCCTTTGCCCAGTTCTCCCAATAGAGGCGGTCGCCGCACTTCTCCACGAGCTTGGCATACATACCGTCCTGCAATTCGCCGAAACGAAGTTCCAACTGCCGGGCGATTTCCGTGTTCTCCATCTGCCGCGCTTCTTCCTCTCCCTCCTGAAAGCCCAGTCCCGGCCTGCCGATGGTGACGGACGGTGTATAGGACTGCTTGTTGGGTTTCTGCTTGTTGAGCGCAATCTTGTTCACCATCGCATTGAAACGGTCGTCGTGAGAGCGCAGCGCGTTCAGGATTTCCCAAACCACATCAAAGGTCTTGTTGTTGTCGAGTGCTTCTTCTGCTGAAACATCGGACGGCACGACAATAGGGATGATGATGTACCCGTACTTCTTCTCGTCGGGCAGTCCTTTGTGGAAAGTGCGCATTACACGGCCTACCGACTGCACCACATCCACCTGCGAGTTACGGGCGGAAAGGAACAGCACGGCATCGAGCGACGGCACATCCACGCCCTCGGACAGACACCGCACATTGGTTACCACCCGGCACTCCCGGTCATTTTCCGGTTCATCCGCCAGCCATTGCAGGATTCCGTTGCGCTCCTGTGAGTTCATCGAGCCGTCTATATGCTTTGTGGCTATCGAAACGGTATGCGAAAGGCTTTCCGCATCCAGATTCTCGTCGTACTTTTCCGATATTTTCGGCAGCACGGAAGCCACATATTTGGATGCGATACCCACTCGGCTTGCGCTCCTGTCAATGGACGAACAGAAAGCCACGGCACGGCGCATCATGTGCGGGTCGGCATCCCATGTACGGTGGTCGTCGCCCTGTATCATCTTGGACAGTCCGTTGATTACGCCGATGAGCTTGGACGTGTCGTCAAAGTTCAGTTCCGTGGTCGTATCGGTGACATCGCGCCTGATGTTTTCCGGTACATCATCCTCACCTACGGTAAGTACAAGCACCTTGTAGTCGGTCAGCAGTCCGTTCTGTACGGCGTAGGAGAAATTCACGCGGTAGAACTCCTCCCCATACAGAACCTTGTCGTCCATCGAACAGAGGATGCAGTCCTTTTCCGATGCCTTTATTTTGGCTGATTCCCCGTACAGCCGTGGCGTAGCGGTCATGTACAGCCGTTTCCGACCTTGTACATTGTCATCGGAGTGTATCTTGGTGAAGTTGCTCTCGTCCTTGTCCGACAGCTTAACGCCCGTGGTGCGGTGTGCTTCGTCACAGATGATGAAGTCGAACACGCCATACTCGCCGTCTGTTCCGGAAAGTATCTCCTGTTGTGCCGCTGAAACGGCATCAATGGACTGGTAAGTAGAGAATACGACTACCAACCCGTCATGGTTGCGGTATTTCTTCAACTGTGAGGCGATGGACTGCGGACTGGTGGATGCTGGCACGGCAAGGTCAACCACGCTGTCGTCCATATCATCGTATTTGTTCTGAATCTTTCGTGAAGACTTGGAGTCGGAACAGATGCAGACGGCCTTGATAGGCTTCTTCGCGTCCGCCGACCATGCGTTGAGCGACTGCCCCAACAAGGCGATGGACGGAACCATGAACAAAACCAGTCCTTTGCCACCCAACAACTGTTCGGTAATGAGCAACGAAGTGTAGGTCTTGCCTGTTCCGCAGGCCATGATGAGTTTACCACGGTCATTGCCGTCAATGATATAGTGCGTGTAAGCCTTTGATATGGCATCCAACTGATGTTTGCGCGGTTTCTTGCCCTCTACAAGCGCGGAGTTTCCCGTAAGGCCGTCCATCAGTTTTTGCCAGTCCACGCAGGAAGAATTCAGGTCAATCAGCCCAACCCGTGAAAAAGGCGGGTCTTGGTGGCGGATGGCTTCCTCGGCGTTGCTTCCCCAATGGTTGGTGGTGGAAATCCATATTCGTTTGGCAAACCGGGTGGTCTGGAAAGTGACTTCGTTAGTGAACGTGCGGCTGGAGGTGGCGAGGAACGAATCCACGGCGGGCTTGTCTATCACGGCATCCTCCGCATAGCATTTGCACTGGATAGCCCAATAGTCGCCCATCTCGGTCTTGGCCACGAGGTCGATGCCCGTGTCCGTGCCTCCGAAGTCCTTGCGCCCCGGAAAATCCTCCCACAGCCACACATTTTCAAGTTCGTTGTAGCGTGGGTCTGTCAATAACCATGAGCGCATCAGACGCTCGAACTTTGTACCCTTTTCCCTTTCGGTGAATGATTCGGCACGGAATTTATGCAGTATATCCTTGAAATTCATCTCTTGATAAGAGATACATTTCAAGAAAACAAATACTGGAAATCAATGTATTATTGAAAAATACAGGTGGATTTACTAAACAATTCCGCATAAATTGTCCTTCATATCCCATTATAAATTAGATTCGGACACGGATTTTGCAATATTATGAGTACCTTTGCAATATCAACTGTAACTCTTATCAAGAGATTCTGATTTTCGCTAAACAAATTTCATTCGAAATATCTGCTCACAAGTCTTTCAGGATAAGACTGTTCGCCCTGTCTACCACATTCGTGTCAAGCGATGCAAGGTAGATGCGCGTGGTTTCTTCCGAATCGTGCCCCATACCCTCGCTGATGACCGAAAGCGGTATGTTCTTGCTCTTGGCAATGCTTGCCCAGCAATGCCGAGCGCAGTGCATGGTAAGCGGCATATTCAATCCGGCTAAACGGGCAACCTCTTTCAGTGCCACGTTAATACGGCTGATGGCATTGCGGTACTGTGTCCGCCCGTCAGTGCATGGGTTGGTGATTATCGGCAGTAGGTACTGGGCGGTGGAACAGCCGTCGTATTTGGCGATGATTTTTTCCATGCACTTCTCCCATTTGATACTCAGTTGCTGCCCCGTCTTTCTCCTGCGGTATATGATGACGCTGTTTTTCAAGTCCGATTTCTTCAAATAAGCCATGTCGATGAACGACATTCCACGGGTGTAAAACGAAAAGAGGAACATATCCCGTGCATAGTCCAGATGCGGTTTCAAGGTCAGGTCGAGTTCCTTGATGCGCTTTATCGACTTCAACGGGAGAGCGCGTTTCACCGTCTTGCCGATACCCGTGTAAACATGCTTGAACGGATATTTCTGTTCCGTCAGTTCCTTTTCTACAGCACGGTTATAGACGGCACGGAGTATGCGCATATAGAACGAAGTCGTATTGGGGCAGTTGCCGTTGGATTTCAGCCATGCTTCATAAAGCATCATGGTGTCGCTGCCTATCTCACACAAAAGAATGTCCTGCCCCTCGCGGAACTTCATAAAACTGGCTAAGGCTGCGGTATAAGTTTCCGATGTGCGTACCTTGCCGAGCTGCTTCAACTGACTTATGGTGTCTTGCATGAAACCGAACAGCGACAGCCCGTTTGCGTGGCTGTTGAACTTATCTACGATATTGTAAGCGGAGTAACTTCCGCCTTGCCTGTCGCATTGCGCGATGATGGCCTGCAACCGTCGGATGTCCCAACCGATGCGCTCTGAAACGCTATAAAGGTACTGTTTTCTGTTCTCGTTGGTTTCAGGCATGATTCGGACGGACGATGATTCCTTGTCCCATTCCGTATCAAACACACGGAAGTCCGTTCCGATCTGGCGGACTGTTCGCCCGTGGATTACCTGATAGTAGATGCTGCCCTCCTTGCCGCTGGCGGTGGAAGGACGATATTTTACCTTGATGGATGCCATTCACTTTATTTTATTGTTTGGATTCGTTTTCTTCATTTCTTACTTTTTCAAGCTGCCTGTTGAACACGTTCAGGGTGGAATCCACTCCGACCGTTTCCACCAGTTTTTCGTATGCCCCGACGGTCACGGCCAGTTCAGGGTAAAGTTCATTGAGCATGAGCGTGGTCACTTGGTACTTGTCTGCAACCGTTCTCAACCGCCTGTTTTCCTCCCGGTACTCATGCCATCGCACCCAACTGGCGGCAAACAGGGCAAAGAACACAAGCGTGCAGACGATACCAGCCCATGCGTAAGGGTTCTTGTACCAGCCGTCGGGTATTTTGCCCCATAGCCGCCTGATACCGCTTATCGCCCTGCCCGGACGGATTGCCTGCCAAAGTTTCCGTGCGAAGCCTTGCTTTTGCTGTGCCTTTTGTGGAATCTGCTTATCTTTCTCTACATGGTCAGTAAGCACTTCCAATATCTTATAGAGCAAATCCTTGGTGGTGGGGATGCCACGCTCGCGCATATTCTTGTCGTTGGCATTGGTATATTCCTGCAAGCTAACAATCATTTCACCGCCCAATGACTTCTTGTATGCCTCGATGGTTTCCTTGCTCCTGAAAATGTCACTGATGTTCTCCGGCGTGCTGCCACCAAAGAAACGTATGACTGGCTCCAGTTTCACCGCAAGCCTTTTCAGTGCCTCGTCCTTGTCCGAAGCGTCCTTTGCTGCCAGCATCTTCTTGATTTCTTCGATGTCCTCTGCCAATGCCCCGATAAGGTCGGATATGTTCTGTAAGTTGTCCTTCATCTTCTCATCTTTCTTGGTTTATACTTGTTCTTTTCCTTGTCGTTTTCGCCCCAGCCGCTTTCGTTTCCGCCACCGCCACCGCCGGATGAAACCTTGGCTTGGTGAGGTTGGACGCACAACTCGATGAGTGCGTTGATACCCACTTGAACTATGCCTGTATTCGTATCGGCATCGGCGAAAGTTCCGCTGCCGGATGCTTCCGCATGGCCATCGGTAGAATAGGCCTTATCCGTCTGTTCAAATGAATTGTCCGGTTTATATATAGTTCCCGTTTGGCTTGTTCCGCTTTCAGCCGTTGGTCGGGTATGGTACAGATTGTTTCTCCATTCCATGCCCTCGGCGATACGACCTCCAAACTGCTTATCCAGCTTATAAAAGCCCATGTCGCGGTCAATCCGTGAGCCACTGAACGAAACACCGTCTTTAGTGAATGACACGCCGACGATATTGCCGTTACGCCTGTCGAACTTGAAGCTCACTCCGATGCCCTGCTTGGCCAGCCTGTCGCACAATTCCGACCAACTGTTACAATGGGGCAAGGTTGCTTTGACGGCATCATGGATTTGGTATTTCACCTTGTCCTTGCCGCGCAGACGGTCACGCTTCACGTTCACCTTACCTTTGGAAAAGTGCAGTCCGTATTCCCTCGTGAGAGCCTTGCATACCGCCACGTTGCGCATGGCATCGTTCCGGTCGCTGATGGTGTTCCCGTCGTTGTCCACCCTGTTGGCCACGATGTGCAAGTGCTGGTGTTCCTTGTCGGTGTGGCGGCATACAATATATTGGGTGTTCACAATGCCCATGCGCTTCATGTACTCACGTGCTATTTCAGCCATCAGGCCGTCCGTCAGCTTGGGCGTGTCCTCGTGGGCGAAGTCCAGCGAGATGTGGTACACCGGATTTTTCAGCTTACGCCCCGGCTTGTCATCTGCCTGTCCCTGCATACTCCTTGCAATGGCTGTGTTGTCATCAAGCCTCACGTCCTTGCTGTCGATGAGCCTTGCCTTTTTCGGGTTGTTCACGTAGTTCACCAGCTTGGCGAAGCTCGCCCGTTTTTTCAAGTCGCCCATCATATATCCGCGATGATTTTGTTGAACTCGTCCAACAAGGCGGTGATTCTTCCTTTAGTTCTCGGAAAGCCCTGTTGATGTGCCATCTTCGCCAACTGGTTCAGGTTGTTGCAACCTCCCTCCAGCATCCTTATCTGCTGTCTGTCCTCCTGTGTCCGTGCCGCCACAACCTTGCCTTGAAGCAACAGTTCACGCAGGAAATGCGACGGCTTTTTGCCCGCATCGGCAATCCGTTTCATGACCGTTTTCCACTCGGCCAGCGTAAGCCTTGTGGATATGGTCTTTGTCCGCGCCTTGCCCTTTACAGCTTTGGGGCGGCCTCCTTTATGATTGTTATCTTGTTCTGTCATTCGCTTGTTATTTTCTGTTACAAATGGGTCGGCGTTTTTAGGGCTGCAATCCAGTCTTGCCGTTTTCTGCGTGGCCGGGTCGCCGTTGGTGGCGTAGTTTTCGTGGACGAAAACATTAACTTGCCAGCCCTAAAAAACGCCCCTATAAATACTTCATTCTTTTCCATAGTTACCGCCTATTTATAAGAGGTATTGTCATCGGATAAAGTATCTCCTTTCTGCATGATTAGCGGATTGTTCTCTGATTGCTTGGAATGCTCCTCATCCTCCGATGTGGACAGCCCCAGTTGCGATGCTTGTGCGGACTTCTCCTTGTCTTTGCCCATGTCCTTGTCCTTAGACTTCTTCATCCTTGCCGAACTTTTTCGCAGGGTTTCCAGCCTTTGGCCGTTAAAAAGGTAGATACGTACTCCCTCGTATGCCTTGACCGTCTGTTGGTATGTTGGATTTTCCGTGAGCCGTCCGTCCATCATCCATGACTTTACACACACCATATCCATGATGGTGGTTATGGGATTGGAAACAACACGGATTAGCCCCCGCTGCGAAAAATCCTCCAACAGACGGCTGACGGACTTACGCCCGATATTCCACTCCTTTGCCAGTGACAGCATGGAGCCGTCCACCTGTCCGGGATGGAGCACATAACCCAATCCACGTTTGGTTTTATTTACTTCCGTGACCGCCATCCCCGACAAAAGGGAAAGAAAATAGGTCAGGTTGCACACACCGTTGGTAGTGCCGTGCAGGAAATACCATGCTTCCACATTCATTGCCACCTCCATTTTATAGCACGGCAGAACAAGCTGCTTCAAATTCTTCATAAGCCATGATGTTTTTTGCTGTTCGTTATGCGGATTATCCCTTGGTGTTTTTGTCCGCATCCCTGTTGGTGGCTTTCAGGTTCTTGATGCGGTCAATCTGCTCTTTCGGGAACAGGACACGCCGCCCAATCCGCTGCCCCTTGATATGCCCCAACTTCTCGTGCCGCCAGATGGTCGCGATGCTCACGCCCCATTTCTCGGCCACTTGCCGGATGGTGTAATATTCCGATGTCTCCTGCGGTGCCTGCGCCTGTCCGTATTCCTCCAGCGCACATCTCACGCTTGCGCCGATGAGTTGCTGAAGCTCGTCGCGCGATACCAGTACCATTTCCATATTTTCTGCCATAAGTCATTGATTTTGAAATTACGGCGGCAAAGTTAGATGGTGAATGAAACGGGTGAACTTGTGGGGATTTGTGAAATAAACGGGCATAAGAAAAGCCGCCAAACATCTGATGTCTAACGGCTTGTGCAAAGCTGTGGGCTGTGGTGAGTTGTAACCACGTGTGGACTGCCGCATTATTTTATCATCGGGAGCAGTTCTTTGAGCCTGCTTACGAAAGGCTTTTCCACATTGTACTTGGCAAGGCTTTCCGCTGTAAGTCCTATGGAACGGGCTGCGGCTGTGCGGTACTCCTTCCAGTCCTTGAAATAGGCTTTTGACAACAGGGTGATGACGCACCGCATCTTTCCTTTCACGCAATTCTGATAGGCCGTGGAATAGTCAGCTCGCATGACGGCACGTATGAAGTCCTTGTCGGAAACGGCGTTGCCGTCCAGTACGGGCTTGCCCTTGTCGGGGCCGCTCTGTACGGTAAAGGTGGTGAGGAACTGGTACAGTCTTAAAACAGGCACCTGCGCCGTCGTGCTGAACGCTCCGCCCTGCACGGTATCTGTGGCAGTAAAGCCTGCCATTGGGGTAGATATTGTTTTTACTTCGGATTCGGTTGCGTCCTCATGGAGTATGTTCCTTTTGACATACCCCATTGACAAGGCGATATGGAACATCTTAATCCCGGCTAACTGTGTTTTTGTATTGCCGTCTTGGAACACCATCGAAAGGTGGACGGCTTTTGCGAAATCCTCCGTGAACAGTCGTGCCAAATCCTTGTCGTTGGCGTTTGTGATATATTCCTTGACGGCTTCGATTTTTTCCTTGTCCATGTCGGCAAGCAGGGCATACGCTTCTTTGCCTATGTATTCTTTCCCTTTGTTCACACCGGTTTCAGCCGTGCATTTTCGGATGGCGGTTCGTATGGTGTCGATGCAGTCCGTGGCTTCGATGCGTGTCATGGAACGGACTTCTCTCTGTTCGTTTCCGTCAGGAAAGAAGTATTGGCCGATTACTTCTATGGAAGTATAGACGATGCCCGCATAAAGGGCTTCCTTGCCCAAGTCCTGCAGATATGCCGAACAAAGGTCATGCAGCCGTTTCGCATCCCCGTGCAGCCGGACAAACTGGTGTGCCAATTCCTTGTCGTCGTGTTCGGCGATGTATTCCCGCACCTCGTTCAACAGGGCAGGAACGGTTTTCATTTCACGCCGGATGTTCTTGCCGATGTCCTTGTTCCCGGCTTCATCTTCAACTTTACCGCTGGCAAGGCTTTCCGCCAGTTTCAGGCTTCTGCCGATAATCTTCGACAGCCTGAACAGGGCACTGATAATTGCAAATCTCGTCTTTTCCATAGGCGGCTTATTTTACATTTCAATAATACCCTCAAAGTCCTTCAACGCAATCACGGCCTTTTCCTCCGCATCCAGTTTGAGGTAGCGGCGCAGTTGCGCCTCGCTGCTGTGCCCTGTTATGGCTTGGATGGACGACAACGGTACTCCGGCCTTGTATGCGTTGGTAGCAAAACTTCTTCGTGCCGTGTGCGAGAGGAGCATATCACAGAACCTCCGCCCTCGTTTCGGGTTGAGCCGCTTCCCGTCAAATCCGCAGTCATGCGTCCAGCCCAGCAACAAACCAATGGTTTTTATCAGCTTGTTCATTTCATTAGGGCATACATGGGGCAGCTTGCCGTCGTATTTGTCAAGTATCTGCCTTACTCGCCTGTCCACCGGGATATAGACTTTTTTTTCCGTTTTCTGTTGGGTAAGCAAAATGAACTCCACCCCGTTTATCTCGGTTATCATGTCATCGCATATCCTCGAATAGTCGGACACGCGCTGCCCGGTCAGACAGCCGACAATGAAAATATCCCTCACGTGTTCCAAGGTGCGTATGTGGGTGATGCGGCATTTGGAAAGCTGCGTTAGTTTCTCGTCCTCGCTGATGTCGAGTGCCTCCAGCCGTTCCCTGACGGTCTCTTTGGTGGAAAGGTCGAGTTCAAGCATTTCCTGTATCTGTTCCGGCGTAAGATAGATGTTGTCCACTTCCTCTTTTTTCGGAACAAAGTCTGAATGGCGGAAATCGTCGCATTTGGTCAGCTTGTCCTCGTATGCCGCCTTTGCCACGGTACGGACATCCGTCATATAAGAGTTGATGGCGTTGGGCATCAGGCCGCGCCCTTTCCAGTAACCGACAAGACTGTTGCGCGTTTCCATCGTCATGTCATCCAACCCGATTTTGCGGTGCATCTCCTTTTGATAGTTGCGGATTTGGGTCTGGATGATGCGAAGCCCCTTGATGTAGGCAGGGGTTACTTTGACGGTACGGCCTTTCTTGGTGCGCCGTCCTGTTTCCAAATCTTCTATATAAGTGGTAAGGAAATCCTCGAACAACATCTTGCCTTTAGGTTTGACCTCCACAACCTGCATCATGCCGTTCAGCACATCGTGCTTTACGCTCTCGATGACGGACTTCGCCTTTTTCGGGTCGAAATCGTCCGCCTCAAACGCCGCCTTTATCCTTGCGAGGACTTGGGCGAACTGTCCGTACTTTATCCCAATGCTCGACATGAGGGCGGACGAGGTGTATTGCAGGGAGCGGTATTTCTCCCATTCAAGCTGTCTGATGGTGAAGCCTGTTACGGTTTTCACATTGGCCTTGCCTGTGCGCACCCGGGCATAGACCGAACCGAAGTCCTCCTTACCTGCCTTTGACGATTTTATGAAGATGAAATCCATACGCGAAATGTCTTTTAATTGCTGGTACAAAGGTACGAAATCTATTCTGAAATATAGTACCAAATAGTACCAATATTTTCTAAAACCGTGAAATTCCGTGCGTATTTCAATTAAATGAAAATATCTGCAAATAACTGATATACAAGAATAATTAATAAAACAAGGTTCTACTGAATATAATTATTGAATAGTGGTCGACAAACCAACCGGAACCTTGCGGGCGATTAAATTTCCCGTTCTTCAAAT
>ERZ773157.2243-NODE-2243-length-15546-cov-3.687173_pt1 | contig 15546 bp, 9 predicted proteins | sample MGYA00511480_ERZ773157 | MGnify/ENA primary metagenome ERZ773157 (study PRJEB29015, sample SAMEA2737863) | human gut metagenome | biome: human gut; feature: human-associated habitat; material: faeces | place: China | collected 2012 ... | reverse complement strand
AGGTGTGGATTTTTGCAGATCTGTTCGACGTGGAAGAGGAAGAGTGGAAAAATGCGGTTGAGGGACGTCTTGGACGCCTGAAGCTGAGCCTGATCACCGAGCCGAATGTTGCGGCGGATGCGGCGGCAGCCTTCCGGGAGATGCGTCAGTTTGAAGAAGTCGATCTGATCAATTCCGAAGCGGTCACAAAAAGCGATCCGACGGCGGAGGAAGGTTCTTTATACGAGACGGTGCGCGCAGGCGAACCGTTTGCAGACAGCTGTCTGAAACGTTATCTGGGGCGGATCATGAAGTGCCGCACGGTCGAAGAACTGCGAACTGTCAAAGACGGCGTGACGCCGGACTGCTATTCCTACAGCAATTTTATTTTCCGGCATCTGAAAAAGCGCGATTACACGGTCGGCGCGTGCATCGGAAGCAAGGTTTCCCGTGCGCGGCAACAGGACTATGAAGCGGACGCGCAGCGCCTGAAAAAAGAACTGGACGAAGCAAAGCGCATGGCGGACGGCTTAAAGGCTGTCCGGGAAATGGAGAGCCTGAAAGAAGATCCGGCGTATCTGGAGAGCCTTTCCAGGGCAGCGCAGGAGCTGGAAGCCGTGCTTTTGGAAAAGCAGGAGGCGGAAGCGACGATTGAGAGCCTGCGAGAGGGCGCGTACAAAGAGCTGGAGGAAAAGGAAGCAGAGCTTCGCAAAAAGCGCAGTGAGCTGAAAAAGAAGATGACCGGTATGCAGAATGAAATTGCACAGCAGACCGGTAATCAGGAGCGCATCCGGACAGAGCTGCAGTCCAAAAATGCAGCGTTAAAGGAGGCGTATGTCGGCTATACGGAGCAGCCGGAGATCACAGCGTCCGTGCAGGAGGCGTTGTCGAAGCGTTCCTCCGGCTCGGTCAAAGCACAGAAAAATGCAGAGATCGAGGCGCTTGGCGAAAAGGAGCAGGAACAGACAGAAGCGCTGTCGCGCGCAAGAAATGCCTATATTCTGCAGTATCCGTCCAGCGGATTTTCCGGCTCGGAGAAATCCAATGAGGGCTATGAGCAGCTGCTTGCCCAGTATGAGACGGATTTTGAACCACAGTACCGGACAGAGTTTGAAAAACAGTGCGATTTCATTTACCGCAGCCTGCGGGAAAATGTGATCGCAACGATTCATGGTGACATTAAGGCGGCAAAGCGGCATGCTGCGGAGATCAACCGCCTGTTGAAAAAGACGAACTTCTCGGACAGCATTTACCAGATTAAAATCGAGCCTGCCTACAATGAAAACGGTCAGTTTTACGACATGCTCATGGCGCCGGAGTTAGACAGCAAGAACCTGGATAACGACGGCTTCGAGGGGCAGCTGTCCCTTGGAGAAGACAGCTTTTATCAGAAATACGAAGCGAAAATCAAACTGCTGACCGATAAGTTCATGCCGGTGAGGGACGATGATGAACGCGTGCTGGAGCAGCACCGCCGGGAAATGGAGCAGTATGCGGATTACCGCAACTACCTGTCCTTTTCCATGTACGAGCAGGTTACGGATGCAGACGGAAACGTGATCCGAGAGAATTTCGTAGATGATATGGCAGGGCGCGATTCCGGCGGCGAGGGACAGAACCCGAAATACGTCGCGCTGCTCGCCGGTTTTGCGATGCTTTACATGCAGCAGACCAACCGCGACAGCCGAATCAAGCTGGTGCTTCTGGACGAGGCCTTTTCCAAAATGGATCAGGAGAGAAGCGCGGTCTGTTTAAAATATGCGCGGCAAATGGATCTGCAGCTGATCGTCTGCGTGCCGGACGAACGCTTACAGTCCCTGATCCGCAACGTGGACTGCGTCTACGGATTCAGACGCCATAAAAACCAGATTTCGATGATGCATATCGATAAAGGAAATTACCTGGAAATGCTGGAAGGCGCAGAGACAGAGAAAACCGGAGCCGGAACAGCGGCGGAGTGAGGTTGGCAGTCGGATTCCAGCAGCGTTGAAATTACAGAATAGAGCATAAGAATGCCCCGGGCAGCGGTGACACGATCGCCTGCCCGGGGCATTTTTGCGCGCGGCCGCGGCTCGCCCGTTTCGGGACTATTTGTGTGCGGCCGCGGCTCGCCCGCGTCGAAGCCTTTTCGTGCGCAGCCCAGGCTTCACTTCATTTTAAATCATTCCACCGCGCTGAAAAAGATCCACGTTCCGGGCGTAACTGCATGTTCCTGTCCGGCGATCGTGATCACCGCGTCAACCGGCGTTTCAATTTCGTATCTCCATTGATCGCCCTGCAGTTTCCAGTCGGAACGGATCAGACCATGGCGGGAGCGATAGGAGCAGGAAAGCCAGCCGAGGCGTTTGTCGGGAAGCGGAGAGACAGAAATCTTTTCATAGGCGGGATAGCCGTCAAGCGGACGGATTCCGGCGGCGTTTCCATATACCCAGTCAGCGACTGCGCCGTAAGCGTAATGATTATAGGAATTCATGTCGCGGGTCCAGAAATCGCCGTTTTCCATAATACCGTCCCAGTGCTCCCAGATAGTCGTTGCGCCTTTTGTGATCGGATAAAGCCAGGAAGGATAGTTTTCCCGCAGCAAAAGTGACCAGGCGAGGGAGACATAGCCGTAGTCCGAAAGTACATGGAGCAGGTAAGGCGTTCCGACAAAGCCGGTTTTTAACTGCACACCGGCGTCTGTAACGAGCTTTGCAAGCTGATCTGCTGCAGCCTGACAGTCTTTTGCCAGGTGGAAATGGGCGGCGAGGATGCATTCGGTCTGCGTGTGGTAAACCGGCCAGGTTTCCTGGAAAGCGGCAACGATATTTTTATAGAGCGTCTCATATTCCGAAACATCTTCGCCAAGCACGTTACCGGCTTTCATGACCAGCTCCGTGGAATGCGCATAAAAAGCAGAAGCGATTAAGTCTTCGTCAGAAGAACCTTTGTAGCTGCCGGACGGTGCATCCAGACCGAGCCAGTCGCCGTAGTGTTCTCCTCCGGTCCAGAGGTTTTTGGTCGTGGTGGAGGAGGTGATATAGCCCACCCATTTTTTCATACTGTTAAACTGGCTGCGCAGAATGTTTTCATCGCCGAATGCCAGATAAAGTTCCCACGGGCAGACACAGGCTGCGTCGCCCCAGGCTGCGCTGCTCTTTTGATTTTCGAGTATGGCAGGAATGACGTGGTCTACATGACCGTCCGGATACTGGTCTGCAGCAAGATCCGAAAGCCATTTGCGGTAAAATGCTTCCGTATCGAAATTGTAGCAGGCGGTACGGATAAATACCTGCGCATCGCCTGTCCAGCCGAGACGTTCATCGCGCTGCGGGCAGTCGGTCGGGACATCGACAAAGTTGCCTTTCTGTCCCCAGATGATATTGTCGAACAGCTTATTTAACAGCGGATTTGAACTGGAAAGAAAACCGGTGCGCTGCAGGTCGGAGCAAACGACAACTGCGGTAAAATTGTCCGGACGTACTGCTTTTGCCCCGCCGGGAAACTGATCGACACGGATATAGCGGAAGCCGAAGAACGTCAGCTTCGGATGCCAGGTCTGGAAGCCGTCTTTGCAGAAATAGAAAAACTTCGCTTTGGCGGCGCGGTAGTTTTCTGTGTAAAAGTTTCCGTATTTGTCAAGAACTTCCGCATGGGAAAGTTCAACGCAGTCGCCTGCATGGGCATCTAAAGAAACTTCGACATAACCGGTGATTTCCTGCCCGAAATCGACGACGGTTTCGCCGGCAGGCGTGGTGAAAATTCGAGCGGGCAGGATGCGTTCCTGTTCGGTGATTTTTTCGCCCTGCTGGGCAATCAGCGTGTCGGACGGCCCGTCAAACTCGGCGATTGCGATCGGGGCAGAGGACGGATCGAACGCTGCGTCATAGGTTTCGCCATCATAAATTTCGCTGAAACGGACATTGCTTTCATACGCCGACCAGTCTGCACCGGTCGGAAGAAGCTGCGTGCTGCCGTCCGTATAGGTGATCGTCAAAAGTGCGATCAGTCCGGCGGGAATCTGTGCTTTTTGCTGACGGTGCGCTTCATCGGGCCAGGCGAGCGGACTGCGATACCACCCTTTTCCGACGATGATGGAAAGTTCATTTTCCGAAGAAAGGAGATCGGTGATATCATAAGTCTGTACCTGCAGGCGGTGGCGATAGGACGTCCAGCCGGGCGCAAGGACGAAATCGCCGATGCGTTTTCCATTTAAGGACGCTTCATAAACGCCCATCGCAGTGACAGAAAGTGTTGCGTGTGCAACAGAAGATAAATTCTGATCGGGAGAAAACTGTTTGGAATAGACCGGGCAGACGTCCCCTGTTGTCTGTGCCGGGCGAATCCATTTTGCGTTTGGAATCATAAACATACCCTCCTTGTTTTGGTTCGTCTTGACTTTTATGATAACAGATAGTAGCCTAAAGAAAAGCACCTGATTTTGACTGAAAATGGGGGTGAACTTGTCTTTATGTTCCGAGGGGAGATTACAGAATTCCAGTTCTATCAGAACAGGAAAGCGGAAAAACTCATTATGATGCCGTTTTGTCAGGAGGATCTTGAAATGCACGGCCATAATTTTTTTGAGCTGGCATACATCACGGGTGGGACAGCGGAGCATACGCTGGAAAACGAAGGGAAAACCATTTCTGCAGGCGATTATTTTTTTGTGGATTACGGCTGTCTCCATGGATTTCAGAACTGTAAAAATCTGACGCTGATCAACTGTCTGTTTCTGCCGGAGACGGTAGATGAAACGCTGCAGGGCTGCCGGAGCTTTTCCCAGCTGCTGCAGGGCTGCCTGTTAAAATATTACCGGATGTCTCTGGGGAAGGCGAAGCTTGCAAGGGTGTTTCACGACCGGAATGGACAGGTCGGACGGCTGATGCAGGAAATGCTTCTGGAATATCAGGAGCAAAAAGTCGGCTGTTATCCGCTGCTTCGGCTAAAGCTTTTGGAAATCCTGCTTCTGACGCTGCGGGGCATGATCGAACTGGAAATAGACCGCCCTTACAGCACGTCGGTGCAGGAGGTGCTGGAATACGTAAACGGCAACTATCAGGACAGTCTGACGCTCGGGACTTTCTGCGAACAAAAGCACTACAGCGTTGCTTACATCAGCAGGCGTTTCAAGCAGGAAACCGGAGTGACGCTGCGCGAATATGTCCAGAATGTCCGCATCGAAAAAAGCTGCGAGCTGCTGGAGGACAGTGATCTGAGGGTGGTGGAAATCGCCCGCAGAGTCGGTTATGAGGATATTAAATTTTTTAACCAGATTTTTAAGCGGCGGATGCAGGTATCCCCGCGGGAGTACCGCAAAATCTGCATGAACCGCGCCGCAGACGGATAATTCACGCACAGGAGGAAAGATTGATAAATAAAATTTTTCAATCGTGAGATTTGTGTCTGCGCGCACTTGACACAAACTCGACATGCGTAAAAAGCGTGCGTAGAAATGAGAGGAAAGTATGGAACCGAAGGTAAGCATTATTGTTCCTGTATACAATGCACAGGAATATTTGAAACGCTGTGTGGACAGCATTTTAAGTCAGGATTACCGCGACTTTGAGCTGCTTTTGATGGATGACGGCAGTAAGGATGCATCCGGCGAAATCTGCGACGCCTATGCACAGCAGGATGGCCGGGTACGTGTGGTCCATAAAGAAAATACCGGCGTGTCGGATACGAGAAATCAGGCACTGGAGCTGGCGCGGGGAACGTTTCTTCAGTTTTTGGACAGCGACGACTGGATCGTGCCGGAGGCGACAAGGCTTCTGGTGCGTTCGATGGAGGAATATAACTGCGACATGGTCATTTCCGACTTTTACCGGGTTTCCGGGGAAAGGCTGGCGCAGAAGGGCGACATCGAAGAGGACAAGGTGATGAGCCGTCAGGAGTTTGCTTCCTATATGATTGAAAATCCGGCGGATTTTTATTACGGCGTACTCTGGAACAAAATGTACCGCAGGAGCATCATCGAAGAATATCATATCCGGATGGATACCTCCATCAGCTGGTGTGAGGACTTTTTGTTTAATCTGGAATATATCCGCCATGCGGAGAGCTTTTTTGCCCTGCAGGTACCGATTTATTATTATCTGAAGCGCCGCGGCAGCCTGGTCAGCCAGGGAGCGAGCATCACGAATACGGTGCGGATGAAGAGCAACATTTTCGAGTATTATAACGAGTTTTATAAAGACGTTTACGAGGATAAAGATTATGCCGATATCCGGCTGCAGGTCTACAGCTTTTTATGGGCTGCGGCAAAGGACGGCGGCGTGCTTGCGGGAAGCAAGAAGCTGGGGGAAGAGCGCAGGCGGATTACCCGGGAAGAAGTGGAAGGAAACGGCGCAGTGATCGGGCAGTACCGGTTCCGCAGGCTGTATGAATATGAGCTGGATCTGGCGGCGCAGAAAAATATGCTGACGTTGGATGAGGCGCTTTTGCTGTGTGCCCTCGCCCAGTGCAGCGCCTGCTACAGCGCACGCAAGCTCGGGGAAATCGCCGGAGTCGGACAGCCGAGGCTGTTTCTTGCGATGCAGAAGCTGGAACGCAAAAAGCTGATCGCGCCGGAAAAGCCGGTGAAGGAAAAGAGTGCAAAGGAAAAGCCCGCCGACAGGATAGAAAGCACAGCGGAGAAAAAAGAGCACACGGCGGACAAAAAGGAAAAAAGCAGCGAAAAGAAAGAAAAGAACCGCTTGCTCCTGACAGAGGAAGGCAGGAAGCTTTCCGGAGAGCTGCTGCGCGTGGAAAAAGACCTCTACAGCGTCTGCATGGAAGGTATTTCGGACGAGGAACAGAAGCGGATGGAAAAGCTGATGGACAAAATTCAGGAAAACATGATTCGATTCATGGTGAAAGAAGTGCCGGAGGACGAACCGGGTTTGGAGACAGAGGAAGCGGGTGAACGGAAACAATAATCTTGCGCAGTTTACGCGCCTGGTTTATGATAAGGATAAATCATGAATTAAAGTGAGGAATATTATGAATCTGCCGTCCGCGTTTTTGACGCGCATGCAGGAAATGCTGGGAGAGGAATACGAAGCATTTCTGCAGAGCTATGAATCCGGTCATTATCAGTCGCTGCGGCTCAATCCGCGCAAAACGGACCGGGAGGAATTTACAGAAAAATCGCCGTTTCATCTGACGCCGGTCGCATGGGAGAAAAACGGTTTTTATTACAGCGAAGAGGATACACCGGGCAAGCACCCCTATCACGAGGCTGGTGTTTATTATATTCAGGAAGCGAGCGCGATGGCGCCTGTCGGATATCTGGACGTACAGCCAGGGGATTATGTACTGGATCTGTGCGCTGCCCCCGGCGGGAAAAGCACCCAGATCGGTGCTGCGATGCAGGGAAAAGGTATTTTAGTCTGCAATGAGATCCATCCGGCGCGGGCAAAAATTCTTTCGGAAAATGTGGAGCGGATGGGACTGACCAATGCAGTTGTGACGAACGAAAGCCCGGAGCGACTGTCCGCTTATTTCCCGGAATATTTCGATAAAATTTTGGTGGACGCCCCCTGCTCCGGTGAGGGAATGTTCCGAAAGCATGAAGAAGCCTGCAGCGAATGGAGTCCCGAAAACGTGGAGCTGTGTGCAAAGCGGCAGGACAACGTGCTGGACAAAGCTGCCGCAATGCTGAAAAAAGGCGGCAGGCTGGTATATTCGACCTGTACGTTTGCGATGAAGGAGGATGAAGGCAGTGTTGCACGGTTTCTTTTGCGGCATCCGGAATTTTCCATAAAAGAGGCGAACCGTTATGACGGTATGGAGCCGGGCAGACCGGACTGGGCGGGAACCGAGCCCGTCCCGGACGGAATGGAAAAGACCATTCGTCTCTGGCCCCATAAGCTGCATGGAGAAGGACATTTTCTGGCGGTGCTTGAAAAAACAGGGGAAGTGCCGGAGGGATACCGGGCGCGCAGCCTGTATGGAATCCAGAAAGGAATTGCGCCCAAGGATTTTGCTGCATGGAAAGAATTTGAACGAGAAAGCCTGAAGAAGCAGTTTGATGGAATCTTTTTATTGTTCGGCGACCAGCTTTATCTTGCGCCAAAGGACATGCCGGCTTTAAAAGGCTTAAAGGTGCTGCGTCCGGGACTGCATCTGGGCACGATGAAAAAAGGGCGGTTTGAACCGGCACATGCGCTGGCACTTTCGCTTTCGCCCAAAGATGCAGTGCATTGCTGCAACCTTTCCGGTGACAGCCAGGAGGCAAGGCAGTGGATCAACGGCATGACGCTTTCCAAAGACGGGGAAAAGGGCTGGCAGCTGGTCTGCGTAGATGGATACAGCCTCGGCTGGGGAAAGCTGGCAGGCGGGATTTTAAAAAATCATTATCCCAAAGGGCTGCGCAAAACAATGTGACAGATGTGCTGTCTGTGCAAACCGCCGCAGGCGGAGCAGGACTCTGTTTTACATATGCAGGAGCCAAAAAAATGGAGGAAAACAGTATGAGATTTACACTGGATTACGATCAGTACGCTGCCCTGGCAAGACAGACGGCAGCAGAGGGATGTGTTCTTTTAAAAAATGAGAAGGCGGCACTTCCGATCCGAAAAGGAGAGACAGTTTCCGTGTTTGGACGGATTGCCTTTACCTATTATAAGAGCGGAACCGGATCGGGCGGTATGGTAAATGCTCCCTATGTGACAAATATCCTGGATAGCTTAAAGGAATGCAAGGATATTTCTGTCAACGAAGAGCTGGAAGCGGTTTATCAGGACTGGATCCGGGAAAATCCCTTTGATATGGGAGAAGGCTGGGCGCAGGAGCCCTGGAGCCAGAAGGAAATGCCGGTCAGCGAGGCGCTTGCACAGAAAGCTGCGGCATCCTCTGACCTTGCTGTTGTTGTGCTGGGCAGGACAGCAGGCGAGGACATGGACAACAGCGCAGAGCCGGGAAGCTATCTGATGACAGCAGAGGAGGAGGCACTGATCAAAACCGTCTGTAGCGCATTCAAACGGACTGCCGTTGTGTTAAACGTCGGCAATATCATTGATATGAAATGGGTGGATCGCTGCCAGCCCCAGGCAGTTTTATATGTATGGCAGGGCGGTCAGGAGGGCGGACATGCGGCGGCAGATATCCTGACCGGCGCAGTGAATCCGTGTGGTAAGCTGAGCGATACGATCGCAGCAGATATTTCGGATTACCCGTCTACGGATCATTTTGGAGATGCTGTATGCAATGTGTATGCAGAGGATATTTACGTTGGCTACCGTTATTTTGAAACCTTTGCAAAGGAAAAAGTAAGCTATCCCTTCGGCTTTGGTCTGTCTTATACGGATTTTTCCGTGGAGGTTTTGAATACAAGAACGGACGGGATGAAAGCAGAACTTACCGTTTTAGTTAAAAACATCGGAAAGACTGCCGGAAAAGAAGTCGTGCAGGTGTATGTCTGCCCGCCTCAGGGAAAGCTTGGCAAGCCTGTCCGGAATCTAAACAGCTTTTACAAGACGCAGCTGCTTACGCCAGGAGAGGGGGAGGAGGTAAATCTCGTCGTTTCCCTGGAAAAGAGTGCATCCTATGATGACAGCGGCGTAACCGGGGAGAAATCCTGTTGGGTGCTGGAAGCGGGCGCTTATGGCATCTATGTCGGAACGGATGTCCGCAGCGCGAAAAAGGTTTGCGAGGTGCAGTTAGACGAGTTGCACGTCATTTCCAGACTGGAAGAGGCGCTTGCACCGGTACAGCCATATGAGCGTCTGGTTCCGGTCGAAACGGGCAAAAAGGGCACAGACGGAGAGCCGGTTCTGGAAATCGGAAAACAGGCAGCGCCTCTGCGGAGTGTCGATCTGGCAGAAAGAATCCGGACTGAACGCCCGGAGGCAGAGGCCTGCATCGGCGATCAGGGCTGGAAGTTAGCGGATGTCTGTGATAAAAAGGTGACGCTGGAACAGTTTTTATCCCAGTTATCGGACGAAGATCTGGCATGCCTGGTCCGGGGAGAGGGCATGTGCTCTCCGAAGGCAACACCTGGCATTGCATCTGCATTCGGCGGTGTGACGGATTCCTTAAAGGCATTTGGCATCCCGGTTGCGGGCTGCTCGGATGGACCCTCCGGAATCCGTATGGACTGCGGAACCATCGCCTTTTCCCTGCCAAACGGCACACTGCTTGCCTGCACCTTTAATCCGGAGCTGGTGGAACAGCTTTATGAGATGGAAGGAATGGAGCTGCGCAAGAATCAGATTGACACGCTGCTGGGGCCCGGCATGAACATTCATCGCAATCCGTTAAACGGCAGAAACTTTGAATATTTTTCGGAAGACCCCTGTGTGGCAGGTACGATGGCTGCAGCTCAGTTAAAGGGCATGGGAAAATACGGTGTGACCGGAACGATTAAACACTTTGCGGGAAATAACCAGGAATTTAAGCGGCACGATGCAAACGGCGTTGTTTCCGAACGTGCGCTGCGCGAGATCTATTTAAAAGGCTTTGAAATCGCAGTAAAAGAAGGACATGCCTACAGCATTATGTCTACCTACGGACCGATCAACGGAATCTGGACAGCAGGCAGCTACGACCTGCTGACGACGATTTTGCGGAAAGACTGGGGCTACCAGGGCGTGGTAATGACCGACTGGTGGGCGAAGATGAACGAGGAAGGCGAGGAAGGCTCCCAGAGCAATACGATTCCGATGGTGCGCGCCCAGAACGACGTTTACATGGTTGTTTCGGATTCTGCTTCGAACTCTGCAAATGACAACACGATGGAGGGCCTGGCAGATGGACGGCTCACAAGGGGACAGCTGGTCAGAAATGCAAAGAATATCTGTCATTTTCTGATGCGTTCTCCGGTGATGAACCGTTTCTGTGATCGGGAATTCGATGTATGTGAAGAAATTAACAATCCGGCAAAGGACGCGATGGCAGGAAATTTGATCGCAAGCCAGAAAGTAGAAAAAGAGGCAAAGCTCGATCTGACAAAGCTGAGCACCCAGAAGGGCGTGCGCGCCGGGTATCTGCTGGACGTCTCCAAAGCAGGAAGCTATCAGATGATTTTTAAAATGCATTCCGGGGAAAATCCGTTTGCGCAGCTGCCGGTTTCCATCTTTGTCAACGGCGTCCTTCAGCAGACGACGACCTTTAACGGAACCGACAACAAGATCATAGAGCGTGCGGTAACGATAAGCTTCCCGGAAAGCGGGGAAAACCAGCTGACACTGTTCTTTGGCGAGAGCGGGGTTCGCATGGATGAAATCCTTCTGGTGCAGGAATAAAACGGCATACAAGGGCTTTCCATGCAGACAGGAGGAAACGTGAAGAAAGAGAAACAAAAAGACAGAGAGGATAGACAGATATGCATTGTGTTCGCGACGGCGCTTCTGGCGTGCGCGCTCCTTACCGGCTGCGGTGCTGCGAAGGAGGACAATCTTTCGCAGGGAATTGCGCTGGTGGAGCAGATGGACTATGAGGGCGCGCTGACCTGCTTCGAGGCGGCAGCCCTGAATAAAGAGGATCTGCGTCAGGTTTACAGAGGGCAGGGGCTGGCTTACATGGGCATGACGGATTATGAGAATGCAGCGGCGAGCTTTGAAAAGGCGCTGGAGCAGAGCAGCCCGCGTCCGGATGCGATGGATTATGACATCAACTATTATCTGGCGACTGCCTATTATCGGAACGGACAGGTCGACAAGGCGATCCATGTTTATCAGGCAATCACGGATCTGAAGCCCGGGGAAAAGACCGCCTGGTACTTAAAAGGAACCATGGAGCTGGAGCAGGGCAGTACGGACGCTGCGCAAGCCGATTTTGACAAGGCGGTTGAGGCCGCGCCGAACGATTACGACATCCGGATTGATATTTTCTGCAGCTGCAGCAAATACGGACAGGACGATCTTGGAAAATCCTATCTGGAAAATGTTCTGGACGGCGACAGAAAGCGGATTTCGGATTTCGATCTCGGCAGAATCAGCTACTACCTGGGCGATTATGAGCAGGCCCGTACCTCTTTGGAAAAGGCGCAGGAAAACGGCGGTGCGGAAGCAGCGTCCCTGCTCGGTCAGACCTATGAGGCGCTCGGTGACTACAATTATGCGGCGAGTGTCTATAACACCTACCTGCAGAACAAAACGCCGGACGCGTCTTTGTACAATCAGCTCGGGCTTTGCAAATTAAAGGGCGGCGATTATGAAGCGGCGCTTGCAGCGTTCCAGGCGGGGCTGGAAGTAGAGGGCAATACGGCGACGCAGTCGCTGATGTTCAACGAACTGGTAGCGTATGAATACCTTGGGCAGTACGACAAGGCGAAGCTTGCGATGGATCAGTACCTTGCTTTGTATCCGGACGATGAAAAGGCACAGCGGGAAGCGGTATTTCTGCAGACGCGGTAGCCCCACACACGGACAGGACAGTATAGTCGCATGGCTGCTTAGAAAGAAATGTAGGGAATGACTATGGAGAAACGTGTAAAAATCAGAAAAACGGTTTTTGGCGGTGCGATCGCCCGTATCTGCTGTCTGACGTTGTGCCTTTGTCTCGGATTGTCGATATCGATGACGGCACAGGCAGCATCCGGGAAAAAAGTGACGCCGGTTACGATGGCAGCAGTCGTCGGGGAGGAAAAAACGGTGACGCAGCAGGCGGATAAAACCTCTGCAGCACTTGGTATGTTACCGGCGGGCACGACGGTCAACGTATGCGGGCAGACCGGCAGCGGAGAAAATGCCATGTACCAGATTGTGTATGGAAATGCCATCGGCTATATCACGCAGACAGCCTGCCAGCCGGTCAGCGTGGATGAGGCGATGACGGCAGCCCTTGCTGCACAGGCGGAAGCGGTGAAACAGCAGGTGGCACAGGCCCAGGCAGCAGCACAGCAGGCAGCACTGGCACAGGCCCAGGCGACCTCCATTCCGGCGGGCAGCGGCAACGTCATCTTCGTCGGGGACTCCCGCACGGGACAGATGGCGAATGCAGTCGGTGGAACGGCAGCATGGCCTGGTACGGCCTTTGTGGCATGCTTTGGAGGTGGCGTGGACTGGCTTTCCACCGCCCAGGCGAAAAAGGACGTCGACCAGTATGTGACGCCCGGCTCAGTGATTATTCTCAATTACGGTGTCAATGATTTATCACGACACAACGATTATATTACGACGGTTAACCGATATGCACAGGATTGGATTTCGAAAGGTGCGACGGTGTACTTCGCCTCGGTCGGTCCGGTCGGGGAAAACGAATACGGAAAACGCAACTGGGCGGTAGAATATTTTAACAATCAGTTAAACAACCGGCTGGATGCCAGAATCGGACGACTGAATCTGTATGTGTTTCTGACGGGCAGCGGATATACCACGCAGGCAGACGGACTGCATTATGATGGTGCAACCTACGCAGCGATGTTCCGGTTTTTGATGCAGAGCATTGGAAGAATATGAAACAAAAATACGAACACATTCAGCTTCTGAGGGCGCTTGCCTGTATCGGAGTGTTTATCACCCACCTTGCACCGAGGCTGGGAGCGACGGGAAAAGCCGCGTGGCTTGCCAATCAGGGAGCGGCGGGCGTGTATCTCTTTTTTGTCCTCAGCGGCTATCTCGCCTGCTGTGACAGAAAGCTCCCGACGGCTGGGAAAAAAGAACTGCTGACCTATTATAAAAAACGTCTGGTGCGGATTTTTCCGCTGTATTATGGGGTGATCCTTTATAACATCCTGCTGCACGGGCTGATTTTAAAGGATATTCCGGCAGATCCGCAGGGCCTGTACTGGCTTCGGTATTTTTTTCTGACAAACAGCGTGATCCCTGCGCCGAATGATTTTTGGGGAAACCTGAGCGCAACGTGGACGATCAGCCTGTTTATGGCATTTTATCTGCTTGTGCCGGTCTTTGTGCGCCTGATCCGCGGCTGTACGAGCGCGTTTTTCTGCTATGTACTGGCATTGATTCTGCGGTATTTGTGGGTAAAAACCGGATACGGTGATTACATGATGATTTTTTACTACCTGCATTATTTTCTGCTCGGTATGCTGGTCTGGGAGATCCATCAGGCGGGAAGGCGTATCGGCGCGCAGCTGCTTGTTTATATCGGCATGATTGCGGCAGCAGGTGCGGTTTTGGCCCTTGGCAGGGCGCAGACGGATTCGTTTATTTGGTGGTCGTGGTGCTTTGGCATGTTACTGCTTGCAGGCAGTGGCTTTCGGTTCTGCAGGAAAGGAATCGGCGGTCGGATTTCGGACGCTGTGCTGTGGACGGATCGGTATTCGTATGAGATTTATCTGGTGCATGCCGTAATTTTAGAAGGGCTCGGCATGGTGCGGGTACAGATCGGACTGCCGAACGCAGCGTTTCTGATTCTGGCACTGCTTCTGACCGGCACAGGTGCGGTACTTTCCAAAAAACTGATCGAAGACCCCATCGCCGGACTTGTTGCCCGAAGCAGAATGTGATACCATAGCAGAAGCTTGGAAAAACTGACGCAAGCCAGGAAAACAAAAAGGAGAAAAAGATATGATTGACCAGTTAATTGCAAATATCAAAAAGACAAATGCTCCAATCGTTGTCGGACTGGACCCGATGATGAAATTTATTCCGGAGCAGATTCAGAAAGCTGCTTTTGCGGAATACGGCGAGACGTTAAAGGGCGCTGCAGAAGCGATCTGGCAGTACAATAAGGGCATCGTGGATGCAGTAGCGGATCTGATTCCGGCAGTAAAGCCGCAGATCGCCATGTATGAGCAGTTCGGCGTAGCAGGTCTGATCGCATTCCAGAAGACCGTCGCATACTGCAAAGAGAAAGGTCTGGTTGTCATCGGCGATGTAAAACGCGGCGATATCGGTTCCACTTCTGAGGCTTATGCGGTTGCCCATCTCGGAAAAGTAGTAGTGGGAGAAAAGAGCTATGCACCCTTTGACGAGGATTTTGCAACGGTGAATCCGTATCTGGGTTCCGACGGCATCAATCCGTTCATAAAGGTCTGCAAAGAAGAAAATAAGGGCATTTTTGTGCTGGTAAAAACTTCCAACCCCAGCAGTGGTGAGTTCCAGGATCGTCTGGTGGACGGCAGACCGTTGTATGAAATCGTCGGTGAAAAGGTTGCCGAATGGGGCAGCGAGTGCATGGGCAGCGAATATAGCAATGTTGGTGCGGTTGTTGGCGCAACCTATCCTGAAATGGGCAAGGCGCTGCGCAAGGTGATGCCGAAGTCCTACATTCTCGTGCCCGGCTACGGCGCACAGGGCGGCAAGGGCGCTGATCTGGTCCACTTTTTCAATGAAGACGGACTTGGCGCGATTGTCAACTCTTCCCGCGGCATCATTGCAGCATATCAGCAGGAAAAATATGCACAGTTTGGTGCGGCCAACTATGCGGACGCATCCAGACAGGCGGTTATCGATATGAGAGAAGATATCGCACAGGCGCTGCAGGGACGCAAATAAAAATTACCCTTCGCAGGCGGGAACGGTTGTCCGGAAGGTCAATCAGGAAGATAAAAAAAATCAGGCGGAAGCTGTCAGATATCTGGCGCTTCCGCCTTTTTTCGTGCAGGAAACTGTGTCTCCATACGATAAAAGTGCTCCGCGAGGATGCGCACTCGGCGCAAGGGTAGATGGTTGCTTATGCAACCCTCTGCAGACGTAA
>ERZ773157.2239-NODE-2239-length-15562-cov-8.313471_pt1 | contig 15562 bp, 10 predicted proteins | sample MGYA00511480_ERZ773157 | MGnify/ENA primary metagenome ERZ773157 (study PRJEB29015, sample SAMEA2737863) | human gut metagenome | biome: human gut; feature: human-associated habitat; material: faeces | place: China | collected 2012 ... | reverse complement strand
AGTGCCACCGGACGCACCTACTATTATTATAAATGCGCCAACGTCAAGCGGCGCAAGGGCTGCAACAAAAAGACCGTGCAGAAGGACTGGCTGGAAGATCTAGTCGTCCGGGAGACCATGAAGCTGATTCAGGACGATGCGGTGATCGACAAGATCGTTCAATTGGTCATGGATGTCCAGAATCAGGAGAACACCACGATGCCGCTGCTGGAAAAGCAACTGCGAGAGGTCAACAAAAAGCTGGACAACCTGATGAAGGCGATCGAGGACGGCTTGTACACCCGGACAACGAAAGAGCGTCTGGAAGCGCTGGAAAGCCAGAAAGATGAGCTGACTGTAAAAATCGCAGATGAAAAATTGAAGAAGCCCAGCTTCAATGAGGATTTCATCCGATTCTGGCTGATGAAATTTAGAAAGTTCGATATTTCGCAGAAAAAACAGCGGAAAACACTGATTGAAATTTTTGTAAATGCCATTTTCCTGTACGATGATCGGATGCTGATTACGTTCAACTACAAGGATGGCACCCAAACCGTCCGTTTTGAGGACACTTTGACCGCTGATTCGGCGGAGGAAAAAAGTTCGGATTTGTCCAGCTCTGCTGGACCAAAGCTCTTCAGTCGAGAGACTGAAGAGCTTTTTATTATATCTGGAACTTTTGTAAACAACAGAGCCGCAGTCTTTTGGGAGACTGCGGCTCTGTTGTTTACTGCTTTATTTGCCCTCTGCGCGGAGTTTCGCGTCCTTTTCCAGCAAGGGCTTGAGGTATTGGCCGGTAAAGCTGCCCGGCACCTCGGCCACCTGCTCCGGCGTACCATCGGCGACGATGAGGCCGCCGGCACTGCCGCCCTCGGGGCCGAGGTCGATGATGTAGTCGGCGCACTTGATGAGGTCGAGGTTGTGTTCGATGACGATGACGGTGTTGCCTGCATCCACCAGCTTCTGCAGCACCTCGATGAGGCGGTGGACATCAGCCATGTGGAGGCCGGTAGTCGGCTCGTCGAGGATATACACGGTCTTGCCTGTGCTGCGGCGGGCCAGCTCGTTGGCCAGCTTGACACGCTGCGCCTCGCCGCCCGAAAGGGTCGTGGCGCTCTGCCCCAGCGTGACATACCCCAGGCCCACGTCCAACAGCGTCTGCAGCTTGCGGGCGATCTTCGGCTGGTTGGCGAAGAAGACGACCGCCTCTTCCACGGTCATGTTCAGCACGTCAGAGATGGTCTTTTCCTTATACTTGACTTCCAGCGTTTCGCGGTTGTAGCGTGCGCCCTTGCAGACCTCGCAGGGAACGTAGACGTCCGGCAGGAAGTGCATCTCGATTTGAAGGATGCCGTTGCCCTCGCAGGCCTCGCAGCGGCCGCCCCGGACGTTGAAGCTGAACCGTCCCGGGCCGTAGCCCCGCATTTTAGCGTCCTGCGTCTGGGAAAAGACCGTGCGGATGTCGTTGAACACGCCGGTATAGGTGGCGGGGTTGGAGCGGGGCGTGCGGCCGATGGGCTGCTGGTCGATACCGATGACCTTATCCACGAACTCGAGGCCCTCTACCCCATCGCACTTGCCAGCGCGGGAGCGGGCGCCGTTCAGCTCACAGGCGAGGGTCTTATACAAAATCTCGTTGATGAGGCTCGACTTGCCCGAGCCAGAGATGCCCGTCACGCAGACGAACTCGCCCAGCGGAAATTTTACGTCGATATTGCGAAGATTGTTTTCACGCGCACCCTTCACCGTGAGGAAATTGCCGTTGCCAGGGCGGCGGGTCTGCGGCACCTCGATGCGCTTGCGGCCCGACAGATAGTCGCCGGTGATGCTGCGCTTGGCCTTGCAGATGTCCTTGACGGAGCCTGCGGCCACGATCTCGCCGCCGTGGACGCCCGCGCCCGGGCCGACGTCCACGATATAATCGGCGCTGCGCATGGTATCCTCGTCGTGCTCGACCACGATGACCGTATTGCCGAGGTCGCGGAGATTTTTCAGCGTTGCGATGAGTTTATCGTTGTCGCGCTGGTGCAGGCCGATGGACGGCTCATCCAGCACGTACAACACACCCGACAGAGCGCTTCCGATTTGGGTGGTCAGGCGGATGCGCTGGCTCTCGCCGCCGGACAGGGTGCCTGCCGACCGGGCCAGTGTGAGGTAATCGAGGCCCACGCTCTGCAAAAACTGCAGGCGGTTCTTGATCTCCTTCATGATCTGGCCGCCGATCTGCTTCTGCTTTTCGGTCAGGTTCGGCTCATTGTCGGCGATGAATTTCAGCTCGTCCCGAATCGACATTTCGCAGAAATCACTGATGTTTTTGCCGCCGATGGTCACAGCCAGCACCACCGGTTTCAGGCGCTTACCATGGCAGTCGGGACACTCGACGCCCGACATGAAGCTGCCGATTTCCTCCTTCATCCACTCGCTGTTCGTCTCGCGGAAGCGGCGCTCGAGGTTCTCGACGATGCCCTCAAAGGTATTATAATAGACGCCGCTGCCGAACTCATTCGTGCGGTGCATCTCGATTTTTTCTTCGTTGGTGCCGTAGAGCAGGGCGTTGACGGCCTCAGTGCTCATCTCTTTGATGGGCGTATCCAGCGTAAAGCCGTACTTTTTGCCCAGACCCAGATAATACATCTCGGCTACGGAGCCTTCAGCGTAGTACCAGCCGCTGGCCTTGACAGCCCCCTCCCGAATCGAGAGATCCCGGTTGGGCAGGATGCGCTCTTCGTCCACCCGCATGAAGGTGCCGAGGCCGGTACACTTCTCGCAGGCACCCAGAGGGTTATTGAAGGAGAAGAGCCGGGGTGACAAATCGCTGATGGAAATGCCGTGCTCAGGGCAGGCGAAATTCTGGCTGAATGTCATACATTCGCCACCGATGACATCCACCTCAGCCACGCCGCCGGTGAGAGCAAGCGCCGTTTCCAGCGAGTCAGCCAGACGACCGCGGATGCCCTTGCGCATGGCAAGACGGTCAACGACGATCTCCACGGTGTGCTTAATGTTCTTTTCCAGCGCAATCTCCTCGTCGAGGTCGTACATGTTACCGTCGATTTTTACGCGGGCGTAACCGGCGCGGCGGGCGGCGTCCAGCTCTTTCTGCTGGGTGCCTTTGCGCTGACGGACGACAGGCGCGAGGACCTGGAACTTCGTCCCCTCTTCCAGCTTGAGCACAGCGTCCACCATCTCATCCACGCTCTGCTGGCTGATGACCCGCCCACACACCGGGCAGTGCGGCACGCCCACACGGGCGTACAAAAGGCGCAGATAATCGTAAATTTCCGTCACGGTACCCACGGTGGAGCGGGGGTTGTGGCTGGTGGTCTTCTGGTCGATGGAAATGGCCGGAGACAGGCCGGTGATTTCGTCCACATCGGGCTTGTCCATCCGGCCAAGGAACATCCGGGCGTAGCTGGACAGGCTCTCGACATAGCGGCGCTGGCCGTCGGCGTAGATGGTGTCGAAGGCAAGGCTCGATTTGCCCGAGCCGGACAGGCCGGTCATAACGATGAATTTTTCACGCGGGAGGGTCAGATTTACGTTTTTCAGGTTGTGTTCCCGCGCACCCTTGATGACTATTTTATCGTTTGCCAAGGTACTTTCTCCCTCTTCTCTGTGTCTGTGCATGGTTCTGCTTCCGCTCCGTCTCTGCCGAGGAATCCACAGTGGGGTTCTCGCCCCGGCGCAGGCGGTCGATCTGGTCGCGCAGGAAGGCCGCATGCTCAAATTCCAGCAGCTTGGCAGCTTCCTTCATCTCCCGGGTCAGGCGGTCAATGGCGGCTTCGCGCTCGAGTTTGCCCATCCGCCGGGTGTTCATCCTGGCATTCTCAGCCTTGTCGCTGATCTCAATCGAATCCGGGATGGCCTTGACGATGGTCTTCGGCACGATGCCGTGTTCAGCGTTGTAGGCCATCTGGATGGCGCGGCGGCGCTCTGTCTCGGTGATGGCGCGGTCCATGCTGTCCGTTACCTCGTCGGCGTACATGATGACCAGACCTTCCGCGTTGCGGGCGGCGCGGCCGATGGTCTGAATCAGGCTCGTCTCGCTGCGGAGGAAGCCCTCTTTGTCGGCGTCGAGGATGGCCACAAGGCTGACCTCGGGCAAGTCGAGGCCCTCACGCAGCAGGTTGATGCCCACCACCACGTCGATGGTGCCGAGGCGGAGGTCTTTGATGATCTCCATCCGCTCGAAGGTGTCCACCTCGTGGTGCATATACTTGACCTTTATCCCCTGTTCGGTAAAGTAATCCGTCAGATCTTCAGCCATTTTCTTGGTCAGCGTCGTGACCAGGACGCGCTCATGCCGCTCGATGCGAGCGTTTATCTCGCCCAGAAGGTCAGTCACCTGCCCCTCTACGGGGCGCACCGAGATGAGCGGATCCAGCAGACCAGTGGGCCGGATAACCTGCTGGGCCACCTGGGTGCTGTTCTTCCGCTCGTACTCGCCGGGGGTGGCCGAGACAAATATCATCTGGTTGAGCTTGGATTCCACTTCCTCGAACTTGAGGGGGCGGTTGTCAAAGGCCGACGGCAGGCGGAAACCGTACTCCACCAGCGTCTTTTTGCGGGCGTAGTCGCCGCCGTACATGGCACGCACCTGCGGCAGGGTGACATGGCTCTCGTCTACGAAGAGCAGGAAGTCGTCCGGGAAATAGTCAAGCAGAGTCGTGGGCATACTGCCCGGCGCACGGCCCGACAGAACGGCAGAATAGTTCTCGATGCCCTTGCAGATACCCACTTCCGTCAGCATCTCAATGTCGTAGTTCGTCCGCTGCTGGATGCGCTGGGCCTCGATGAGCTTACCTTCCGAGGTGAACTGCTTCACCTGCGCGTCGCACTCGGCGCGAATCTTTTCAATGGCAGCAGCCTTTTTGTCGGCGCTGACGATATAGTGGCTGGCCGGGAAGATGGCAACATGCTTGACCACGTTCTGCTTGGCGCCCGTGAGGGGGTTGAACTCGGTGATGCGGTCGATCTCATCGCCGAAGAACTCCACCCGGATGGCCAGCTCGCTCATATAAGCCAGATAGATGTCCACGATGTCGCCGTGGACGCGGAACTTATTGCGGATGAAATTGACATCGTTGCGCTCATATTGCAGCGTCACCAGCTTTTCACACAACTCGTCCCGCTCCATCTGCATCCCGGGCCGCAGGCTGATGACCATGCTGCGATAGTCGATGGGGTCGCCCAGCGAGTAGATGCAGGACACCGACGCGACGATGATGACGTCCCTCCGCTCCGAGAGCGCCGCCGTGGCCGAGTGGCGCAGGCGGTCGATCTCGTCGTTGATAGCGCTGTCCTTTTCGATATAGGTATCGGTGCTGGGGATATAGGCCTCCGGCTGGTAGTAGTCGTAGTAGGAGACGAAATATTCCACGGCGTTGTCCGGGAAAAACGAGCGGAACTCGGTGCAGAGCTGGGCGGCCAGCGTCTTGTTGTGGGCCAGCACCAGCGTCGGGCGGTTGCACTGGGCGATGACGTTCGCCATCGTGAAGGTCTTGCCGCTGCCGGTGACGCCCAACAGGGTCTGGCAGCGGTCTCCCCGCTCTACCCCCTCTACCAGCTGTGCGATGGCCTGCGGCTGGTCGCCCGTGGGGGCGTAGGACGACACCAGATGGAATTTTTCCTCTGCCACAAAAAGCCCTCCTTTTCAAAACTACGATTAGTTGTATCTCTCGCAGTCATTATACCACAATTATTTTATAATGTAAATCATTCTCTTCCATATGGGCGTAACATTGCGCCGGTCTCGAAGTCGTAGAAAGGCAAGCGGTTGGATTCCCGCATGGAGAAGTAGTCGTTTTCGGCGAGGATGATGTGGTCCCGCAGGCGTATCTTGACCAGCCCCAGCGCACGGACGATGTTCTCGGTGGCGGCGAGGTCTTCGCGGGAGGGCAGCGGCACACCGTTGGGGTGGTTGTGGCAGAGCACGACGCTTTCCGTCCCGCCCCGGAGCGCCGCCGAGACGATGTCCTTCACCTCGAGGCTCACCATCCGGCTGTTCCCCTCCTTGAGCCAGTATACACTTTTTACCCGGCTGCGGCTGTCCAGCGAAAGGAGCAGGGCTTTCTCCTGTTTTGCCCCGGCGAAGCGGGGTTTCAGGTAAGCCGCCAGCCGCTCAGTGGTCGTCAATGCACCTTCGGTGCTGGTGCGGCTGTGCTCGTAGTACCGGCTCACCTCGGGCAGGAGATGCAGCATCCGGGCGCTGGCCGGGCCGACGCCCGGCACACGGCAGAGTTCTTCTTCACTGGCTTCCAGCACGCCGGCAAAGCTGCCGAACCGTTCCAGCAGCGCGTGGGCGATGCCGTTGGTATCCCGGCGGGCGTTGGTGATGTAGAGCAGATATTCCAGTGCCTCGTGGGGGGCGAGGCTTTCCAGCCCGTACTGCTCCACCCGGGCGCGCATCCGCTGCCGGTGACCCTCGTGGCTTATGTTCTGTCCTGCCATAGCTGCGCTCCTTTGTTTGTAGTCGTTTCTTTTATAGTACCCCATTTTCGGCAAAAGACAAGAGCCGACAGAAAATATTCTGCGTTGACTTCATGGGGAGAGTAGATTATTATAGGTGTATCAGATACTTTTTATATAAGGAAAACGAACATGAAACAATACACTGCCACCGCCAACGACGAGGGTGTCCGCCTCTCCCGCTTTGTCCAGAGCGTGACCCGTGACTTCCCTACCAGCCTTTTATACAAGAGCTTCCGCAACAAGCGCATCAAAGTCAACGGCAAAAAGGGTGTACCCGAAGACCGCATCAAGGCCGGCGACCTCATCGAGCTCTACATCAACGACGAATTCTTCCCGCCCGAGGGCGCAAAGCCAACCCGCAAGCCCGCCCCCAAAAAGCAGCAGAACCAGCCCAAGGTGACGGTCATCTACGAGGATGAGAACATTGCCGTCCTCTACAAGCCCACCCACCTGCTCTGCCACAGCGACCGCACCGGCGACGCAAACCTTGTGGACGCCTTCACCCAGTATCTGGCCCAGAAGGGCGAGTACGACTCCCAGGGCGAGAACCGCTTCAAGCCCGGCATCTGCAACCGCCTCGACCGCGGCACTGAGGGCCTCGTCATCGCGGCCAAGAGCTACGCCGCCCTCCGGGACATGAACGAGATCATCCGCACCGACCTGCTCAAGAAGGAATACTACACCATCACGGTGGGCATCCCCCAGAGCGGGCGCTTCACTGCATGGTGGGAGCACGACGAGAAGAACAATAAGGTGAGTATCCACGCCCACCAGTCCCAGGACGAGCGTCGCAAGCAGATCATCACCGATGTGGACGTGCTGCGGACGGCTGGCCCCTTCGCCCTCTGCCGCATCGGCCTCATCACCGGCCGCACTCACCAGATACGCGCCCATCTGGCCTATCTGGGCAAGCCGGTGCTGGGCGACATCAAGTACGGCAACCGCAAGATGAATGAGCGCACCGGCACCAAGACGCAGGCCCTCTGCGCCGTCCGTATCAGCTTCCTCGACATTCCCGAGGAAAATACCCTCCACTACCTCTCCGGCAAGGTCATCAAGCTGAAAGAGCCGCAGATTCTCAAGCAGTTCGATGGGCTGGACAAGAACAAGCAGGCCCCCGCCGAGGAGAAGTAAGATGGAAAAAGTCGATAGGACCCACTGGGAGCGGGCTGAATTGTTCGAGTTTTTCTCCGCTGTTTCCCACCCTTTTTACAGCGTCACCTTCCGGGTGGATGTAACAAACCTTTACCGCTATGTCAAGGAGCGGCATTTGTCGTTTTATTACGCGATGGGGTATCTCGTGACGGACGCTGTGAACAGCGTGAAGAATTTCCGCTACGCCATCCGGGACGGCGAGGTGTGGCTGCTGGATGAGCGCATTCCCAGTCTGACCGACCTGAAACCCGGCAGTGAGCAGTTTCACATCGTCACCCTGCCAAAAGTCGGTGGCATTGCGGAGTTCTGTGCCTCCGCACAGGCGAGAAGCGCTGCCCAGAAGCCCCTTCTTGACCAGGACGAAGAGAACGACAACCTCATCTATATCTCCTGCACACCGTGGTTTGATTTGACCGGCTGCACCAACGAGCGGGATTTTGACCGGGACGACAACATCCCCCGCATCACATGGGGCAGATATGGCGAGGAAAATGGCCGCAAGAAATTGGGGATGTCGGTGGAGGTCAATCACCGCTTCATCGACGGTCTCCATCTGGGGAAATTCTACGAGAAACTACAGGCCGACATCGACGCACTATAAGGAGGCATTCTGATGTATCCTGACCGCAAAACCCGCAGGTAAGTCTCTCCCCTCTTTTTGCATTGGAGGTACAGCACCATGCACAAGCCCCGCATCATCTTTTTCGACATCGACGGCACCCTTATCGACATGGAGAAAAAGCGTATTACTGAGCGGACACTGGACGCTCTGCGCCGCTTACAGCAAAACGGCATCCTGCTGGCCATCGCCACCGGGCGTTCCCCTCTCATTGTGCCGAAATTCGACGGCGTAGAGTTCGACGTCTTTCTTACCTACAACGGCTCATTCTGCTACAACATGACCGGCGATATTTTCGTCAGCCCCATCCCGCCGCAGGATGTGCAGACGCTGATCCAAAACGCCGCAGCGCTTGGTCGTCCGGTGTCGGTTGCAGGACGGACGCAGCTGCTCTCCAACGGAACGGATGACGATTTGACGGCATATTACGCCATCGGCGGACGAGCGCCGGTCATTTCCGATAAGTTTGATGAAGTCTCCCGAGGTGAAGTTTTCCAGTTGCTGATGGGCTGCCGCGAAAGCGACTGGCCCGCCATTCTCAAGGGCACGAGCGGTGCAAAAATCGCCGCCTGGTGGGACAGGGCGGTGGACATCATCCCCATTTCTGGCGGAAAAGGCGCCGGTATCCAGAAAGTTCTGGCCTATTACGGCCTGACGCCCGAGGATGCAATGGCTTTCGGCGACGGCAACAACGATATAGAAATGTTTCAGGCTGTCGGTCATAGCGTTGCCATGGGCAACGCTTCTGCCGATTTGAAAGCCATCGCCAGCGAGGTCTGCGGCACCTGTGCAGAGGATGGTATTTACCACTACTGCAAAGAAAATGGTTTGATTTAAGAAAACAAAAAGAGGCCGCTGTGTTCAACCTCTCCGTCACGGCTTCGCCGTGCCGCCTCCCCTATCGAGGGGAGGCTTTGGCATGGCAGAAAGCCCAATCTCTTCGCCAGAGGCTCCCCTCGGTAGGGGGGAGCTGTCGAACGAAGTGAGACTGAGAGGTTGCTTTTACAGCGGCCTCTTATTTTTTGCTATTTACTTTTCTTCTCGTTCCGCCTTTTCGGCCTCCTGCTGCTGGCGCAGTTTCTTGATGCGCTTTTTCTCGCTTTCGACGCGGGGCCAGGGCCACGAGAAGCCCTCGTTCTCCTTGCACCAGCGGGTCAGCGGGTAGAACGCAAACGCCAGCCCAAACAGGTACAGCAGGACGTACAGCAGACCCGAAAGCGTTACCAGCGCGTCCAGCGCACCAATGAGCGCCATGATGAAGCCAGCTTTCAGGAAAAACAGGCCGTTCTGGCGGCAGTACTCGGGGAAATTTTCGGCCTTGACGGCCTGACGGCCCTGGTCGCCCCAGACCCGTGGATTTTTCATGACCGAATAGCCGTAAAAGACCAGCATCAGGCCACAGGTGAGTTGGAATCCAAAAAACATCTGCGTCGTTCCTCGCTTTATTCTGGTTTGATGGAGTCAGAAGCGTGCTCAGTCGTCGTTGTACTCGCCCAGCAGCGGCTTCATGAAGGGCAGGAAGTCCAGCGTTGCAAAGTAGTCGCGGGGAGTCTCGGCACGGCGGATGAGGCGGTGAGAGCCGTCCTCGCAGAGCAGGACCTCGGCGCTGCGCAGCTTGCCGTTGTAGTTGTAGCCCATGGCAGAGCCGTGCGCACCGGTATCGTGGATATACACGATGTCGCCGATGTCGATTTTGGGCAGCATACGGTCGATGGCAAACTTGTCGTTGTTCTCGCACAGACCGCCGACCACATCGTACTTGTGGTCGTGGGGTGCGTCTTCCTTGCCCAGCACGGTGATGTGGTGGTAAGCGCCGTACATGGCGGGGCGCATCAGGTTGGCCGCGCAGGCATCCAGACCGATGTATTCCTTATAGATGTGCTTCTCGTGGATGGCAGTAGCTACCAGAGCGCCGTAGGGGCCGGTGGTGAAGCGGCCCATCTCGGTGAAGATGGAGACATCGCCCATGCCGGCGGGGACCAGAATTTCTTCAAACTTCTTGCGAACGCCCTCGCCGATGGCCATGATGTCGTTCTCCGTCTGCTCGGGGCGGTACGGGATGCCGACGCCGCCGGACAGGTTGATGTAGGCGATATGCACGCCGGTGGCCTTCTGGACGCGGACAGCCAGCTGGAAGAGGATGCCTGCCAGCTCAGGATAATAGGCGTCAGAGATGGTGTTGGAGGCGAGGAAGGCGTGGATGCCAAAGTTTTTGGCACCCTTTGCAGCCAGCTTCTTGTAGCTGTCGATCATCTGCTCCTCGGTCATGCCGTACTTGGCGTCGCCGGGCTTGTCCATGACCTGGAAGCCCTCTTTGCTCTCGCCCAACTGGAAGGTGCCGCCCGGATTGTAACGGCAGAAGATGTTCTCCGGCACACCGGCCACGCGGTCGAGGAAGTCCACCATCGTGGCGTCATCGAGGTTGATATAAGCGCCCAGCTCGTAAGCCTTCTTCATGTCCTCCACAGGAGTCTGGTTGGAGGAGAACATGATGTCGCTGCCGCTGAAGCCGCACACTTCGCTGAGCATCAGCTCGGTCAGAGAGGAGCAGTCCACGCCGCAGCCCTCTTCCTTCAGGATCTGGAGGATGACGGGGTTCGGCAGAGCCTTGACCGCAAAATACTCGCGGAAGCCCTTGTTCCAGCTGAATGCCTTGTTGATGCGGCGGGCGTTCTCGCGAATGCCCTTCTCGTCATAGACGTGGAAGGGGGTGGGTACGTCCTGAATGATGTCCTGAGCCATCGACTCAGTCAAAAACGGTTTCTTTTCCATGATTGTACATCCCTCTCATATATTTTTACACAGCAAAGGTGCCGTGCAGCCAGCGGTTTTACAGCTTGAGGTTTTCGCGGGTGGGGGTAAAGGTAGGCACCATTTTGGCCAACTGCTCCACCACGCTGTCGTCGTTGTGCTCGGCGGCGACGGCCAGCTCCTGAAGCTGCTGGTAGAACTCGCCCAGGTCGATGTTCCGGGGCGGAGCCACGAAGATCTTATTGTGGACGGTGCGGCGCATCTTGTCCTGCTCCTCGTCCATCATCAGCTCTTCGTAGAGTTTTTCGCCGGGGCGCAGACCCACGATCTTAATATCCATGTTCACGCCCGGCTCATAGCCGTAGAAGCGGATGAGCTGTTTTGCAAGGTCCATGATCTTGACCGGCTCGCCCATGTCCAGCACATAGATGCTGCCGCTCTCGGCCAGCGCACCGGCCTGCAGCACCAGCTGTGCCGCCTCCGGGATGGTCATAAAGTAGCGCTCGATGTTGGCATCGGTAAGGGTGACGGGGCCGCCCTTTTTGATCTGCGCCTCAAACAGCGGGATGACACTGCCGTGGCTGCCCAGCACATTACCGAAGCGGACGGCGACGCACTTCATGTCGGTGTTGCCTGCGAAGGTCTGGATAAGCATCTCACACAGGCGCTTGGTGCAGCCCATAACGCTGGTGGGGTTGACGGCCTTATCGGTGGAGAGCTGCACCAGCCGCTCCACGCCGTGTTCACTGGCACTGGTGAGCAGGTTCTTAGTGCCAAAGACATTGTTCTTGACGGCCTCGGCGGGGCTGATCTCCATCAGCGGGACATGCTTGTGGGCGGCAGCATGGAACACCACCGTCGGGTGGTACGTCTCAAATACCTCGTCCAGACGGGCCTTGTCCCGGATGGAGCCGACCAGCACCGTGACCGGCACATCACGGCCATACTTCTGCTGCAGTTCCATCAGCAGTTCATAGGCACAATTCTCATAAATATCGAAGATAAGCAGTTTTGCAGGTTTGAAGCGCATGACCTGACGGCAGAGCTCACTGCCGATGCTGCCGCCGCCGCCCGTCACCAGAACGGTCTTGCCGGTGAGGTAGCCGGAAATTTTCTCCATGTCCAGTGTGACTTCCTCACGGGAGAGGAAATCGGCGGTGTTCAGCTCACGGAACGCACCCTGCTGAGGTGTGCCTGCACCCACCAGCTGGGGATCGCTGAGCATCTGCACGGCGCAGTGGGTGGAGACGCAGAGGTCGATGACGTGGTTCAGGCGGTTTCCCTTCAGGGTCGGGATCGCCACGATGATGGTGTGGATGTTATAGCGGGTACACAGGTCAGGAATTTCTTCCAGCGTGCCACGCACCGGGACACCATGGATGGTCTGGCCCAGCTTGTTGGGGTCATCATCCACGGCCACGATGACATGGCCGTAGCTGGTGTTGGTCTTGCAGACATTGATGGCCCACGCACCAGCCTCGCCCGCACCCACGATCATGACAGGGCGGTTGGGGTCCTTGCTGGTGTTGCCGCGCAGACGCTCGCCCAGCGGGTGGTTCAGGAAGAGCCGCCAGGCCAGACGGCTCCCGCCGATGAACAGGAAAATGAGCACCGCCGCCATGGCGTTGGCCGAGTTGAAGAGCACACCGTGGATGAAGCATCGGTTGACCAGATAGACGATGCCCGTCGGGACGGCGATCATCCCGGCCAGACGGATGAGGTCACGCTCCCCGGCATACTTCCAAAGGATGGTGTAGAGCCGCCCGGCCAGAAAGCTGAGCAGGTAGACTGCCACGATCCAGGGCAGATTCGCGTAGAGCAGGGCGCGGTTGTGGGGCCACCAGGAGGCCTCGACAGCACCGTCTGCGCGCAGCAGCAGGGCGAAATAAAAGCTGAAGGCTACGATGGCTCCGTCCAGCACCACCAGCAGAGCCCGGCGGGCCAGTACCTGCAGCAGATTTGTTTTCTTTTCCTTCACAGAATATCCTCTTTTTCATCGGGGCCGGCATCCGAAGATGTCAGCTGCCGTTTTTATTTCAAGGGCCTATCACCCCATAATATCTTTAGTATTATACTCGATTCTCTTCCCCGTGTCCAGTTATTTCACTTTTTGGACATTTTTCTTATGCCGCCTTTCCCCTGCCGCCACGGCCCGCAGCTCTTCGCCGAGGCCCAGCGGCCACGCCGCCGCAAAGCAGACCACTGCCATCCCCGCGCCGCCCAGCGCTACCGCCGCGTACAGCATGTCCATCGCCGTCTGCCCCACGCCGAAGCAGCTCCACGTGGACCCAGGGCACAGCGTGTCCATCGTCTCCTTCATGATCTCCCACGCCGGATAGCGGTTCGACGGGTTTCCCTCGAAGACCGCCATGCGGAATGCCTTACCCTCGGCCACCAGCTCGCGGCCGGCACGCTTGTCGCGGATCGAGCGGATATCGCCGTTGGCGTCCAGCTCGATGCGGTAGATCCGGTTTTCGAGCGTCCGCTCCGACGCTTTCAGCGCCGACGATTTCGCAACGCCCGAAGCGGGGCGCACGTCGTAGACGGCATATCCCGCCGCCTTGACGTCGGCGGCGAAGAGGATGCGCGCCCGGTCGCCCTCGCGCGACAGAATCTGCGCCGCCACCCGCTTGCCCGAAGGCGCATAGACGGCTACCCCCTTGGCACAGGCGTCGAGCGGCACTTCGGCCTCCACCAGATCGCGCAGATCGTAGGTCACGGGATTGTAGACCACCACGGGCGTACCCTTCACCCGCGTGTCGAGCGAATGGCTCAGCGCACCGACGGCCGCCGTCATGACCTCGGTAGCCTGTTGCAGCGAGATCAGTTCGTCGTTCCACGAATAACGGTAGGCGTCGGCGATGCTCGTACCCGTCAGGTCGTCGTGGAACTGATGCCACAGCACGCGCTGCCACACTTCGTTGAACTTCGCACGGTCGTAGGGTTTCGCGCCCAGCCAGTCGGCCGCCACGGCGGCGCGCTCGGCGGCGCCCAGCAGCTCCTCGTTGCGGCGGTTGTAGTACTTCATCGCTCCCTGCGAGGTGTAGCAGCCGCCGGCATGTACGTCCATGAGCAGTTCGCCGTCGTAGGTCGGCAGTTCGTCGCGGCGATCCATATAATCGAGGAAGAGCTGGTCGCTCGTGGCGCTGATGAGTTGCACCGGCGCATCGGGGTCGGCCATGGCCGCGGCCATGCGGCGCGCGGTGGTCACCGTGCCGCTGTTGCCCTTGTCGCCGCAGTTGGTCGTGCCGTGCAGGTGGCCGCCGCTGTAATAGCGCATGGCCGTATTGTCGAAGCCGTTCGAAGCGCGGCGGATGAAATCCTTGTTATACCCCGCGTCGGCCGGCAGTTCGGCGGTATACCCGCCCGTATCGAAGGCCGCCATGAGCGACTGCCCGTCGATACCGTACCATACGCCCCACGAGAAGGGGTTCTTCTTGTGATAGGGTGCGTCGGGGAAGAAGTCGTGCTTGCGCCAGCTCAGCTTCTGGGTCGAGAAACCGATCAGGCCGCAGTGGGCCGCCAGCGAAGGCAGCGTGTACCCGAACCCGAAGCAGTCGGGCAGGAAGATGTCGGTCGAACGCACGCCGAACTCGCGCTTGTAGAGCTCCTGTCCTTGCAGGATGTTGCGGATGAACGACTCGGCCGAAGGCATGTTGGGGTCGTTGGCATTCCACGACGCGCCGCTGATGTGCCAGCGCCCCTCGTCGATATACTTCTGCAAACGGGCGTAGTGCAGCGGATAGTACTCCTTCATCCATCGGTAGATGATGCCGCCCTCGAAATTGAACTTGTAATCGGGATACCGCTCCAGCATCCAGAGGTTCTGGAAGAGGATGCGCGGAATGTATTCCCGGATGGTGTGGGTCAGGTCCCAGTTCCACTGGGTGTCGAGATGCGCGTCGCACACCGCATAGATCTTGTAGGTCTTGGGTGCGGGCGTCTCCTGCTCCTGCGCCGCGGCACGTCCGGCGCAGAACGTCAGGATGCACGCGACGACAAACAGTCGAAAAAGTTTCATCGTTCGAAAAAAATTAGATTGATAGTTTCATTACATTCGAGTATCGGCAAAATTAGAGAATAAAACCGCGCAGCACAAGCGCCCTGTCCGAAAATATAAACGATATATCAATTTGTGAAATAAAAAAATCGCAGGGAACTGCGCTCCCTGCGATCCGATTTCACCCTATGCGTCAGCCGGTTGCTACTCGATCCGCTGACGGGGTTCGTTGTCGGGCGCCAGCGGCGAGCGGGCGCGCAAATATGAATCCAATACGTCGGTCAACAGCGTCCCGGTAGGAGCTCCGTCGGTATAATCGAGACCGGAATAGGTCTTGAAAATGTAGTCGCCCATCGCCACGCGGTAGCGGCGGCCGGGTTTCAGTTCGGGGAAAGCGACCGACTGCGCCTCGAACCGCTCGTCGGTACGGATCACATAAGGGGTGGTCATGTAGATGTCGATGCGGTGCGACTCGTCGAGGTTGACCGTATCGTTGAATTTGGTCTTCACCAGCCGCGCCAGCTCGTCGGCCGTCATCTCGGCCGTCACCAGTTTGGAGCCGAAAGGATCGAGGTTGTAGATATCGG
>ERZ773157.2218-NODE-2218-length-15646-cov-11.737733_pt1 | contig 15646 bp, 24 predicted proteins | sample MGYA00511480_ERZ773157 | MGnify/ENA primary metagenome ERZ773157 (study PRJEB29015, sample SAMEA2737863) | human gut metagenome | biome: human gut; feature: human-associated habitat; material: faeces | place: China | collected 2012 ... | reverse complement strand
TTTTATTATACTTTGATTGTTTTGTATGTGTCAAGTTTTATTATACAGGATTAGAGGGCGTGGATTATCCGCAGGAAGTGCGGGATAAAATTGATGAAAACGGAGGTGACAGCGAATGAAAAAATCAGTTGCGATAACAATTAGTGATGAAAGATTAGCGGCTCTGGAAATGTATTTGGAGCAGAAAAATATTAAGCTTTCGGATGAAATCGACAAGTGCATTGACGGCTTGTATCAGAAAAATGTACCGCAGAATGTTAGGAATTTTATTGAGATGAAGTCGGCAAAAAAGCCTGCAAGAAAGCCGAAAAGCTCCTCGCCTGCCGAAACGGAAAAGCTGTCCGAGCAGTAACAAGCCACAGTTCGCACCGTGTCGCCCCGTGTGGCGAGGTTCGGCGGTCGGTGGGGTAAGTTTACCATAGGAGTGGTTAAACGGCTTTGTGGGCATTTGTCGCAGAGTTTGAGAATGGTGGGAATCAGGAGATTTCGGGTGGGTTTATGAGGGCAAAGCCAATAGGATTGGCTTAAATATTATATTGCAAGTTAAAGTTTCGGGGTTGAAACCCCGAAACAGTTACAGCGGACGGCAAAGCCGACCGCATTTTGCGAGGTTTGTACAGCTTCGGGCAAAGGGGTTGTAAATTCAGCCTTTTTAAAATTTCGGCGTTGTATCGACAGAAAGGCACGAAAATACGGCATTTTTATAGGAGTTGGAGGTGGTGAAAGTGAGTTTTCAGAATAAAGTGAAATTTGCGTTATGGGCATATCCCGAAACGCTGAAAGATGTGGCGGTTCATTACAAAAACGATAACTGCAAGTCGCAGAGCGAGTTTATTGAAAAAGCGATCAAGTTCTACATCGGTTATCTTGATGAGGAAAAAAGCGTGAATTACATTTCACCGATGATTACGGAAACGGTCAAAGCTACAATTAAGGGTACGGAACAGCGGCTGGCTCGTTTGCTTTTCAAGGTCGCAGTTGAGCTTGGTAAGCTGTCGCATATGACGGCAGCAATTAATGATGTGGATGATGAAACGCTGAAAAGTCTTCATGCGATGTGCGTTAATGAGGTTCGCAAGATCAACGGTATTATTGATTATGAGGACGCTGTGGAGTATCAGAAGGATTGATCTTGATTAAAAAATTGAAAGGAGTCCTGCCATGCCCAAACTAATAGTAACAAGCCGCTATCTGAAAAGCGGCTCTGGGAAGAAAAAACAGCTCTATCACTATGTAAAATACATTGCAACCCGTGAGGGTTCAGTTCCGATACCGAATGCAAATGAAACAGCTCCTGCTACGAAAAATCAGCAGGAGCTTATTTCATCTCTGCTGAACGACTTCCCCGACAGCAAAGAGTTATTTGAGTACGAAGATTACCAAAAGGATCCCACTGTCAAAAACGGTTCGGCGCTAATATCGGAAATACTTGACCGAAACATGGACAGGCTTACAAGCCGTGAAAATTATGTAGGCTATCTTGCAAACCGTCCCGGAGCAGTCAAGTTTGGTTCGCACGGTTTGTTTTCACAATCGGACGAACCTATTAATCTTGAAAAGGTTGCAAAAGAGATTGCAAACCATGGCGGTAACGTTTGGACTCATGTCGTTTCGCTCCGCAGAGATAACGCTCAGGCAATGGGGTATGATAATTTAAAAGCGTGGCGTGAGCTTGTCAAGCGGCAGATTCCCAACATTGCGAAGAATCAGAAAATTGATATGGCTAATCTGAAATGGTACGCTGCTTTTCACGATAAGAAAACAAATCCTCATGTGCATATTATTGTGTACTCCGACAACGAGCGCGAGGGATTTCTCACTAATCATGGTATTGAAAAAATCCGCAGTGGTTTTGCAAACGATATTTATGCAGATGAACTTCACAATCTTTATGCACAGCAGACCGATTTGCGCAATCTGATGAAAAAGGAATCAGAACAATTAATGCAGAAGCTTGCGGATAACATTTCACAGAATGATGTTGATAACGCAGAACTAATTGATCTTGTTGCAAAACTGCATGAACAGCTTAATTCTTCTAAAGGCAAAAAGGTATACGGATACTTGAAAGCGGATGTGAAGAAAACTGTTGATGAGATTTTTATAAGGCTTTCGGAAAACGAATCAATTCAGAAAATGTATTCTCTTTGGTGTGAAATGGAGCAGCAGAAGCACGACGTTTATTCGTCGGCAAAGCTTCAGTTTCCAAAGCTTGCGGACAACAAGGAGTTTAAGTCTGTTAAAAATATGATAATCAGAACTGTACTGGATATGAATAGTCCTGTTGTTGATATTGAGATTGAAGAACCGGAACTGACAGCCGAAGAGTTCACTTGTAGTAATGAAAGTGCGGTAACAGTTGATATTGATGACGAACCTCAAAGCAAATACTACCTCAAATGGAGTACAGCATACAAAGAAGCTTGTAAGATTATTTACAACAAGCAATCAAAGCTTGAAGATTTTCAGAAAGCGGAGCAGCTTTTGCTTAACGAATCAAGGTCAGGCAATGTTCTTGCTATTCAAGATCTGGGCAAACTCTATTCTACTGATAAACTCGGCGAAAAAGATGAAAAAAAGTCTTTTTCATTCTACGAAGAAGCATTTCAGGGTTTTATGGAGATCGAGCCGGATTCTGATTTTATGTTTCCTTATGAGCCGAAATTTGATGGGCAGATTATGAAACCCGTGAATATGCGTTCTTACGTTTGGTATCGCATAGGCAAAATGCATTGCTATGGGTTGGGAACAGAACAGGATTACGCTCAATCATTTGAATGGTTCTTGAAATCAGCTCATGAAGGCAACAAATTCGCACAATACAGTCTCGCCAATTTATATTACTACGGCAACGGTGTGGAAAAAGACTTGTCTCAGGCGTTTTGGTGGTATCGCAAATCATCTGAACAGGGTCAGCCTTATGCTTCTTATGCTGTCGCTCAGATGTACAGCAAGGGCGAATATGTTGCTGAAAATAAAGAAACCGCACAGAGATATTACAAAGCGGCATTGTCAGGATTTCTTGAACTCGAAAGCAAGGATCAGGCTGATGATAACTTATATTACAAATTGGGCGCTATGTATAAAAACGGTCTTGGAACTGAGATTGATATTCCTAAAGCCATCGAATATTTTGAAAAATCCACTGAAAATATGTGGTCAACTTATCAGCTCGGCAGGCTTTATCTTTTCGGTGCAGAGGAACTTGAAAAAGATAAGGAAAAGGCTGTGGAGTGGCTCACAAAGTCCGCAAATGACGGAAATGAGTATGCTCAGAATATGCTTGACAATATGGCACAGTTTGAAAACACTATACTTGCAAATACGATCTTCGCTCTGTTCGCTAATCTCTGCAAGTGTATTGAAGATGACTATACACAGAAGTATAAGTCGGTCAGACATACAGTCGACAGCAGACTGAGGAGAATGATAAGGCAAAAGAAACAGTCGTTTGGAATTAAGGACGAGCAGTCTCAGAGTTATGAGCAATCATAATTACTGCCAAACATTTATAGAATATACTGTAACAGGTGGTTGCAAATATGTATTTGATATTAAAAAAGACTTTAATATGCTGGAAAACGGAGTTCACAATTGTTTATGGTAAAATAGAAATGCAGAAAAAGGGCTCCAAAAATACACAACAGGGGCGCTCCTTCTATGCGCAAACCGAGCCCCCACACGTTAATCTTGTGCTGACCGGGCTATGCACTTTTTCGAGCCCATTTTATGCACTTTTTGCTTGACAAACACAGTGGACAGTTTTTAAGAATATTTTACTCTGCTCTTGCATGGCGTTTGAACTTAATGATTAGTTAATTTTAAATAAAAGTCGTATAATCAGTCAAATATGATAATATAGTTGACAAAATGTAAATTATTAATGAATTCTAAAATTTACTTGACAAATATTTCAAGGCGAAGTATAATAAAAAAGTGTAAATATAGTCAAAAAGGCATCTTATTATGTGAAATAAATGTTTTTCTTGTTTGACTTAATTATGATAAGAGGAGTGAAACGCTATGACACCGGAAGAAGCTTCTCAGTTGTATAATATAGAACAAAGAAATTATTATGATTACTGTGGTTATATTCAGTCGTAGTATATAGAAGAGTTCAAGGTGGAACAGCGCCAAAGTTAACTGATACATCTACACCTGGACGAAGTTATGAATTGCCAGCACCGTGGTCTGAATGGATAGAGGAAGCTGCTACTAATGTAAAGATTATAAAATAGCATTAAATGGAGTGTGTGTAATGGATAATAAAATGCGTATAGTGGCGGAAGAATTTGAAAATACAACTACTGGAGAGAAAGTAACCGGTGTAACGGTTATGATTGATGGAAAGTTAAGACAGGTCTTTGATATTATGATTGCAAAAAGTGGTTATAACAAGAGTTATTTGGAAATGTTGCAGGAGGTACTTGTTTTAGGAATAGATGAGTATATCAAGAAATTGAAATAGTATATTCAATTACTTATCGTTGGTATTTTAAACCTGCGGTTCGAAATTTGGAAACGCAATCCAAGCAACAGCAAAAGTCAGCGGAACGATCTCTAATGGCATGGACGGATTTGATATGTTGTCAATGGGACTGGGAATGATAGATCCCGATAACCCATTAACGGCATTGAACAATAAGCTTCATCAGAGTGATATTTATAATGGTTTCCAGATGGGCGTGAGTATGCTTTCATCCTTCAGTGGTGCAGCATCACAGAATATGGCTTGTTTTATTGCTGGAACTATGGTTCTTACAGCTACAGGACTTGTTGCAATAGAAAAGCTTTCCGCAGGAGATGTGGTAATCTCAACAAATCCTGATACCCTTGAAACGGCAGGAAAGACTGTTCTTGAGACTTATGTGCGCAAAGTAGACAAGCTGGTACATCTCACGATAAACGGCGAAGAAATCGTGACTACAGATAATCACCCATTTTACGTTCAAGGCAGGGGCTTTATCAATGCAGGAAATCTTCTCGTTGGTGATAAACTTATAAGCGTAAATGGCGAAGATTTGTTTGTTGAGAAGCACTACATAGAGGAAACAGATGTACCCGTTGATGTTTATAACTTCCAAGTTGAAGATCATCATACTTACTTTGTTGGTGAGTGTTGTGCTTGGGTGCATAATAAAAATTGTCCCCCACACATGAATGAAGATGGCACATTAAAACCAAATCAAGAGTATAAAGCTGGAGAAAACGGCTACACATACAAAACCGATGCAAATGGTAATATAAGTTCTGCTCATGCGGACGAATTGAAATTCAAAACCCATGACGGAAGATTGAACCATAATTCAAACACAGCCGGTAAATTACCTGGTGATGACGCAGGCCATTTGTTTGCAGACCAATTTGGTGGTTCTCCGGATTTGGATAACCTGGTTTCGCAGAGAAGTGATTTAAATAGAGCTGTAAAAAATACAGATAATTATCGCAGTATGGAAAGGGAGTGGTCAAATGCATTAAAAAATGGACAAAACGTTACTGATGTAGATATTAAGTTATCATATAAAAACGGTTCATCTCGTCCTTCTTCTTTTAACGTATCCTACAAAATTGACGGTGAACTGTTTAGACGAATATTTAAACAATAGAAATAATTTAAAGGAGAATTGATATGTTACAAGGATTTGAAGATGCTTTTACAGATGCGCAGGCAAGAACGATATCGCTAGCTTTAGAGTTATTAGAAAATAACAAGAAAGAAGCTGATATGATATATATTTATATTTATCAAAGTGATACGCAGATTTTTTTTAACGCATTTTTTGCTAAAGATAAGAAAATCTACCTTTTAAACGATTGGTTCGATGACGATCAAATCAATGATTTTTTTGACTGCGGTGTGGAAGATGTTGACAATATTGTTGAAGTATGTGATACTTACGATGGTAAATGCCCATATGAGTTTAAATTAAGTTACAATGTTAAGACTAAGTCTTTTGATGCGAAATACAACTATGATGATATTGCAATGGAGAATGATGTTGACTTAGTAGATATTTATAAAGAATGGCAGAAAGAATGTGAGTCCGAAATCTCTTGTAATTGAGACTGTTAGCATTTGATGTTTCATACAAAATAGATGGCAAATTTATTAATCCCCATTAAAAAATAGGAGGTTAACCATGTTAAAAGGATTTGAAGACGCATTTGTTGATGCACAAGCTAATGTTATTTCGCTTTGCCTTGAATTACTTAAGAATTCTGAAAAGAGTGCAGACGTTATATATGTATACATATTACAAAATGATAACGAAGAGTATATTGACGCATTTTTTGAGAAAGATGGCAAGTTGTTCACAACCAATGATTGGTGTTCAGATGCTCAAATTAAGGAATTCTTTCATTGTGGAATAGAAGATATAGAAAGCATTGTTGAGCTTTGTGATACCTATGATGCAAAGTGTCCACACGAATTCAAATTAGTATACAATGTTAACTCTAAGTCATTTGACTCAAATTACAATTATGAAAATGTAACTGATGTTTATGATAAGGATGTAATTGAGTTAGTCGAAGAATGGTTTAATGAATGCAAAAAAAATATAAGTCATTGATAAATTTTAAAAGATAAAATTATGGTTGAAGTCAATGAGCAATTAGCTGAAGTTATATCCAACTCACAAATAGCCTTTTTAAACGGCACGTTGCAGGAAGCATTCAGCCTATACTCAACACTTATATGTTCAAAGCAGAGGATTTATCGAAGCAGGAAATCTTCTTGTTGGTGATAAGCTTATCAGTGTGAATGGTGAAGACTTAGTAATTGAGAAATTCTTCATTGAAGAAACTGCTGAGCCTGTTGACGTGTATAATCTCCAGGTTGAAGATCATCATACTTACTTTGTTGGTGAATCTGCGGTTTGGGTGCATAATGATATGTGCCAACCCCAAAATGTCCCTGACGGTATGGGTCAATATAAGGATAAAAAAGGTCATCATCCAATGGCTAAAAAGGCTTTTGAAGGTGCAGAAGGATATGATTATACCCAAGCTTTAAGTATAAGCTCCGAAAAATTACTTAAGGATTTTGATGTCAAACATAGTACTATTACTGGGAAACAGGCTTCTTTATACAGGGAGTTTGCTAAAACAGGAAAAGAACTTACAATGAATGAAATGAAAAACATAGAGATCAAAGCAATGGTTCAAAGTGGTGTTCCGAAGGAATATGCAACTAAAACAGTAAATTCTGCAATTAAGCAGTTAAAGGATTCTGGAATCACTGCCCCAGTAAAAATTCCGTGGGGTTAAAAATCAAAATACACTACATGAATTAAGGAGAATATTATGAGCGAATTGAATGCTAATAAAGAATGTATATTAGATTATTTTGGTAAATGTGTCATAGAAGAAGTGTACGATAGAGCGTTATACGGTGCTAAGCGAACTTTAGAGCTTACTACTAAAAATCCTATAGTATTGGAAAAGTATTCAATATTTTCAGAATTAACGCAAGAACAAAAAAAGAAGTTATATGAACTTATAACAGAAACAACTGTGGATATTATTTATCGTTTTTTGGAAATGATTGAAGAACATGACGAAGAGTTTAAAATCATAATTGAGAACAGTAGCGGTAAATATAGTTTAACAGACATCAGTGAAAAAATGGGAAGTGAAATCGCTGATGTTGACTATGAGGACGGTTGGATTAGGCGGTTTTCTAAGATTTAATTGAAATATAAATCATCACAACCGATAATCGCCCCTTCTACGTTCAAGGCAGGGGTTTTATCAATGCAGGAAGTCTTCTCGTTGGCGATAAACTTATAAGCGTAAATGGCGAAGATTTGTTTGTTGAGAAACATCGGGTTGAAGAATTTGACGAGCCTGCCACTGTTTATAATTTTCAGGTTGAAGATTATCATACTTATTTTGTTGGTGATTGTGCGGTTTGGGTGCATAACAAGAATTGTAAACCACGATCACCAAAATCAGATGTTGTAGAAAAAGGTGAAAACCTTGATGGTTCAATTACCTATACTAAGAATATAAATGGAAAAAATGTTCAAGTAACTTATAGTAAAGAAGGATATCCTGATTTTTCACCATTTTCACATCCGGATTATCCAGATCCTGTGGAGATTAATATGACTGGTAATAATTATAAGGACTTTAAAGCAGCAAATGAGAAAATTGGTCTAAGTGGCGCAAATCCACCAGACGGATACACGTGGCATCATTTAGAGGATGGTAAACATATGTTGTTGGTGGATTCGAGTGTCCATGATGCTACCTTGGGAGGTTTTCCTCATACTGGTGGTGCTTCAATTGTAAAAAATAATTAAAGGAGCAATGAGAAATGAGATTATTAAATTCTGCTGAACCTGTTTTATATGAGGATGTTTTAGAATTTGGAAATTATTTAGGTGTAAAGTTACCTGAAGATTATGTAGAGTTTATTGTTAATGCTAATGGTGGAACACCTGAACCAGATATGCTTTACGATTTTTATGATGAAGTTTCTGAACAAGAAAACACATCAGTAATAAGAAGGTTCTTTTCTTTTTTTCCAAATGTAGAATGCGAAAAGAATAATATTAAGTTCATTTATAATGTAATGAGAAGAGAGAAAACAATTCCGGTTGATATGATACCAATCGCAGATGATCCCACTGGAAATGTAATTTGCATATCATTATCTTCAAATGATTACGGTGCAGTATATTTTCTTAATCATGAATTCGAGGATTCTGATACAGGCTATTTGATGAAAAGTAAAATAACGGATTCTTTCAAAGTGTTTATTGAAAAATTGTATCCAGATGAGTGATAAAAGTAACATATAATGTGGAGAACGTGTAGGTTGTTATTAAGATTAAACAATTGGTATTTCACCGATAAAATGTTTTATATAAGAGAGGTTAATCAATGCAAAATAATGAACAGCTAACAGAACTCATATCCAACTCACAAATAGCCTTTTTAAATGGCGAGTTGCAGGAAGCATTCAGCCTATACTCAACACTTATATGTTCAAAGCAGAGGATTTATCGAAGCAGGAAATCTTCTTGTTGGTGATAAGCTTATCAGTGTGAATGGTGAAGACTTAGTAATTGTGAAATTCTTCATTGAAGAAACTGCTGAATCTGTTTCCGTATATAATTTTCAGGTTGAGGATTATCATACTTACTTTGTTGGTGATTGTGCTGTTTGGGTGCATAATGCCGAATGTGGCGGTTCTTATAAGGATGTCAAAAAGAAGAATGCAGAAGAAAACCACGGTAAAGCTAAGCGTGACCAAAAAGATGCACATCATATGCCAGCACACGATGCTTACCCAGATGATGTAAAAACTAAAATTGGTAAATATAATAAAAAAGCTAATGGTCCAAGTATTTCAATGGAAAATGCAGATCATACACAAACAGCAAGTTATGATAATAAGCCGGGTGCTAAAGCATATCGAGCGAAACAAAAAAAGCTTATTCAGGCTGGAAAACTCCAAGAAGCATTTGATATGGATGTTGCTGATATAAAATCAAAGTTTCCCGGCAAATATGATTTGAGTATCAAACAAGCGCAGGAGTGCTTAGATGACATAATTGAAAAGGTGAAGAGTTAAAATGAGCAAAAAATATGAATTAGCACCATATAAGAGTATTGGCGAATTTGTTTTTGGAATGAATCGTTATGACATACAGCAGATTTTAGGGGAACCAATCTCTTCTGGTAGATATGGTTTCCCAGTTGAAGACAGGTTTTTTGATGATTACGGTTTCTTTTACACAATGTTTAGTAATAAGAACCTTTTGGAAGCTGTAGAGTTTTTTCCTGAATTTACAGAAGAAGAAATTACATGGATTTATGGTAATGAAGTGATTGAGTTAAGTGCAGGAAGGGAAAATATTCTGAATGGATTAAGAAAAATTACTGATGATTTAGTTCAGGACGAAGATGAGAAAGAAAATTATACAAGCAAAAAATTAGGAGTAAAGTTTTATAATCCTAATGACGATGACGATGTTGCAAGCTTGATTGTTCATGATCTTCATTGCTATGATGAGGAAGAACAATATTTAAAGGATTTAGAGAATGGCGTCGAATAAAGAAAATAATCTCTAGTTTTCGACCAGAAAAAGAGGTAGTAAAATGTCGAGTGCAAATAATGAGCAATTGATTGAACTTGTTTCAAATGCGCAAATGGCCTTTTTAAACGGCAAGCTGCAGGAAGCATTCAGCCTATACTCAACACTTATATGTTCAAAGCAGAGGATTTATCGAAGCAGGAAATCTTCTTGTTGGTGATAAGCTTATCAGTGTGAATGGTGAAGACTTAGTAATTGTGAAATTCTTCATTGAAGAAACTGCTGAATCTGTTTCCGTTTATAATTTTCAGGTTGAAGATTATCATACTTATTTTGTTGGTGAGTCTGCGGTTTGGGTGCATAATTCGGAATGTAAAGTGAGTACTTCAAGAAGAGATCATATATTAGAGGGTGAAGGGCCTAATGATCCTGGGCATGGCCCCAATAGGGGATTTGGCAATAGTCCAAATTCAACATGGAGACAATCAACAGGACCTGGTGGAGGACGTAACGCTCCTGTTACAATAGGAGGTCCTGATGCAAATGCTCCATTAACCACAAGAAATGGACGACCAGTTAGGTTTATTGTTGAAGGTAGAAATCATGGATTAGATGTTAGAGTTATTGTTGAACCTTGCGGTGAAGGAATAGTTACGGGATTTCCTATTAATCGATAAAGTGTTAGGAGAATTAGTGATGAAAAAAGAAGCATATGATAAATTTATGAAAAAAATATCGAGTGAATTCAAAAATGTTGATACAGTTAAAGAATTTCTTTTAGATGCAGCGGAATTAGCTATGTATGGAGAAAAACGAGTGGCACTTGAAAATTTTCTTGAAAATCTACTGGAAAATGAGATACATATTTCATCCGAATTGATAGATTTGGCAGAAGAGGCATTTAGTGATAACCCAACAGACTATGATAATAGATTAATTTTTGAAATGAAACAATTTAAATTAAATTAATGTGTAATATAAAAGTTGTATGCAAATACGAATACGCTTGAAACCGCACCGAAAACGGTTCTTGAAACGTATGTCCGTCAGGTAGAAAAGCTTGTTCACCTCACAATTAATGGTGAAGAAATTGTAACAACTGATAATCACCCGTTTTATGTACAAGGCAGGGGTTTTATCAATGCAGGAAATCTGCTCGTTGGTGATAAACTTATCAGCGTAAATGGCGAAGATTTGTTTGTTGAGAAACATCGGATTGAAGAACTTCACGAGCCTGCTACTGTTTACAATTTTCAGGTTGAAGATTATCATACTTATTTTGTTGGTGATTGTGCTGTTTGGGTGCATAACAAGAATTGCACACCTGAAAATAAGCAATCCCTTAAGGAACACCTTGAAGGTACAGCTGACAATACTGGAGCAAAGCCAAACGGTACGATAAATGGCTGCCATGAAGAAAGTCACTTTTTAAGTGAACTTGATATTGCTGGTGGTGATCTAACAGATAATATCCAAAATGTAAGTGGTATAGACGGTGTAACTTATGTTGAATATACAGCAAATACAAAAACGGGAAAAGCCACTAAGACGATATATGATTCAAATGTAATCAGCACTGATGATTTTATTGATCGCGGCTTGGACGCGTATGCTAATGTTCCTGAATCTGTAAGTGGAGGACCTGTTACTGCACTTGATAATTCTGGAAAAGCATGGAATTTTTATATTAGAGATAATAAGCTTATTACCATGTATCCATCGGTTTAAATAGAAGGAGCTTTTTATGAATTTACTTGTAAATAATGAGGCAAATGAATGTGTTGAATTACTTATTAATACGTTAGCTGCGTGTCACTTTAAAAAGTTTATTGAATGTGTTAATAAGAAAGAAAACTGGACAGCCGAGCTTTGCTGGTGTTTTTTTGAAAAATCAAATGATAATAAAGAGTATTATCAATTTGAAACTTTTGAGGGTGATACTTATAGAATGTCTTATAATGATTTTTTGGATATTGTAAAACTTGCAATTATCAGATTTTATCTTGGTACTAACGATGTTAAAATCAAGGAATCATTAAAAGAATATATCAAGAATACAGTATTTGATTCTATTCTTGATAATATTGATCCATCATTAGCATCAGGCGTTCCTCTTGTTTATGGGCAGTGATGTGGTGAGAAAATTGTAAAAACGGATAATCATCCGTACAAGGCAGGGGTTTTATCAATGCTGGCAATCTCCTTGTTGGCGATAAACCAAAAAATTGAATACGATTGCAAGGGAAAAATAAAGAGTATCACATATAAGAATCAAAATTATAAAATCTCAAGGTGACGTATGAATAAGCTTCTGGCATTACTGCAAATACTGATAAAAGAAACAGATGAAAATCATAAGCTGACTACAAATCAGCTTATTGAAAAACTGTCGGAGCAGGGCGTATATGCTCATCGAAACACGATCCCCTCTGATATAGAAAAGCTCAGAAACGCAGGCTACGATATTATCTGCGATAAAAGTACGCAGAATAAATATTTTATGGGCAGCAGGGGCATGGAGCTTTCGGAGATAAAAATGCTGTGCGACGCAGTAAACGCAGCTCAGTTTATTTCGGAAGAAAAATCCTTCCAGCTGATAGACAAGCTGTTTTCTCCTCTGAGCGACTATCAAAAGGAAGAAATAAGAAATCTCATTCAGCAGCCGAGCGAAAATAAGGCGGACAGTAAAAGCATATATTATGCCGATATCATCAACACTGCGATCACGCAGCGACGTAAGATCCGTTTTCAGTATTACGAATATAATGAAAAAAGAGAAAAAATTCTCAAGCATAACGGTTATACATATACGGTCAGCCCCTATGCCGCCGTGTGGAACGACGACAGGTATTACCTTGTGGGGTATTGTGAAAAACACAGAGATATAACGGTTTTCAGGATAGACAGATTAGCGAATATATCTCTGACAGACCATCCTTCCAAACCGTGTCCGAAAGATTTTGTGCTGAAGGACTTTATTGCACATACCTTTAAAATGTTCTGCGGTGAGTCTTCAGACGTGATACTGAAATGTAAAAATAAGCACATGAAAGCCATTATAGATAAGTTTGGAGACAATATTGATACAATCGGAACCGATCGTCAATTTTTCTGCGTAAAGGTAAAAGTAGAGCTGAGTCCTACATTTTATGCGTGGCTGTTTCAGTATCAGGGCGAAATTTGTATACAATCTCCACAAAATGCAATAGATCAGTTTGTGCAAATGGGAGAAACTATCATTGAGGTGCATTCATAATTGTGCACCTCATTTTTTTGCTATTGACAATCGAATTTACGTTCGATATAATAGATACAAGACGTTCGCAGAAAAGAGAACAAGGATTGAAAGGATTGAAGATTTATGACTTTTGGCGAATACCTGAAACAAAAACGTCTTGATAAGGAAATAACGCTGAGGGGCTTTGCGAAGCTGGTTGACATATCTCCCGTATATCTGTGCGACCTGGAAAAAGGCAGAAAAGCGGCTCCGAGTATGGAAGTCATGCAAAAAATGGTGAGTAAGCTGGCGCTGAATAAAGAGGAATCCGAAAGGTTTTACGACCTTGCCGCTCTGGAGCAGACGGCAAAAAATCCGATACCGAAAGATCTGAATGCTTTTCTGAAAGACAACCGTGTGATCGTTTCCGCTCTCAGAACTGCAAAGGATCTGGACGCTACGGACGAAGAATGGCAGGATTTTATTGATAAGCTTAGAAAAAGCAGGGAGGGAAAACCATGAACGAAATGTTCTACAGACAAAGCGCTCTTGACTGCATTGCAAACGGACTTTTGAAAAATTACCGAAACGGCATGTATCTTTACGGCGCTCCCCGATCCATACCAATAGAGGAAATCATCGAGGTTGAATACAAACTGACGATAGAATATGTAAAACTGAGAAAATCGGGAAACGTCCTCGGTCAGACTGTATTTGAAAACTGCTTTGTCCCTGTGTATGACAAAGAAAATGAGCAGTACACTATTATCGAGGTTCAGCCCGGAACGATACTCATCGATGAAGCTTTGCTTGAAGAAGAAAATATGGGCAGATACAGGTACACTCTTGCCCATGAGCTTTCACATTGGATACTGCACCATAAGATTTTTGATAATTCGCAGGAATCCGCCGCCAAGACAACGACAGAAAGCAATTCTAAAACCGAATGGCAGGCAGACGCTCTTGCTGCTTCGATACTTATGCCGAAAATGCAGATAAAAAAGGCGTTTTTCTCGATGCACGGATCAAACGTTAACGCTAAAATTTTAAAAATGGCAGAGCTGTTTCAGGTGTCCAGGCAAGCAATGAAGATCTGCCTTGCTTCACACAATATGATATAACCGAATTTCGGTTATATTTTTACTCATAATGTTCTCTAAAAAGCGAACAGAAAGGACAGAAGAATGTTAGTTGATTCACAGATCCGTCAAGTCGGAAAAAGGCCGTCCATGCCGCCGCTGAGATGTCCGTTGTGCGGTGGAAAACTTGCGGATAAGCAAAACACATGGTGCAAAAACAGGATCGTAGCCACAACAGCCGAACAAGGTGATTATCTCACGAAGTGTCACAAATGCGGTAAACTGATAGGTCTGACCGCAGAGAATTGAAAATGAGAAATATAAATAAAATAAGTATATCAATTACTCGTACAGAGCATCATCCACCCATCTGTGAATATGGGATTTGGGCTGTATATGCGTATGCAGTCTTAGTAAGAAATTACGAATGAGGTAGAAGCCTGACAGGTAGCTTTTAAAGCTATGTCAGGATTTCTGCCTCATTTTTTTGAACTCCTATTCTGCTTTAAAAGCGGAATGGGATTTTTTTTATGCCTATTTTTAAGGCATGGCAATGCCAAATTGCAAAATACCCTTAAGCCTTCGTTTTGATTCAAACAAGAAAAATCAAAACGGAGGAATTACGATGAAAACAAAATATTTTGAATTTAGCAGAAACGGCGGAAGTGAGAAGTATTCCGAATTTACTGAGGAAGAGTATCTCAATGCAAAGGAAGAAGAAAACCGTTGGTTTATCAGCTTCGGCGACAGCGTTCTTGAATGCGAGGAAAGCCAGTATTCGGATCACTTTTCCAAGAAAGATCACGGAGAATATACGCAAAAGGATAGGAACTGGAAGAAGGTCATCCCCCTCTCATTGGAGCAGTATACATACGGCGGAAATTACGAGCAGAAGATTCTCAAGGACAGTACAGTTGTTCCGCTTGAGGAGCGTATCTTAGAGCAGTTAGACTTGGAGCATGACTTGGTAAAGCTCAAAAAAGTCATGAAAAAGCTCAAGCCATACGAACGTGAAATTATTTATCAGCTTTTTTGGATGAATAAAAGTCAGAATGATCTTGCCAAGAAATATAGCGTAACCAGACAAACAATGCACGAAAAAGTACATCGTATTTTGGTGAAAGCGCTGAAATTATTTGAAAACGAAAAATAAATCCCTTACAAATCTCAATTTCGTTGCCAGTAAGTAGTGAAGGGAAAAATCAATGAAAATAATTCGGAGAATTTTCCCGACAGAAACTTGACAACAGAATATCAACTCTGCAAGTACGTTAATCACACGGTCGGTATGAAATCTCGGCAGC
>ERZ773157.2209-NODE-2209-length-15724-cov-4.046270_pt1 | contig 15724 bp, 7 predicted proteins | sample MGYA00511480_ERZ773157 | MGnify/ENA primary metagenome ERZ773157 (study PRJEB29015, sample SAMEA2737863) | human gut metagenome | biome: human gut; feature: human-associated habitat; material: faeces | place: China | collected 2012 ... | reverse complement strand
CATAGGGGTTTGTTTCAATTTTCGTCTTTTCCAGTTCTACTGTATAGAGATTCGGAAAATCATTAACGCGATTCATCTCAACTGATTTCGTCGCCCCTTCTGTTTCCGTAGAGAAGCTGCTGCCCGACGAATAGACTACCTTTACCGGGGTTTTGACATCACCTGTAAAGTCATAGAAATATAAAGGCATCTTGTTGGCAATTTCTGCAGTGATGTCTTTGAGGGCATAGACCTCTTGATTATGAATTGGCTCTGACGCTTTACCATCACTTGCAAAGACTTTTCCGCCAGCTTGTGAAAAAATTACACTTGCCAATACCGTTCTGTAGTAATTTGTATTATCAATTTCCCCCCATTTATTTGTAAAGGAAAATCCAAATTGATTGGTGTTGCCATCAACTTGCCATCTCCAATATTTCTTGCCATTAATTTCAACTTCTTTTCCTAGTGTAAAGTTGATCCCGTCGTTTAACTTAAAAAGATATAACTGAGTTGCTTCACTCCACTTTGCATCAGGATTCAAATCCATCCCCGTCGTATCAAGATATACATAGTTAGAATCCAGTCCTCCTGCTGTCCTTCTGAGTCCGATCTTCGCCACACGGCTGGCTTTTCTCATTTCGCCGCCCATGTCGTACAGGCTTCCGTCCTGCTGGATTTCTTCTGTTGCTTCCTTTCCGACAGCTTCCTTGGAAGGAGCTTGCTCTTTACTGCTCTCCTCTGTGCCGGTTTCTGCTTCGGTCTGTTTGGTCTCTTCCTCTGTCTGTTTGCTTTCCGATGCAGTTTCTCCGTTGTTTTCTTCTGTATTTTCCTGTTTGAATCCTTCTGTGGCAGTCTCGGTTCCCCGTTCCAGGGTTTCTACGGTTTTCGCCTCAACCGTTTCGCTCAGCACCTCCAGGTGAAAAAAACGGGTCTCGCACCTCGCTTCCTGCTCCCAGGCAGCTTCTGCTGTCGGATCGCTGTCCGGAGTGTTTCCTTCGGAGCCTGTCGCATCCTTTTCTGTTTCCGGTGTAGAGGGCACATTGTTTTCCGTTTCGTAGCTTGTCTCTGTGCCGGTCTCTGTTTCCGGCTTGGGATCTGCTTTGGTCTCAGTTTCTACCGTGGTATGTGTTTCTGCAGCAGTCTCTGTCTGGAATCTGTTTTCTGTTTCAGACTCGTTTTCCGTCTTTGTCTGGGTTTCGGTTTCCGTCTGTGTTTCGGTCTCGGTCTGGGTCTCGGTTTCCGTTTCCGTCTCGGTTTCCGTTTCCGTCTCAGTCTCCGTTTCCGTCTCGGTTTCTGTTTCGATTCTTTCGATGGTCATCTGATAGCAGGGTGCTGCCAGACTGTTCCAGTCAATTTCGATGACATCTGTTTGGATGGCTGCATCAAAGGAGGTGCCCAGGAAAAACTGCACATGGTCATATGCCTGATCCAGGGTATACTGGTAAATATCCTCGCCTTTGGAGGATGCAATCATCCGAACCGGCTCTGCAGAAAGCTCCTGTCTGCCACCCTCCTGCTCTGTCCAGGCGTAAAGGGATACGCCCGACTCTAAAAACTCCGGATCCTCTTTGATCTTCGATGCATCGAAATAAATCATATAATGAAGGTTTACCCAGCTGCCTGTAGATTCTTCTCCATCCACCTTCTCCAGTACAAAGCAGGGATCCTGGAAGTCCCATTCCGTATAAACCGGTGTGGTCGCTTCCGTATAATCCCATCCATCTGTCCCGGCCATAAATGCGATATATTCATAAGGTCTGTCCAGACAGTATTCGTAAATTCCATCGCCCTTATCAGAGGGCTTCATTTCAACCGGTGCGTCCGCTGCACTGTCTTCTTCCGAATCATATGCATAAACGCTGACGCCGTTCTTACAGAACTCACTGTACTGACTTCCATCAAAATATACGGTATACAATCCGTAAAAGCTGCCTGTCCCGGTCAGGTCTTCTCCCTGAAGCCGGTAGCAGGGTGCCTGTAAGGACCAGTCTATCGTAAGCTCCCCTGTGGTGTTTTTGTTTTCTTTTTTCTGTCCCTGGCAAAATACAACATGCTGATATTTCCGGGTCAGACTCAGCTGCCAGATCTCCTGCTGTCCCTCTGCCTTTTCCAGCTTTACCGGTTCTGCTGCTTCTGCCTCTGCTGCATCGTCATAAGCGTATGCATAGATCCCTTTGGATGCCAATGCCTCTGCCGTGCTGCTTCCTGAAAGATCCAGGTATACGGCATATGGAGTTTCTTCCTTCGCTTTCACTCTGTTTCCTTCTGCAAACATGCCAGTTCCCGATACCATTTCCAGTATCAAAAGTAAGCTCAGAAAAAAGCTGACAGATCTTCTTATCTTTTTCCGTTTCTCCGGTGATATTGTCGCTTTCCACATACCGATTTTCCTTTCCCCCTGTTTTGTTCCTTCTGTTTCACAATGGTTTTTATGCCACATTTTCACTTTATCTAAATTGTAGGATTTTTTTTGTGCAAAAGCAATACCATTAGCATATTGAATATTTCAGATTTATATTAAAAATTTAAGAACTTTTCACAAATGTCATTATTAAATGTATATATATTCGTTTTATCAATTATTTTTTTGTATTTCATATATTTCCTATCATCCTAACATGTTAAAAATAATGTTTCCGGTATTGCATATCACGTTTTTATATTGTTTTCAGGGTTTTTGTGAATTTTGCTGTACCTGCAATTCCAGCCGCTGACAGTCTGCATAATTGTGCTGCATGATACAGCTGTTGGTGCTCCGGTTTTTCTGACAAAGAACGGGCGCGGCAGATATGCAATTCTCGATATGCAGGATTTTGAAAAGACACAGGCAACCATCCGACTGATGAACGAGCTTGCAAAAGGCCGGTCAGAGAATCTTTCCCTGACCGGCCTTGCTCAATCTTATTCTTTGACAAACAACTCGTAATCATTCCACGCCCTTTGGTGCAAAGGGATCCTCATAGATTGCATACACACCCGGACGGCAGAGCTGTCCGGAGCCGTTGACCGCGGAGCGCACGCCGTCGATGGCCGGGTCGGAATAGGTGCAGAACCATTTTTCCATCCTGCCCTTTAATTGGGTTACCAGTTTTTTATATTCCGGTAAACCGTACAGATTCTTTTCTTCTCCCGGATCGTCCACGAGGTGATACAGCTCATGTTTTCCATAGGGATACCGGTGCACATATTTCCATTCTTTCGTCCGGATCATGCGGACAGGCCCGTATTCGTCGAAGATCACGACCTCGTCGCGGTGCTCCCTCTGCTCGCCTTTTAAAAGCTCTGTAAAGCTTCTTCCGGGAAGTCCCGTAGGCTGCTTATCGGAAAGTCCCGTCAGCTTAAGGATCGTCGGGAGCAGATCGCAGGCGCTTATCATTTCGCTGCAGACGGTATTGGCAGGAATGTGCCCCGGCCAGGAAATCAGAAACGGCACCTTAACTGCGGAATCATACATATTCATCGGGAATGTCCCGTTGCCCTTCCCCCAGACGCCGTGCTGTCCCATGCTCATTCCATTGTCCGCTGTAAAGAGGATCACGGTATTATCTGCCAGCCCCTGTTCTTCTACTGCATCCAGCAGTCTGCCGATCTGTTCATCCATCGCACTGATCGCCGCAAAATAGCCCCGCAGATTTTCTTCCCTCTTACCGGTTCCATATACCGCGCCGGTGCGCAGATCTGGATGATCCGGCACGTTGGGAATACTGGGAAACGTGCAGCCATCATAGTAATCGATCCACTTTGCAGGATGGTGCTCCTTTTCCCAGGGTGAATGGGGTGCAGTATAGTGGACAGACAGATAGAACGGGTCGTCCCCTTCGCCCAGCTCTTTTAAATATTCCAGTGCACGATCCGTGATCAGATCTGTCACATATTCCCCATGATGCACGGTGATTTCTCCATGGTCCACCATGTCCGGGTGGTAATAACAGCAGCCGCCCATGCCGATGGTGTACCACTCCTGAAAGCCCTGCTGCGGTTCGATGCTGTTGCCCAGGTGCCATTTTCCGGAGAGTGCGCAGTGATAGCCGTTCTGCGCCAGAATGTCCGTGTAGGTGGGCTGTCCTTCCAGATAGGAAATCGGCTTCCGTTCCTGCTTATAGCCCTCGAAATAAGGATTTTCCTTTCCCTGGGCGGCAAATTTCTCGCCGTCTAAGTTTCCGCTTCTGAGCCAGTCCTGTACGCCGTGAGCGGAAGGCATTTTCCCGGTCAGAATGGATGCCCTCGCCGGAGAGCATACCGGCGAGGCACAGAAGAAGCTGTCAAACCGCATTCCCTGTTCTGCAATTCTGTCCAGGTTGGGCGTATAAAGCTCCGGTGTCCCGGCGCAGTGCATCGCCCAGGGGCCCTGATCGTCTGCCAGAATCATGATAATATTCGGTTTTTTCCCTGTTTTTTCCATATTATTAGATTTTCCTTTTTACTGCTTTGCTTTTGTTTTCTGATACTCTGCATTGACTGCCTCAAGGATCTCTTCACCGCCCTGACTTCTCCAGGACTTGCTCAGCTGCTCTACACCCTCTTCGATGGAAAGCTTACCCTGCAGCATATCCGAAAAGTACTGGGTGTAAATATCGTCCACTGCGGCGCCGTTTTCGATCTCAACCTGCGTTTTCTGCTTAATCAGGTTCGGAACCTGGCACTGGGTCGCAAGATCAACGGTATGCAGCGCACGTTCCCGGTTCGGATCGGTTACAGGGATGTAGTTGCTCTCCAGAGGCCAGTAGAAGGAGCCCCACGCCAGCGCGTGCGCCCAGCCATTGGGCGAGAAAGCATCCTTTGCACGCTCTTCTTCGTTGAAGACGATTTCGTCGCCATCCTTGGTGTAATGAATACCTTCGATACCAAGACGCAGCAGGTTATTTCCTTCCTCCGAAACCATGAAGTCCACAAATGCTGCCGCTTTGTCAGGGTTCTTGCAGGCTGCGGTGATACAGGTCATCATACCGCTCTTGCCCTGCTTGCTTAAGCCTCTCGCGCCGTCCGGACCTGCGGGGGAAAGATCATAGCAGATCGAAGCGTCCGGGAACAGCTCTCTGACGCTGTTTTCATGACGGGTCACATGACGGAACAGGGGTGCAGGCATCATGCCGGCTTTGCCCTGATAGAACTTTTCTTCTTTTTTAGACATATCATTCAACATCAGCTCCGGATCGATCGCACCTGCATCCCACAGCTCTTTGATGTAGGTCATGCCCTTTACAAACGCAGGATCTTCAAAAACGGGGATTACCTGATCGTTTTCATCCAGCGAATAGTCCGCATAGGGTAGTCCGTATGCGAAAAATACCCAGTCAAACTGTCCCGGCTTTTCTGCCGTGTAGCCGTATGTATTGTTCTGTCCGTCGCCGTCCGGATCGTCGTTTGTGAAAGCGAGCATGACGTCTTTCATTTCATCCAACGTCTGCGGATAGGACAATCCCAAATTATCCAGCCAGTCCTGACGCATCACGATCAGGGTATTGGCCACACTGTACTGTGTAATAAACGGCATGCCGTAATATTTTCCATTTTGTGCCGACCACTCGTAATTTTCCAGCCATGCCTTCATGCTCGGGAAGGAATCCATGTAATCATTCAGCGGAATAACCATTCCATCATCAATCCACTGCTGGGTTGCGCTCGTCCCGTATGCACCAGTTACCACATCCGGGAAATCGCCGGACGCCATCGCAACGTTGACCTTTTCCGTATTGGCTTCCGGAACGATTTCAACCGTCAGGTCTATGCCGAGTTTTTCGTTGATCGCTTCAATAATGCGGTCGTTATCCTGAATTGCTTCTGCCGCAGCGTCGCCGGTCGTCAGCCAACGGATCGGAACCCGCTCTGCAGAATCCGCAGTGTTCTGACCACCCGAAGCGCTGTTGCCGCAGCCTGCTGCCAGAATCGTTGTCGCTGCCATCGCTGTTGCCAGAAATGCACACTTACTTCTTTTTCTCATTTTGTTCCCTCTTTCTTTCCCTTTTATATTTTACCCCTTCACTGCGCCTGCCGTCATCCCTGCTGTGAAATATTTTTGGAAAAACGGATACGCGCACATGATCGGAATAATTGCCAGCATCACAGCCGCCATCTTCATCGGTTGTCCTAATAAAAACAGGCTTTCTCCGCCGCTGGAATATGCTGCGTCATTCTGAAACAGCATCGACCGTAAAAACAGCTGCAGCGGCCATGCTTCTTTCTTATTGATATACATAATCGCCGAGAAAAAGTCGTTCCAGTGATCGACTGCATAAAACAGCGTCACCGTCGTCAGCGCCGGTTTGGAAATCGGAAGCATGATCCTAAACAATACGCCGATCTCCGTACATCCGTCCAAAAGCGCCGCTTCCTCCAGCTCCATCGGAAGCTCCAAGAAGAAGTTTCTTAAAATAATCAGGTTGTAGGTGTTGACCGCCGACGGCAGGATCATCGCCCACAGCGAATTCATCAGATGCAGATCCTTTACAACGATGTAGGTCGGAATAATTCCGCCGGTAAACATCATCGTAAACACTGCCAGAAACATGAAGAACCGCTGTCCCTTTAAATCCTTTTTCGACAGCACATACGCCGCCATCGTCGTAATCAGCATGTTGATCAGTGTGCCGACAACCGTGATAAAAATCGAGTTCGCATACGATCTCCACAGATCGAAGCTTTTTAACATATAGGCATAGCCTTCAAACGACCATTCGTCCGGCCATAAATGGATGTTCGTCGCCAGATAGCTTTTCAGCGAGGAAAACGAAACAACCAGGCAGTCCCAGAACGGGTAAAAGGTTGTCAGCCCCAGCAGAATCAGAAAAATCAGATTTACTGTGTCAAAAATCCTGCTGCCGACAGAAACCTTGATTTTTTTCGGCTTTTCCCTGCTCATCAGTAAATTCCCTCCTCTCCTGCCATGCGTGCTGTCTTGTTTGCAATGACAACCAGTGCAAAGTTGATCACGGATTTAAACAAGCCGACCGCTGTCGCCAGCTCAAATTTGCCTTCCTGCAAGCCCATCCGGTATACATAGGTATCGATGATATCCGCCGTCCCGTATACGCCTGGATGATACAATACGAAAATCTGTTCAAAGCCCGCCTGCATCAGTCCGCCGATTCTCGTAATCAGCACAACGATAATAATAGAACGGATACACGGCAATGTGATATGTAACAGCTTCTGCCACCGGTTCGCCCCGTCCACGGTCGCCGCCTCGTACAGCTGCGGATCGATTCCGGTGATCGCCGCCAGATAGATAATCGTGTTCCAGCCGAACGTTTTCCAGATCATCGAAACGACCATCGTGCCGACGAAATACTTTTCATCTGTCAAAAATCCGATCGGTGCAAAGCCGAGCGCCTTGATGACGCCGTTGACAATACCCGAATCCATCGATAACAGGCTTGTCAGAATACCGCCCAGAACGACCCAGGAAATAAAATTCGGAATGTAAATCGCTGTCTGGATGACCCGTTTTACCTTTCCAAGCCGCAGCTCATTTAAAAGCAGCGCAATGATAATCGGAAACGGAAATCCGAAAATCAGTCGGATCAGGCTGATCCGGATCGTGTTCCAGAAAACGGAATAAAACTTTTCCATTCCAAACAGCTTTTGGAACATTTCCGTCCCCGCCCACGGACTTTTCCAGATTCCAAGCATCGGATTGAAATCCTTGAATGCAATTGTTACGCCGTACATCGGAACGTAACAGAAAATGATGTAATACAGAATCGCCGGAAGCAGCATCAGATACAGATATTTATGCTTCCAGAAATACAGTGCTGCCTTCTGCAGGCCCCCCTGCTGTCGGCCCTTTGAAAGTGCTGCGGTTTTTTCCCTCTTTCCCGTCATGTACCTTCCTCCCTCTCTTTTTTTCTGAAACAGTCCTGTTCCGTAAATGCTGCCCGCCTGGTGGCTGCAGCCCCTTTGCGTTTTTTTGTTTCCGTTTCTGAGGTCATTATATAAAAACACAGCTCTGTTAAAAATTAAAAAATCCGACCTATTTTGTTACATTTATAACGATTTCAAAAAAGCCTTGATCTATCACCCCTTTATTGACTTTTTGCAACTTTTTGACTTTATTTTTTGCAGATTCATCGGATTTTTGCTATCCATTTTTGCACTCCCTTTCTTTTGCTTTGTGCATTTTTTCGGTATAATGGTGTCAGAGCCAATCAAAGGGAGGCAATTGTTTTGATATCATTCGATCGTTCCATGCAAAAGAAAAAGCTGAAAAATATCATTCGCTCGAGACACTTTTCTTCCTGTTTTTTTATTCTGACACTGTTATCCACGATCCTGTTTTTTGTTTCCACGCTCTTAAGCATCTGGCAGAACAACCTACAGTTAAAGGAGCAGCTGGAGGCAAAGGCAGACGCTGCCTATTCCAATATGGAAAATACTTTTTCCGTTATGAAGGTAGGCTCTGTTTTTATCGCAAAGCTTGCCTCCGTAAATCACATCCTCGTTTCACCGTATCCTACCATCGATTATTTTTCCCGTATGATCAGTGATATTTCTCCTTACACACAGCTGTACTCCTTTGAAACGATCTGCCTGTATTTTGACCGCAGTGAACGGGTTTTCGATTCCAGCGGAGGCATGTACACCTACAGTGATTTTTATAACCCGGATTTTCTCCAGATCCTTTCGGAAATGGACACGGAGGAGGCCTGGGTTGTAAACATTCCTTATGAGCGCTACTACAGCCCGCGTCCTGCTGTACCGGTTGTGGTCTATGCCCACAGTCTGCCTTTGTATTCCTCCAATCCGAAGGGCTATATCACGATTTCCTATGCCATGCGGGAGCTGCGCAGGGATGCTGCTGCCATTCTTTCCGACAACAGCTATCATGCTGTCGTTACCTTTTGTGATCAGCTTATCTATGCCACGGATGCAGCTCTGTACGAGCGCTGGGATTCTTCTCTGTCCGCTGATGAAAATGAAGCCCTGCTTTTTCCCGATTATAATGCCTATCCTGCCGTTCAGAACTCCAATACGCTGCAGTGTACCTACTATGTGTCCACCACAGAGCAGTTCAAAGCAGTTACTCCCTTTCTTTTAAGACGTTTTTGCGAATACTTTTTTATACTATTCTGTTGCTTTTTACTTTCTGCTATCTACAGCATGGTTTTGTTAAAACCCGTGGATGACATTATGGAAAAACTCGGCATCACGCCCTACACCCTCGGTCTGTCCGACGATCATGATGAATTTTTCCGCTTAAATTCCGCCCTGGACAGTCTGACTGCCCAGGTCTCAGAGGTGCATTCCGTCCTGCACGAAAAGGAACAGCTCGTCCGGGAGCGTCTGCTGCTTGGTATCCTCCATGCCTCTGTCGATGTCACTGCCCTGCCTCAGGAATATATGAAATACGGTCTGGTCTTTCCGTACCGCTTCTTTTCCCTGATCCTCATCCACATGCCTGCCCTCGAAAGCATGGAGGATTTCGCAAAAAAGGAGCAACTGCGTCTCGTTGTCCTCTCCAGCGCTTCGGAGGCATTTTCCGTCCTTGGCAAAGCCTACGGCATCCATACAAACGGGCAGAATATCTGCATCTTGCTCAATACCTCCATCGCAGATGCAGAGCTGACGGCAGAATTAAAGCGCCTCTGCAGCGCTATTTCCCAACGCATGCAGCAGACGCTTTCCATTGATCCCTTCTTTTCCATTGTATTGTGTGAACAGGCATCGCCCTCCTACCAGAAATCCTGGCAGCTGGCCCGCAGAAACCTTTTGTTCACTTCTCCGGAAACAGAGGATTTTATGATCATCGGTCATCAGGAGGATCTGACCTCCTCCCTGGATCCCAACCTGTCCATCCAGCTTTCTCGTGCGCTGATCGACCGCGATCAGACGGTTGCCCGCAAAATCGCCGACAGCTTTTTTTCCCGCTATCTGGAAACAGCAAACACCCAGGAAGCCCGAAAGCTTACAACGATCCTCCTGTGCGAGGTCTATGTGGCGCTGCTTGATTTCGGGGATGACATTCCGGACACCCAGCTGAGCCCTTACCTCAAAAAGCTGGAAAATGCTGCGGATCCTTCCGAATGCAGCCGCATCTTCTTTTCCTGCATCCAGGGACTTTTAAATGCCAAAACAAAAACCTCCATGGAAGCCCACACTTATATCTGCCAGGCAATTTCCTATATCCAGCAGCACTACAGGGAGGAGCTTTCCGTCCCTCAGATCGCAGACGCCGTTGGTTTAAACCCGGTCTATCTTTCCAGACTCTTCAAGCTCGACACCGGAAAAACGCTCTCCGAGTACTTAAACTGCTACCGCACGGAATGTTCCCTCGCGCTGCTGACCGACACTGCTGATACGATCCAGTCGATCAGCCAGAAAGTCGGCTACTCCGACGTCCGGAGCTATATCCGGTTCTTTAAGAAATATTATGACGTGACACCCAGTGAGTACAGAAGGGGTGCGGTTGGGAAATGATTCCGGACAAGTCATTGCTGAAAAAATATTTGGTTTTTTTGCCACGAAAATGCCAAAGCTGCCGCACAGTGAACCTTTGACGGCAGAGCTGTCCGGAGCCGTTGACAGCGGAGCGCACGCCGTCGATCGCCGGATCGGAAAAACGCTCTCCGCATACTTCTTGACAGAACAAGCCGCCTTTTTTATACTTATAACACTTGTAAAAAACACAGCTGCCGCGATTTTTGGCAGAACGGAGGATACTGTGACAGATAAAAAACTGATTTCATCTTTACAGGGGCTGCGGGCAGTTGCCTTTCTGAGCGTGATCCTGTCCCATTGCGGTGCACCGTGGCTGGGGCCGTGGGCAATTTCCGTATTTGTGGCGCTGTCCGGTTTTCTGATGACCTGCAACTATTACGACCGCCCGCGCACAGCACCGGGACTGCGGTCTGCCATAGCTTTCTCTCTTAAAAAAATACGAAAGCTGTACCCGCTGCACCTTATAATGATGGCTGCCGCGTTGTTATTTGTGCTGAAGGGGCTTCTGGCGCAGCCCTCTGCCCGCGGGGTGCTCTCCTGTGCAGCGCAGCTTGTTGTAAGCATTTTTCTGCTGCAAACATGGATTCCCTCCAGCCGTTTCTGGTTCTGCCTGAACGGAGTGGCGTGGTATCTTTCGGTACAGGCTTTTCTGTATGCCATCTTTCCCCCGCTTCTCGCCGTACTGAAAAAGGCGGATGTCCGCAGGCTGCGCTGCATTGCCGCCGTGATCTTCTGCGCACAGTGCCTTGCGTCCTTTGTTTTCTGGAAAGCCGGGCTCAGCGGAAAGGCGGCCTTTTACCTGACCTATCTGTGCCCTGTGTTCCGGGCGGGAGATTTTACCATCAGCTGCTGCATGGGCTGCCTTTACCACAGCCGCAAACAGGAGAGCGGCCTGCCGGGCGGTGCTTTCTCCCTGCTGGAGCTTGCTGCTGTGCTACTTGCGAGCGGCTGCCTTTTTATCGCCGCCAGGCAGGTGGGGGTTCTGGGCGCGGTGGCCTTCCGGTACAATGTGCTGTTCACTCCCTCTGCGGTGCTGCTGGTCTGGCTGCTTGCCGTGGGCAAGGGAATCATTTCCCGGCTGCTTTCCGCAAAGCCGTTTTTGTGGCTGGCCGGGCTGTCCCCTTACGGTTTTCTGATTCATCAGGTGCTGATCCGGTATATGGAGTGGACTGCGGACAAGTTCAGCTTTACGGTACATCCTGTGGTCTGGACCCTGACCGTATATCTGCTCACGCTCTGCCTGAGCAGCTTTTACAAGGCGCTGGAACGCCGGGTGCGGCAGCGCCATACCCAAACCGGCGCATAACAGTAAAACACAAGGCCGCTGCACGGAACAATGTGCAGCGGCCTTGTTTGGGTCTGATGGTTTATTTCTTTACTTCACAGCCGCTTTTTTGGCGGTAAAGCGCTGGTAGGCGGGCAGCGGCAGCAGCACGCGGCCTGCCAGCGGCTGCACCTGCACCGACACCTGCTTGCAGGGGGCGCACTCGCCGTCCACTGTGGCAATGATGGGTCCGCGGCCATCTGCTGCCCGCAGACTGACCGATTTTGCGCGGCGGTAGATAAAGTAGGGCTTTGCGGCCTCGGTCAGCTGGCCGTTTTGAAAGTGCTGGCCGTTTTTGTACAACATCAGCAGTTTTGCAATGACCCGGCGGCTGACCTTGCGCACGATGAACACATCCAGCCAGCCGTCATCCGGCTGTGCCTCCGGCCCGGCCATAAAACCGCCGCCGTAGGCGCGGCCATTGCACACTGCGCACATCAGACAGTCCACGGTCAGCACCTCGCCGTCAATGACGTACTCCACCCTGCGGCCGATATGCCCGCACAGCTGCTGAACAATGGACAGCGCATAGGCTGCCTCGCCGCCGCACAGCGGGATGCGCCGGAACTTGGGGATGCCGTAGGCCACCTGTGCGTCCAGACCGGCGGCGCAGATGGTGGCAGAAAGCCCCAGACTGGTGCGCATCAGGTCGATGGGCACCACCCCGCCGGCCAGCTGGGCGTCCAGATCCAGAAACTCCTCCTTTGTACCGTAGGTGCGCAGAAAGTCGTTGCCGCTGCCATAGGGCAGGCAGCCCACGGCGGTCTTGTCAAAGCCGTGAGCGCCGGTGAGCGCCTCGTTGAAGGTGCCGTCACCACCGGCGGTAAAAATGTGAAGCTCCACCCCGGCCTTCTGGGCGGCAGCGGCGGCAGCGCGGGACAGCTCCCGGGCATGGCCTGCGTGGGTGGTGACGCGGATGGTGTAGTCCTCCGGGGCAAGCCCGGCACCGGCAGCAGCCGCCGCGATCTGCTGCGGCAGGGTGCGGGTACAGTCGGCCTTTCCGGCTGCGGGGTTTAGAAGAAACAGCGTGTGCATCGGGGTCCTCCCTGTTGTAACTCTATTTCCTCTATAATAGTCGAAAACCGTGCCGGTTGCAAGCGAAAACGCTATTTTGCTATTTTCTTATAGGGTTATGGTCTCATCCTCCCGCAAAACGATGCTGCCATCGGCGGCGCAGTCTGCCGTCCAGTGCTGCCCCACGTAGGCCGTCCCGGCGGCAATGCGGTTCGCAAGTGCCTGCTCCACCGCCCTGTCCACCTGACGGCGCAGTTCCCGCGCACCGTAGGCCGATTGCGCCCGGGCAGCCAGTGCCGCCCCCACCTGCGGGGTGTGGCGCAGCCGGTAGCCGCTGCGGGCGGCGCGCTGCTCCAGCTGACAGAGCATTTTTTCTGCAATGGCGCAAAGGTTTTCCTCTGCCAGCGGGCGGAACACGATCACCTCGTCCAGCCGCCCCAGCAGCTCCGGGCGGAACCACTTTTTAGCTTCCTCCACAGCCTGCGCGGACTGCTTTTCAAACACCGCTTCTGCCCCGGCAGCAAAGCCCAGCGGCGCGTTCTGCCCCGCCAGAAACCGTGCACCCAAATTTGAAGTAAGCAGCACGATGGTGTTGCGGAAATCTGCCTTGCGGCCCATGGCATCGGTCAGCTGACCGTCCTCCAAAATTTGCAACAGGATATTCTGGATATCCGGGTGCGCCTTTTCGATCTCGTCAAACAGCACCACGCTGTACGGGCGGCGGCGCACAGCCTCGGTCAGCTGCCCGCCCTCGTCATGGCCGAGGTATCCCGGCGGCGCACCCAGCAGCCGGGCGGCGGTGTGCTGCTCCTGATACTCCGACATATCGAACTTGAGCAGTGCCTTCTCGCTGCCGAACCAGCTGACCGCCAGTGCCCGCGCCAGTGCGGTCTTGCCCACGCCGGTAGGCCCCAAAAACAGCATAGCACCGATGGGACGCCCCGGCTCTCCCAGACCGGTGCGGCTGCGCCGGATGGCTCCAGCCACGGCCGCCACCGCTCGCTGCTGACCGACGATCTCGGCATTCAGGCGGCTTTCCAGCTTGTCCAGACGCTCCCGCTCCTGCTCGCCCACCCGCTGGGCGGGCACGCCGCTGGCGGCTGCCACCACCCGGGCGATATCCTCCGGGGTGAGCACCGGCTGGGTGCGCTGCTCCTTTTCGGCAAGGATACGCGCCGCCGCACAGGCTTCGTCCACAAGGTCGATGGCCTTATCCGGCAGACAGCGGCCGGGCAGATACCGCACCGAAAGCTCCACCGCCGCCTGCAAGGTCTGGGGCGGCAGGCGCACGTTATGGTATCGCTCGTAGCGGGGCGCAAGGCCGTTGAGAATCTCCACCGCCTGTGCGGGGGTGGGTTCCTCCACCTGTACCCGACCAAAGCGGCGTTCCAGCGCGGCGTCCTTCTGGATATGGGTGCGGAACTCCTGATTGGTGGTGGCGCCGATGAGCTGCAATTCGCCCCGGGCAAGCACCGGTTTCAGGATGCTGGCGGCGTCGATGGCGCCCTCGGCGGCACCGGCACCCACGATGGTGTGGAACTCGTCGATAAACAGGATGGCGGTGCCGTCCCGCACCAGCTCTTCCAGCAGGTTTTTCAGCCGCTCTTCAAAATCGCCCCGGTACTTGGTGCCCGCCACCAAGCTGGCCATATCCAGTGCCAGCAGCCGCCGCCCTTGCAGCGCTCTGGGCACCTGCCCGGCGGCAATGCGCAGCGCCAGACCTTCGGCCAGCGCCGTTTTGCCCACGCCCGGCTCGCCGATCAGACAGGGGTCGTTTTTCTGGCGGCGGCACAGGATCTCCACCATGCGGTCCAGCTCGGCATCCCGGCAGAACACCGGGTCCAGTTCTCCGTCCAGCGCGCGGCGGGTCAGGTCGCGGCAATATTTATCGCTGGCACGGCCCGCCCGCGGCATGCTGGCCGACACCCGCGGCTGAGCAGGAAAGACAAACTGCCCGGACAACTGGCGGCACTCCCGCACGGCCTCAGTGAGGGGCACTCCCATGGAAGCCAGCAGCAGCCCCGCCGTGCAGCCATCATCCTCCAGCATGGCACAGAGCAGGTGTTCCGGCTCCGCCCGTGAGACATGGGCGTTCTGCGCCCCGATGAGGGCGTAATCCATGGTGCGGCGCAGGTCCGGTGCCATGGCGTGCCGATCCAGATGCTGCGCCGGGCCGCGACGGTTCTCGGCCAGCTGACGGCGCACAGTCTGCTCTGAGATATGTCGGCTGTTCAGGAATCGCGCCGCAGCCCCCTGCTCCTGCTGCAGCATGGCAAGCAGCAGATGCCCGGTGTCTGCCTGACTGCAGCCAAAACTGCCGGCCAGCTCTACTGCTTGCTGTAGCAGCTGCTCCGCCTCCCGCGAGAACCCTCTGTATCCGCCAAAGCCCAGTTTTTCCCAAATGCTCATCTGCGTGCTCCTTGCTGTTCTGTCAAATCATATCGCAGTAGCAGTATAGCCCAGATGCACCGGAAAAAATCAGTGGTTTGTGTCGGGCCTGCCGGGTGCGGCGCGCAAAAAAGGAGGACGGCTCCGAAGAACCGCCCTCCAACAATTCAGGCTATTGTACTATTCGCAAAGGGATATACGGATCACTCCGCAGCCTTGGCTGCTTCGATCTGCTTGATCAGCTCAGGCACGACCTTGAACAGGTCGCCCACGATACCGTAATCGGCCACGCCGAAGATGGGTGCACTCTCGTTCTTGTTGACGGCGATGATGCACTCAGAATCCTGCATGCCGGCGGTGTGCTGAATGGCACCGGAAATGCCCAGAGCCACATAGATCTTGGGGTGCACGGTCTTGCCGGTCTGGCCGACCTGGTGGTCAGCGCTCATCCAGCCTGCGTCGGTCACGGCACGGGAAGCGCCCACGACGCCGCCGCCCAAAGCGGCAGCCAGCTGCTCAGCCAGCTCGATGCCCTTGTTGACATCCTTGCTGATGCCACGGACCACAGAGACGATGACGTCA
>ERZ773157.2208-NODE-2208-length-15733-cov-7.411723_pt1 | contig 15733 bp, 13 predicted proteins | sample MGYA00511480_ERZ773157 | MGnify/ENA primary metagenome ERZ773157 (study PRJEB29015, sample SAMEA2737863) | human gut metagenome | biome: human gut; feature: human-associated habitat; material: faeces | place: China | collected 2012 ... | reverse complement strand
CCGCTTTCAACGGAAGGGTACACACCCGCGCTGCCGGTACAGCGCCAAAAACTGTTGACCTTCATGGAGCATCCTGCGTACAGGGGTGGTTATAATGCCCTACGGGGTCCATGAATGCCTGAGGCCACACTTACGGTGTGAACCTCACCGGAAAGCTGCGAGATTCGGCTTTCGCCTGTTATCAGTATAAAGCGGGCGCGGAAGATTGTCAAGGTAAGGCCGACAGCGCAAAAACAGGGCAGGTTACTCCGCGCTCGTCTGTGTCGCAGCGTCCGGCGCAAAATATTTCCGCCACGGGAAGCGGTCGCAAAATGTCCAGTGCTCTTCATAGAACGCGGAGAATCGCCCGATGACATAGCCGTTGATCAGCGCGCACAGCCTGCAAGCAGTATTCCGCCATGCCGAAGGTGACGAAGCTCCACACGGGAGACAGCCAGCGGTAAAGAAGGTATGCAGGCGCGACCACCATGGACACGCCGAAGTCAGCCTTTTCCATCAGGACAACGCCCCACGCGACAAATACGATGCCGAATACATAGGCAGCTCCGTGCTGAATGTTCTCTTCATTTTTGATCCTCCAGACAAAAAATGAGCCTTCTCCGTTTGGTAAAGAAACGGAAAAAGCTCATTTGTGTTGTACCACGCCTGTCAAGCGGCGCAGGACTTTGGCAGCGATAGAAGAAAAGAAGAGTCCCCATTTTGTTAAGTTCAGGAACATCTTTCGAACGGCGGCATTTGTTATTGCGATTCTTCCTTCGGCTTTGGGTATTTTCTTTAGAGGTGGTACATCGTTCAGGTATGGTTCCCCCATCATGTTGCTTTGTTCTTTGTATTTAATTGATGAAGTCTTAGCAATTATCCTTTTTTATAGGTTGGAAATGACTGATGACATAGGGGATCCCTGAAAAGCAATTGTCAAGCAGCAAGAATTGGGATAAGTTACGAAGCAAAAAGATCTCGCTCTATTTGATGAATGGAGCGAGATCTTTTTTGGACAAAGGCGCTGCAAAAACAAGGATCAAAAATAAAATATTTTTGTTGCCGAACGATTTTGATCATGAGGGATGTGATCCCGCACTTGTTTCTTTACCGAATCTACACCGGAGAAATGCTATGGTATGACAACTTTTGCAGAAAAGCACTGTGCGCTTGCCAGTAGTCTTCACTTCTCGATGAAGGGGTATCGGCTCTCTAAACATCTGCGTCTGTCTTGGGACGCAAGTGTTGCCTCAGAGTTCTATAATTGCATTTTTGCATGAGAAAACGCACAAGGAGAGCAAGCACGAAATAGGCTTGCTCTCCTTACTTTAGTTAGGAAGCTGCTGCAGCACTGCTTTTAACAGCTGGTATACCCTGTCGATCGAGGAAAGATTTACGTTTTCTTGAACTGTATGCGCGCAGCGAATGGTTGGGCCGATAGAAATCATTTCCTGAATGAAGGGGCAACGTTCCTGGAGAATGCTGCATTCAACACCGGCATGAACATTTTCCATAATGCAGGGCTGCTGAAATAATGATTGATAGGTTTGTGCAAACAGTGCGTGCAGCGGAACATCTTTTTCAGATTCCCAAGGAGGATAGTAATCCTGCTGAGAAGATTGAAACGATGCGCGGTCAGCGGTGTGAACGACGAGGTCTCTTCCTTCGCTGAGCAACGCCTGAGAAGAAGCACGCAGGCTTTCCACAATTTCAACATTATCGCCAAGCTGACGGACAGTGGCTAAATTGCTGGAAAGCTGGATTATTTCCGGGGTACGCTGCAATACACCGTGAGGCAGGGCGGCAAGCGTAGAGAGCAGTTGATCGCAGAAGGAATCCGTATATGCTTGCTTGCAGATCGGTACCTCAAATGAAGTCTGAAGAAGAATCCCGTGATCCACAGATTCTGCCTGAGCGGTGATTGCGCTGGCGGCAAGCTTCCATTCTTCTTCTGAAGATGTATCGCCGACCTGAATGAGGGCTTCTGCGCAAACTGGAATCGCATTGGAACGTGTACCGCCGTGCAGTTCGAGCAATTCCCAGTTTGAAGCGGGGCAGCTGCGAAGCCAGCGAACCAAAATCTGAATGGCGTTGAGGTGCGGGGTTCCAATATCAAGACCGGAATGGCCGCCCTTTAGGCCGGATACAGAGAGCTTGAGGACCTTGGGGTTATGAAACCGCGACTGCTTATGACATTCAACGGAGGCATTCAAAATGATGTTGAGACCGCCTGCGGCGCTGATGGTGAATGTCCCTTCTGTTTCACTGTCCAAATTGATCAGCCGGGTACCGGAAACAAGAGATGCGTCCAATCCTTTGGCACCGGTCATACCGGTTTCTTCGTCTACTGTAAAAAGACCCTCGATATTCTGTACCGTGTCGTCTTCCATCAGTGCGAGGATCAGAGCCATTCCGATTCCGTTATCTGCGCCTAAGGTCGAACCGACTGCGTGGAGACATTCATCGGTTTCGCGCAATGATACGCCCTTTTGATAAGGAGTTCCCGTCGATTCCCATACCATATCCATATGAGCCTGGAGAATTGTAGGCGGCGTTGCTTGGGAAATCGTCTTACGAAGAACCACATTTCCGCAGCTGTCCTGATCAACACCCAGACCGAGGCGCTTTCCTGTTTCGATTAAATACTGCGCTACGTTTGATTCATCGCCGGAGCGCCGCGGAATGCTGCAGATTTCGCGGAAGTAAGAAAGAACGCGCTGCATGCTATCCATTAAACTGCACCAGCCTTATTCTGGAGCTTCCGGTTCTGGAGCTTCTGGCTTACAACGTACAGCACCATAGCGACTGCAATGCAGATCAGGGGAACGGGGATCACATCACCCACCGCGACAAACCAACCAAGACCCACGGGGCGAGCCGTCATGGTAACGCCGACAAACGAAGCCACAGCCCACGACACAATGGCGTCCCACTTGATGCCCTGAGGAACGTCGCCGCCGTCATAGTTTTTCCGGTTGCAGATATAGAAGTCAGCGATCAGGATACCGCCGATCGGGGTAATGAACACGCCTAACAAGGAGAGGAAAGTCACAAAGTATTTATACAAGCCAACTGCAGCAATTGCAGTGCTGATCAAACCGACAATGAGGGTCAGGCGCATGCGGGGGACTTTGCTGATACCGTCCAGAGTATTCATAAGACCCAGTACGCTGGTGTACAGATTGTTGTCGTTCGTGGTCCACTGACCGATGATCAACACAAGAGCGCCGAACAGGCCCAAGCCGAGGGACAGAATCATAATCTCCACGATATTCCAGTTGTGGAAAGCGTAGTTGAAGAATGCACCGCACATCAAGATGGGAATATATCCCCAGCAATGACCGATGCTTACGCCGATCATGCAGTCCCGCTTGGACTTGGAGAAGCGGCTGAAGTCACCTACCATTGTAACACCTACGGCAAAGGAACCGACGACGGCGGCGACGCCCATGGGAATGGTGATCGGCGTGCTGACCGGCCCGGCGTTCCAGATGTCGCCGAAAGAAATCATGGAGCTTGTTTTCCAAACGGCAACAACGCAGAGAACTGCAAGCAGCGGCAAGCCCACTTCGCTGAGAAGCTTGATTGCCTTAAATCCGAAAATGGCGGTCAGCGACATGGTGATACCGCCGATAATTGTAAAAATCACAGGATTGACAGAGCTTCCGTTAACGTGCTTGATGACAGAAGCAATCGTTGTACCGAACAGGTCTGCCTGAAATGCGTACCAACCAAAGTTGGAGATGCAGAGAATAATGCCGATGATCTTGGCACCCTTTATACCAAAGGAGCGGCGGCAGGTAAAAGAAGTAGAAAGATGGGTATGCTCGCTAACAAGAGCATTGAGAGTACCGATGATGGTGATAATAATAGATCCGATTATGCTGACTAAAAGCATATCCCGGAAAGAGAGACCGTCGGCAAGCACACCGCCGGTAGCTAATCCGCTCAGGCCAAATCCCGCGCCAAGCCATACCATGCCCTGCTGATACCAAGTTTGTCTGGCGGTTTCGGGGACTGGAGTTTTTTCGTAGTCGTTGTACTTTTCTTCCAACGAAGCCTTGGTTGCAGTGTTATTACTCATATTATTGCCTCCCGCAATACGTCATTTGGCTATTTCTGTCTCATATGATGATTCTTCCCTACTGTGATCGAATCTACTGCTTGGGTTTGAATTGTACCGAAATAGGCCGCCCTTTGCAAGATGTTGGCGTAAAAAGAGTGCTTGTCTATTTCGGTACAAATTCATTTCCTAAATCATAAGAGTTCGTTGCAGGTTTGTGCGATCAGTCCTGAAGGAAGACGCAGTCCATATCAAATCCAAAGAATCGGGGATTAAGGATCTCCAATGCGCGTTCACGCTTCCAGAGTTCGTGGCAGTGGAAGCCGAGAACGGCAACCTCCATTCCCTCGACGCAGTTCGGATTGGTGATGGGGTAGCCGGTAGCTTTTTCCACCACACAAATGAGGTCCGGACAAGTGAGATTTACCTTGTCGTCGATCCACATTACCATGTTCTCGTTCTTGTACCAGATTTTTGAAGTCTGGTGTGCAAAAGCGCCTTCGCCGGCAATGTGAATCGTGCCAACGGTAAAGCCCTCCTTGATGCCCCATTCGGACTCGCCGGTGACGGTTCCCTGGAAAAGCAGCTTACCCTTTCCGGTGTCCAGGATCGCCTGAATGGGATCGGAACCGCGCTCAACAGCTTCTCTTTGGGCACGACCGACAGTAGCTGCATACGTTAATGCATTGGGAATGACCGCGTGACGCAGCTTGTCGCCCTTGATCGGGTGATCGGTCATACCAACCAACCCGCCGGATCCGATTGCCATATAGCGGGAGAGCGCTTCTGCGCGAGCATCATTTTCAACGTTTGTGACAATTGCCATGTCGCCGAATGAAGTACCGACAGAGAAAGGCGTGATGGGGTTTTCCGTCACATAATAAGTGGAAAACTGAAGCTCCGGCACTGCGCGGCCGGCTGCATCTGCATCGACAATGTATTTACCCGTACGAGCTGCGGCGGCCATGACTGCTCCGGTGTTTCCGCCACCATACTCAATCGAAACAAGGCCTTCAAACTGAACGCCCATGTACTCTTCCAGGGCCTTCACCGAGGTGGCGATCTCATCTCCGCGTTTCTGGCTGTTATCGCCCTTGGGGACGATAGAACCGCAATAATAAGGATTGGCATAGTAGCTGTCATCGTTGATTTCATCGAAGGAGAGCAATTTGAACTCGTGCCCGGCGTTCCAAGCTTTTTCGATGGCCTCTAACCCGCTCTCTAAGGAGCCGCCGCCGCCTGTACCAAGAATGGTGCAGCCAACCAAAGTGTCCTTAATTTCCTGAAGCGTTAGTTTTTTCATAAAAAAGCACCTCCAAAAATTTGTCTATTTTGAACAATTCCCTTGCGGATTGCTTGGCAAAATTATAAGGTATGCGCAAAAGCGCTTCAATGTACATAGTACAAAATTTGATTTAAATTTCTGTAATTTTTATAATTTTCCATTTATTCTGCAAGCATAATTTGACATCTTAAGAAGGCTTGGTTATACTAATGCATAATTAATGACAAGGAGGTGCTTGTTGTGAGCGTTACGGTAAGCGATGTTTTGCAGCTGGATATTCTTAACTCTGCCAAAGTAATTGCAGGGAAGAATGGACTTGACCGGGAGGTTTTGCGGATCAACTTTACAGATTGTCCGATCAATCCCCTTGTGGATGCAGACTTGATTTTAAGTGGAGATGCTTTTATCTGTAGCTTCTATATGAATAAAGATATGGAGGCAAAGATATATGATGCAATTTCGTTTTATATTCAGATGGGAAGCGCTTGTTGCATTGCGCTGAATGAGTTTCTGCCGCAGTTTCCGCAAAGTGTGATCGAACTTGCCGATTCGCGGGATTTTCCGATTATTCACATTGACGGGACAGTTCCTTATGGTGCGCTCATACGTGACATTTCCGAACTCATCATATCAGATCAATCAGAGTTATTACTGGAAAATAAGATTTTCCACCTGCTGAGCAAAGAACTTTCTGATGCTGAGCAGCGGAACATTTACCGGCACCTTGCACCGCATATTCAATCTGACTACACCGTTGTGCATGCGACCTTTCAGGGGCTGAGTCATCGGCGGCTTCAAATGCTGAAGAAAGATGTGGCGATACAATTTAAAGTGCCCCTATTTAAATATTTGGAAGGAGCCTTTTTTGTGCTGCCTTGTCAGGGGCAGAAAGAAATCAACAGTATGCTGCAGCAGATGATGCCCATTTTTTCCTATTATGTGCCAGAGCATTCCATGGGCTACAGCTCGGCTGCGGTGGGCGTAAAGCAGTTTTCTTCTGCATTTCGCCAGGCCCTTTCGGCGGACGAAATAGGAGGAGTATTGGGAAAATCCCCAATGGGATATGATGCGCTGTCTGTCTATCAGTTGCTGCTGCCGCTGAAGAATCATCAAATTCTGAGGAATTTTTGCAGTAGCATTCTTGACCCGCTAATAAAGCAGGATCTCTTGGAAACAGTTTCTGTATACCTTGAATGCAATGGAGATGTCAAAAGAGCGGCAGGCAAGGTGGGGAAACATGAAAATACAGTCCGATTTCGAATCGGTCAGGCAAAAAACCTGCTGAATTTAGATGACTATGAATTTATTGAAAAAGTATCCATCGCGCTTAAAGCGAGAGATATTTTCGGGCAGCAAATGGGGACCAACTAAGACTCTGCTAAGGAAAATATGAATCCGGCGACGTATTTGCAACAATTGGATTTTGAACCTGCTTTCTGGTCCGGGTAACCGGCAGAAAGCGCACGTATCGCTTGCGCCCGGGGCGGTTCCAGATGCTACCAACGGATCAGCGGTTTCCGGGCTGGGTGTCTTGATGCCCTCGCGCTTTTTGTAGGCGGTAGGGTTAAGTACCTTTTCCTCCTGCAAGAGCTTTGCGATCTGCATCTGGCCTCTCCCTTCCATGCACAGCTTGAAAATGCGCTTGACTACCAATGCCGCCGCTTCATCCACGACCCACTTTGTCTTGTCCTCCGGGTCTTTACGGTAGCGTTCTATGGTGTTGCAGACACTGCCTACAATCCCACAGACAGATGTCAGAATATAAATAATCAAAACCCGGTATCCTGTTTTATGCGACTGCAGTTAGCAGGATACCGAGTTTTATTTTGATTTGTGCTGTAAATTGAGATTTTGTCAATTCAGCAAAGTTAAGATGATTGTTACAGTCTACTGATTTGTTGTATGGAGAGGATAGGGCGGTAGTCGTACTCTTTGTTTGCAGCGGTGCGTTTTTGGAATGAAAAGCCTGACTGCGTCAGATTCAATTTGTCACTTCATTTTTTGCAGAAACTGTGGTATGCTACTTAAGAGGTGAGGACTGTGCAGTTTCGACCGTCTGTTTATGATGCCGCCGATCAGCAGGTGCCTGTAGTTATTGAACTGGTGACACCGTAGGATGCCGTGACAACGACAACGGAGCGCGGTGGCAGACGGATTGGACCAGCGAATATATCTCAAAAGGCAAATTTGATGTCTATGGGCTGAAAACGCGGGTTGGCGAATTGGTGACCTTGGGAGCTTGCGAGATCAGCGAAGATGTGGTTACCGTCTACATTGTCTATATGGAGAGTCAGGCGCGGCACCGCGGTATTTGATTTGTGACAAGGCTGCCAGAGACATTTTGTACCTTATTTAGAGGAGAGCTGGCAATTGAAGATGCGAAATGGTACTTCACACATGAAACGGAAGAAGACAAATTATGGTATTGCAATGTGCCGGAAATTCGGTGTGTCGTGGTCGAAAGCCAGCGAGGAGCAGAAGGCTTTTATTGAAGAGATCACCCGAATCAATTATGAGAGAGAAATGGCAAAACGAAATATGACGGCGAAGCCTGTCCGCGGCTTCTTTGACGCAGAGGTGTCAGCCTGACCCACACCGTGACCCACACGGGGAAATGAGCGGACAAAAACAATGGAGAGGATAGGACGTACCTCCCACAATATACCGAGCGGAAAGGCTCCAAAATCCCTGAAAACCGTCAAATGGAGCGCCCCGATACACTTCGTAATCAGCAGGTCATGTGTTCGAGTCACACCACCAGCTCCAAAAAAGCCCTGAAATCTCAACGGTTTCGGGGCTTTTGCTTTTTTCAGTATATCTGCAAAGGGCATTTTTGTGTCTTATTTGTGTCTTACAGTCGAAAAAATGTGTTTCGGCGGGCAAAAAAGCCGGTCAGGATCAACACCTGACCGGCTTTTCATTTTGCCGCTGCTTCTCATGCCGTAGCGCCCTTTTTCTTCTGGTTCGGCACAATAATGTCGGCGAACTTCTCTGTGATCTGCGCCGCCTTTTCATCCGCCGACGCGATGACATGCGCGTAAATATTGGCGGTCGTGCTCACCTGAGCATGTCCCAAGCGGCGGGAGACTACGACGAGCGGCGTTCCCTCTGCAATCAGCAAGGAAGCGTAAGAATGTCGGAGGCTGTGCACATGGATCTCCGTGAATCCGTTCCGCCGCGTAAAATCCCCAAACCAGCTTGACAGTGCGTCGGGGTGAATCGGCGCGCCCTCGTCATTGGTAAAGATCCGCCCGTCCTTGTCCTTCCATCTGTCTCCGCAAAGCGCGCGCTGCTCTTTCTGCCACTCCTGTACCTGTCGCAGAACGAAAAAAGCAGAGCGTGAGAGCTTCAGAGGCCGTGCAGATGTTTTGTTCTTCGGTGTGTCCGTGTAGATCCCTACTCCCGGAACATAAGAGGATGTCTGCACAATGGTAACAGTTTCGTTTTCGAAATCGACATCCGACCAGCGCAGCCCCAGTAATTCGCCACGTCGTAGGCCCGATAAGAGATCAAAGGAAATAGCCGCGCGATATTTGGCAGGCTCATTTTGCAGCAGCTCCAACAGCCGCCGCGCGTCCTCTTCGTCAAGATGCGCAGCCTCTTTTGGCATCAGCTTTGGCAACTCGGCATTTGCCGCAGGATTGAATGGGATGAAGCCCCATTTCACAGCTTTCGTCAAGATAGATGAAATGAGTCTGTGATAACCTCGCACGGTGTTCGCATCAAGTGTTTTACGCTTCTCAACGTCAATAAACAGATCCAAGCGCGAACGGCCGAGCGCTTCCGCAATTTTGTCCGCGCTGTGCATGGTGACATTCTTGCCCGCAATCGCCGCTTGTACCGTGCACACGCCGAGTCCCGTCTTCTCAGAAATGGATACTCGTGTGCGCCCTTCCTTTTTCAGCAGTGCTGCGAGATCCACGCGAGCGCGGCTCTTCACGTCAAGCCGTATGCCGACTTCCTGCAAGTTCGCATAGCCTGCTGTGTAGCGACCCTCCCAACGCCCGTCTGCGCGTTTGCGGATGTTGCCCTCGCCGTTGGCGCGTTTCTTTGCCATGAGCATCGCTCCTTTCTTTGGTAGCCACAACACATATCACACCTTGCGCCGGAAAGCGACTGATTCTTCCAAAGAAATCGAAATATTTTTAAAAATGCTTTTATTGATTCCAGCAGCGCAAAATGTACACGAGTTTTGAACTGCCTTTAGCGTTTGTTAGGTCAACGGAGTGCCATTGTAAATCATTTGAAAATGTGTTATCTTCTTCGCAGAAGTGTCCATACAGAATTCTACATTTTTCACGCAAAGGGGCTTTTTATGAGTAAGGTCAAATCTTGGTGCCGCGCCAATGCCATGCTGGTCATTTCATTACTGGCCGCAGTTGTAACGGCATTTTTTGTTCCGCCTGATAGGGACTACTTAGGTTATTATGACCTCAAGACGCTTGCTTGCCTGTTTTGCGTGCTGGCAGTAGTGGGTGCTTTGCGGGATCTGCATATCTTTTCCGCTCTTTCCCAGCGGATGGTACATACCTTTTCCACTGTCCGGGGCGTGTGTACGGCGCTGGTGGTTATCACCATGTTCGGCTCTATGCTCCTGACCAATGATACCGCCTTGTTGACTTTTTTGCCGCTGGGCTGGTTTGTTCTTTCCTCCACTGGACAGGAAAAGCACACGGCGCTCCTGTTCATTCTGCAAAACTGTGCCGCCAACCTCTGCGGAATGATCACGCCCTTCGGCAATCCGCAGAATCTCTATCTTTTCAGCTATTACGGTCTTTCTACGAAAACGTTCTTTTCGGCAATGCTGCCGCCATTCATCCTGTCTACTGTTCTCATTCTCCTGTGTTGCTTAGTGTTTCCAAAAGAACAGCTTTCCGTGCCGGAAGCACAGGTCACGGTAGACTCATGCCGAGCCGTTATCTATGGTGGACTATTCTGTTTGGCCGTTGCCATGGTGCTGCGGCTGGTACCCTATGTCCTTGGTTTGACGGTCATTGTTCTGGCGCTCTGGTTTCTGGACCGGCACGCACTGAAAACTGTAGATTGGGGATTGTTGGCCACTTTCGCCGCTTTCTTCACCTTTTCCGGCAACCTTGCTCGAATGGAAGCTGTCCACATACTGTTCGCTCGCCTTTTGTCCCACGGGACCATGCTGATCTCCGCGCTTACCTGCCAGATCATCAGTAATGTTCCTGCCGCCATTTTACTCAGCCGCTTCACACAGGATGCACGCGGGCTTCTGGTCGGCGTCAATGTGGGCGGTGCAGGAACGCTGGTGGCTTCTCTGGCAAGCCTTATTACCTTTCGGGAATATACTCACCATGTTCCTAATGGTGGAAAACAGTTTCTTTTTCTTTTTTCTGGGATCAGCTTTGCCTTTTTGACGATTCTTTTGGCTGCCATGTCCTTCCTGAACGGATGAGCCTTTATTGTCAGCATCTTTGGGAAAAATCCTTAAATAATTGTGTTGACGTAAGCTGTATGTCGATTAATAACCCATTCTAACGCACTTTCGTTTTCGCGCTTCACTTCTTTAAGGATTCCTGTTCATCCACAGCTTCGCCCTCTTTCGGATATCCATTTAACGACCCGTCATCTTTAATATTGTGGAACACGGTCATTTGGTTTCATAATTTTTCTTTTTTGCGTAAGATTTATCTGTATGGCATTACTACATTTTAGGTTTATTTCTTACAACATACAAACCTACAAACGCGAAATAAAATACTAAATCGGCCTTTTCTATAACATCTGTCAGCGGCTTGCATTGGCCGTCAAAATAAGATAAAATAAATACCCTTATGGTCAAACGAGTGGGGAGGGACACGGCTGTGCGGATAGACAAGAGAACAGCTACGGGCATTGGCTGTCTTGTGACGATCGGTATTGTGCTCGCGTTGATGATCGTGACCTTTCACGCCATTGCGCGCGGTGATGTTCCGGAAAATCCGCTCACGCCGGTCGGCGTGGTACTGGAACTCGTCTGCGCCATCCTGACGACCTCGACCTATGCAAGCGTGGTCTTTGGCAGTCATTCGCGCAGGCGCTTTCGCTCCTATTTCCTCTGGATGCTGGCGATCAACACCATTGGGCTTTTGAGCGATGTGATCTATTGGGGGATCGGGCTTGATTTTCTTCCTGCCCCTCCGCGGCTTCGCGAGACCTGCTATTTTGTCTGCTACGCCTCGGCATTTCCACTGCTCATTTTTTACAGCACCTATCTCATCAGTTACATCAATGAAGACTCGAAGGAATTGCAGCGATATACCGTTTTGATGACCGGCCTCAGCGCGGATGGATTTCTGCTCGTGATGATCTCTGTCATCACGTCGCACTCTCAGAATGCCCCGTGGCATCTGTCGGATCACCCGTGGCTTTACTTCTTCTTTTTGGCCATGCCGATGGTGGTCAACATCGGCATCATTCTAAACTTCAGGAGGATGCTGACCAACCGCAAGGCGATCTCTTTCCTTTTCTACGAGCTGCTGGTGGCTGCCGCGGTAGTGGTTGACACGGTCATCGGGGAGATCACACTGGCTCATGTCGTTGTGGCGTTTTGTCTCATCCAGATATATATCACTGTGCAGATCGAATACGAAAAGCAGCAGGAAGAGCAGCTCTTGCAGCAGCGTATCTCCATTATGATCAGCCAGATACAGCCGCACTTTCTTTACAATGTGCTCACCAGCATTCGCGCGCTCTGCCGCATTGACGCGCGCGAGGCTGAGAGCGCGCTGACGGATTTTACCCTCTACCTGCGAGGGAATCTCGATTCGTTGAGCAATACTGGCTGCATTCCTTTTTTGCAGGAATTACAGCATACCAAACACTATGTTGATCTGGAAAAAATGCGCTTTGGCCGGGATCTGACCGTCCTTTTCAACACGCCGGTCACGCAATTCTCCCTGCCGCCGCTCACATTGGAGCCGATCGTCGAAAACGCGGTGCGCCACGGCGTGATGCAGCGGCTTCAGGGCGGGACGGTGATCATCTCTACAAGCGAGACCGAGTCGGATTTCGTCGTGACTGTTTCGGATGACGGCATCGGGTTTGATGCAGAGCAGCTTGCGGCGGGCGGCAAGCATATCGGCTTGTGGAACGTCCGTGAGCGCCTTGCCGCGGTGTGCGGTGGGCACATGGAGATCGAAAGCGGGATCGACAAGGGGACAAATGTGACGATGTGCATCCCCAAATATCGAAAGGAGAGCGAATGATGGAACTTTGCTTGTTGGCTGTTGACGATGAATCTTTGGCGCTGAGCGATCTGACAGCGGCGCTGCAAGCTGCTGAGCCGGCAGCAACGGTTCACGCCTATACCGATCCGACGAAAGCGCTTGAGGCGGTGAGAACGGGGGAGATCCTTCCGGATATCGCCTTCCTGGACATTCAGATGCGCGGTTGGACGGGGCTGGACCTTGCACTGGAATTGAAAAAGACGATCCCGACGCTCGAGATCATTTTTGTTACGGCTTATTCGCAGTATGCGCTGGAATCCTATTCCCTCCATGCACGCGGCTACCTGATGAAGCCTGTTACGGCCGAGGCAATCGAGGAGGAACTTCGTAATATCGGCCTGACCACAGTGCCTGTGAGGAAGGAGCTTTCCCTGCGTGTCCAGTGCTTCGGCAATTTTGAAGTGTTTTATGAGGGAAAACCGCTCGAATTTGCCCGCGCAAAGAGCAAGGAGCTGTTTGCGTATCTGGTATTTCGCCGCGGTTCGGCCTGCAGCATCCGGGAATGTGCGGCCATTCTCTATGAGGATCGGGAATACGGCAGCGCGCTGAAAAATCAGATCGAAACCTTTAAGTCTGATATGATGCGCACCTTGCGAAAGGTGGATTGCGAAGATGCGGTCATCAAGGGGCGGAATCAACTCAGCGTGGATACAGAAAAGTTTTCCTGTGATTATTATCAGTTTCTCAACGGCGAATCTTCGGCGATCAATGCTTTTGTCGGAGAGTTTATGACGCAGTATAGCTGGGCGGAGATCACGACGGCATCGCTACAGGGCAAGATGACTGAAATCATTCGCTAAAAACTATCAAAAACGGCGAAAATGCAGAGGCGATCGAAATGCTCTGCATTTTTGTTGTCTTTTTGTTGTCCTTGATCCGGTAAAATGAATCACAAGAGGAGCAAGGCTGCAAAACCTATCTCCCAACGTTTTAGGAGGAAAGCTCAATGGAAGAAAAAAACCTGCACGTCGAAGAAGGCGCGCTCAAGGTAACAAAGCTCACACTTTATGAGGCGGTAGCGATCATCGTGGGTGCCAATGTCGGTTCCGGTATACTCGGCCTTGCATATTCTTCCCGCCTTGCGGGATGGCCGATCCTGGTGCTCTGGCTGGCGGTGGCCGGTCTGTTCACCACGTTCTCCATGCTCTATGTGGCGGAGTCCGCACTGCGTACAAAAAAGCCCCTGCAGCTGCCCGGCCTTGCGGAAAAATATGTCGGTAAGGTCGGCTCGGTCCTGATCTTCATCTCTGTCTGCGCGAACTCCATCGGCTGCATGGTCGCCTACACGACAGGTTCCGGCAACATCCTCTGCACACTGCTCGGTCTCCCCAACTGGGCGGGCAGCCTGCTGTTCACCGTTCCCTGTGTGCTGGTCGTCTGGTTCGGCCTCAAAGCCACCGGCCTTTGGGAGAAATTCATGTCCACGGGCATGGTCGTGCTGCTCGGCATCATTGTGATCGCATCCTTCCTCTCCGGCAAGGCGGATGTCTCCCGCGCCGTATACGCAAACTGGACCTATGCCGTTCCCCTTCTCAGCAGCGCTATTTTCTGCTACATCGCGCAGTATGCCGTGCCTGAGCTGGCGCGCGGTATGCGCCACACGCCCAAGAAGCTCCCGGTTGCCATCATTCTCGGTATGTTCATCACCGGCGTGCTGCTGGCCGTTGTTCCCCTTGCCGTTCTCTCTCTGACCGGCGCGGAGGAGGTCACACAGGTCGCTACGCTCGCCTGGGGTCAGGCACTCGGTACCTAGGCGCTCTATACCGCCAACATTTTTGCCCTCTGCGCCATGATGACCTCTTATTGGGCGGTCGGCGGTTCCATGCTCACGAACATCGTCGATATGTTCAAGCTCAAGGATGAGAAGGACACCAAGACCCGTCTCATCGCCATCGCCTGCACGGTGCTTCCCCCGTTCATCCTTGCCTACGCCGGTCTTGTCAGCTTTGTTGACGCCATTGGCTGGGCCGGTACCTTCGGCGGCGTGATTATGTCGATCGTTCCCGTTCTGATGCTCAACAACGCCCGCAAGAAAGGCGATATCGAGCCGGAGTGGAAGTGCGGTTGGTACGCGCATCCCGCAGTGCAGGGCATGATCATCGTGATCTTCAGCCTTGCGGCCATCTACTTCATCTGCTCCATGATCGGCATCCTGCCGGCAGGTTGGTAAGGGAAAGGGAGGACAGATGTCATGCGTGTGATCCCGAAAGATAAAGTGATCTTCCACTTCAACCCGACAAATCCCGCAAACTATACCGTCGAGGACGGAGAGACCTTCTGGGTCGAGTGCGACGACTGCTATAGCGGTCAGATCACCGACGAAAGCGTCAAGCGCCCGGATATTGACATCGGCATCATGGACTGCGCCGTAGGCCCGATCGCGATCAGCGGTGCGCACCCCGGCGATACCCTTTGCGTGGAAGTTATGGCGATCGACCTTGCGCCGCAGGGCGTGATGGTCACATCGGTCGGACTCGGCGTGCTGGGTGATCATATCACGGAGCCGAACACCAAGATCATTCCCGTGCACGATGGCTTCGCACATTTCTCGGATGATATCAAGCTTCCGCTGACGCCGATGATCGGCGTGATGGGTGTCGCCACGAAAAGCGGCGAGATCCACTGCGCGGTGCCTGAGGACCACGGCGCCAACATGGACACCAAGCTGGTCCGCGTCGGTTCGCGCGTGTATTTTCCTGTTAATGCCGAGGGCGCCGGGCTTGCTGTGGGCGATATGCATGCCTGCATGGGCGACGGCGAGCTCTCCGGCACGGGCATCGAGATTGCGGGGCGTATGTGCCTGCGCGTTACGGTCTACCACGACCGTCCCATTGAGCGCCCGGTCATCGAAACGGCAGACAGCCTGTACTTCCTTGCTTCCCGCCGCACGTTGGAGGAAAGTGTCAAGGTCGGCACCGAGGATGCGGTCAACTTCCTGATGAAGAAGTTTGATTTGAACTTCCCGGACGCTTATCGCCTGATGAGCGCCACCTGCGACGCGCAGATCAGCGAGGTCGTGGATGATAACGTGACCATCCGCATTCGCGTGCCGAAATTTGATAACCGTGTACGCACGCTGTAAGAGATTTGAAGATTTGAAAAAGAGCCGCTGCTTCTGAACTGCACCCCACATGTTAGACAGTATGATATACTACCTAACAAGTGGGGTGT
>ERZ773157.2198-NODE-2198-length-15810-cov-85.598286_pt1 | contig 15810 bp, 8 predicted proteins | sample MGYA00511480_ERZ773157 | MGnify/ENA primary metagenome ERZ773157 (study PRJEB29015, sample SAMEA2737863) | human gut metagenome | biome: human gut; feature: human-associated habitat; material: faeces | place: China | collected 2012 ... | reverse complement strand
TGCTCAGGTGCTTATAAAAAATATTAAATTATAGTGTTGCGGAAATTAGATAATAGATATTTTTTCACTACTTTTGCATTGTAGTATTCAAAAGCAAACCAAAAAATTAATCTAACAAACATTCATTAAAATGAAAAAAGCTTATTTATTATTGTTGGCTGGAATGTTGTCTACGGCAGTATTTGCCGACAGCAAACAGACGGTTAAGATTGATGGTCGGGTCATAGAAAAGACTGTCTCAGAGATTACCTTCGATGGCGACAATGTTGTTCTTCAGTATTCAGATAATACATCTGATCAGGCAGACATGTCGCTCGTAACCCTTTCTTTCACTTATCAAACTACCGGCATCAGCCAGGTAGAAGGCATTAAGCAGGCATTGCAAGGAAAGGTTTATAACCTTCAGGGCCAGTGTGTAGGTTCTTCCCTCCAGGGTTTGTCTAAGGGTGTTTATATGATTAATGGTAAGAAAGTAATCATCAAGTAAAAAAGGAGGAACGCAAAATGAAGAAAATGGTATTTACTTTGGCACTCCTCCTGATGAGTTTGAGTGCTGCTTTGGCACAGACATCGACATTTAAGGTTACCCATGCCGTGGCTCGTAACAGCAAGGTGAACCAGATGTATGTTACCACCAAGTCGGGTGATGTGAAGTATTATAATACTGCAGACTTGACAAGTGTGAAGTTCGAAGGTGATAAGGCAATCATCACACCTAAATCAGGTTCAGAGAATGATGAGTACAATGCTTCAGTTCAAGCCATCAGATTTGCTAAGAAGGCCGATCAGGGCGAAAGTGGTGATATTGACAATCCTGCAGGGGTGATTCAGATTACTGAGGCAAAGGGCTGGCAGGAGTCTGCCTACCTGAAGTGGGCTCCATTCGAGGGCGCTTCTTCTTATAATGTATATGTAGATGACAAGAAGATTGATGCTCAGCTGGTTCGTCAGTATAAATCTTACTATCGTGCCGATGTTCTCGGTTTGAAGGAAGGCACTTATTCTGTAAAGGTTGTTCCTGTAAATGCTGAAGGTAAAGAGATTGCTGGTGCCAATACTGCTTCTAACTTGGTAGTAAAGAGCTACAACCGTGAGGGTTTTGCTCATTTCAAGTATGATGGTGTAGGTGCTTATAATAATGATGGTACTTTGAAGGCTGGTGCTAAGGTTCTGTATATTACAGCCAAGACAGCTAAGACCGTTTCTACAACCGTTAATACGGGTAAGCAAGAGACGATTACAGGTCTTCAGTCTATTATTGATGCTTATTCTAAGGGCAAGGATACTACTCCTATCGCCTTCCGAATCATCGGTAAGGTAAATCTTTCTGATTTGGATCACATTTCAAGTTCTGCAGAAGGTTTGCAGGTTAAGGGTAAGGGTGCTCACTCTGAAATGAACATGACTTTTGAAGGAGTCGGTGAAGATGCTACTATATATGGATTTGGTTTCTTGCTTCGTAATACCAAGAGTGTAGAGTTCCGTAACTTTGCTATCATGCGTTGCCTGGATGATGCCATGTCTCTTGATACCAATAACTCTCATGTATGGATTCACAACATGGATCTCTTCTATGGCAAGAAGGGTAGTGCTGCTGACCAAGCCAAGGGTGATGGTACTGTAGATATCAAGGGTGACTCTCAGTATATAACTGTAGCATACAACCGTTTCTGGGATAATGGTAAGGCTTCTATGTGTGGTATGAAGAGTGAAACGGGTCCTAACTATATCACTTATCACCACAACTGGTTCGACCATTCTGACTCTCGTATGGCTCGTATTCGTACTATGAGTGTTCACATGTACAACAACTACTATCAGCACAATGATGTTTATGGTATTGGTGCAACCAGTGGCTCAAGTGTGTTCATGGAGTCTAATTACTTTGATGCTGTTAAGCGTCCTATCATGAGTTCTCTGCAGGGTACTGATGCCAAGGGTGATGGTACTTTCTCTGGTGAGAAAGGTGGCTTGATTAAGGCATACGGCAATGTATTTGCCAACAAGCCAGCAAACTTCAGATATATCCCATACGCAGAAAACAATACAAGCTTTGATGCCTACGAGGTTTCTGATCCAAGTGAGCAGGTTCCTGCAAGCGTAAAGACTTTGGTTGGTGGTACTTCTTACGACAACTTCGATACGAACCCAAGCCTCATGTATGCATACGTTGCTGATAAGGCAGAAGATGTTCCTTCTATTGTAGAAGGCTTCTATGGTGCAGGTCGTTTGAATCATGGTGACATTGATTTCGTTATTCCTGATGAAACAGTCGTAACAAACGGTCACCAGCAGCCATTGCCTGCTTTGGCAAGTATTCTTGATGCTTATACTTCTGGTGTTGTTAAAGTGTTCGGTGAGAGCAATGCTGCTGGCGAAGGTGGCAGTACTAAACTTGTTCCTGTAACAGAGTAAAGGTATAGAACTGATTTAAAGGTTCCTGCCTTTTTAATGAAAAAACGGACAAAAGCTAGATAAAGATTTGCTTTTGTCCGTTTTTTCTTTATTTTTGTCTTAAATCTATCTGCTGTTTTCTTCTCTTTTCCCTACTTTTGCAACCGAAAACAATTTTAAACGCAAACGTATTTAAACGTAAAACGCAACCTAAAAGTAAAACAATGAACGCAATCCAGAATTTAGCAAAGAGAAGTTTGCTTCTCGTGGCATTGTTCGTCATCGGATGTCTGCAACTCATGGCGCAGACAAGAACCATCAAAGGTGAGGTGACTGATGCGCAGAATGGTGAGGCTCTGATTGGCGCCACTGTCATAGTGGAAGGCGAAAAGGGCGGTACAGTTACTGATTTTGACGGTAACTTCAGTCTTCAGGTATCTTCTTCAGCCAAGAAGATCAAGGTATCTTATATCGGTTATATTGATAAGGTACTTTCTATCTCAGACAATATGAAGGTGAAACTCGAATCTGACAGCAAGGCGCTGGCTGATGTCGTGGTCATCGGATATGGTACGGCAAGAAAGAGTGACCTGACAGGTTCCGTAGCTACCGTGAAATCGAAGGACTTTAATAAAGGTCTCGTTTCTTCTCCAGAACAGTTGATCAACGGTAAGGTTTCGGGTGTACAGATTATGTCCAACAGTGGTTCTGCCTCTGCCGGCAGTACCATCCGTGTGCGTGGTGGTGCATCTCTTAATGCCAGTAACGACCCTCTTATCGTGCTCGATGGTGTGCCATTGGAGCAGGGTGGTATTTCGGGTAACAGCAGCAACTTCCTCAGCATGATCAACCCTTCTGATATCGAGAGCATGACTGTATTGAAGGATGCTTCTTCTACAGCCATCTATGGTTCCCGTGCATCTAACGGTGTCATTATCATTACCACCAAGAAGGGACAGCAGGGTGCTGTAAAGGTGAACTTCAATACCACCAACAGTTTGCAGACCCGTGCGCAGATGGTAGATATGCTGAGTCGTGATGAATTTGTGAATGTCATCAACCAGTACGGTACAGATAACCAAAAGTCATTGCTCGGTACAGCCAATACCGATTGGAACGATGAGGTTTACCGCACAGCCTTCGGTACAGATAATAACCTCAGCGTGAGCGGCAGCATCGACAAGTGGTTGCCATTCCGAGTGTCTGTAGGCTATTACAACCAGAGCGGTCTGGTTCGCAAGGACAATGTAGAGCGCTGGACAGGTAACGTTGTATTGACTCCTAGCTTCTTCCAGGATCACCTGAAGTTGACCATCAACGCCAAGGGAACGCTTAATAACAACTCATTCAATAATGGTGGCGCTGTATGGGCAGCTGCCACATTCAACCCAACCATCCCGGTTTATTCCGGCAACGACAAATATGGTGGCTATAATGAGGCACTCGATGCTGATGGCTATCCAGTGAATGCCGGTGTAAGAAACCCTCGCGGTCTGGTTGATCTGTATGATTCAAAGAGTAAGGTAAGCCGCTTCATCGGTTCTATGGATGTAGATTACAAGGTTCACTTCCTGCCAGACCTCAAGCTCCATGCTACCGTGGGTGCTGACTATGCCAAGGGCGACGGAACCGTTTATGTTCCTGCCTACGCAGCACAGAGCTACAACAAGGATGAGTCTTTGGGCGGTAGCGATTACAAGTATGGTCCTCAGAAGAACGAGAACCGCTTGCTTACCCTTTATGCCAACTATGCAAAGTATTTCGAAGATATCAAGAGTAATGTAGACCTGACAGCCGGTTACGACTACCAGTACTGGAAGAGTACTACACCTCTTTATTATACCAAAAGTGCGGCAGGCACAAACCTGTCAACCGTAAAGGCATCAGATTACCGTCATGTAATGTTGTCATATTACGGACGTATCAACTATTCATTCGATGGAAAGTATCTCCTGACGGCTACCGTTCGTCGAGACGCATCTTCCCGTTTCTCTAAGGATACCCGTTGGGGTACTTTCCCATCTGTTGCTTTGGGCTGGACTTTGACAGAAGAGCCTTGGTTGAAGAATCAGAAGGTACTTTCTAACTTGAAACTCCGTGCTAGCTATGGTGTTACCGGTCAGCAGGAAGGTATCGGCAACTACAACTATCTGCCGGTTTATACATCCAGTGTGACAGGTGCCGAAGCATTCATCAACGGACAGTATATCAATACTTACCGTCCTGAGGCATACGTATCAGACTTGAAGTGGGAGACTACAACCTCCTGGAACTTCGGTCTTGATTTCGGATTCCTGGATGGCCGTATCGGTGGTGCCATCGATTTCTATACCCGTAAGACCAAGGACCTGTTGGCATCAGTACCAACAGCAGCAGGTACCAACTTCTCAAAGACTATCCTTACCAACGTAGGTAATGTGGACAGCAAGGGTATCGAGGTTTCTCTGAATGCAACCCCTATCCAGACCAAGGACTGGGAGTGGAACCTGAGCTACAACTTTACCTGGCAGAACATGAAGGTGAAGAACCTTTCATTGATAAAGGGTGGAAACCAGACTAACGTGAAGGTAGGTCCATCTATCGATGCTTACCAGTTCCAGGTACTCTCAGAGGGATATGAGCCATACATGTTCTATGTATATCATCAGCTTTACGACTCTAAGACAGGCAAGCCAATCGAGGGTGCTTATGCCGATTTGAACAATGATGGCGAAATCAATGATGCCGATCTCTACCGCTATCACTCTCCAGCCCCTAAGTACATCATGGGCTTGAGCACATCTTTGAGATACAAGCAGCTGACACTCGGTATGAGTTTCCGTGCCAACATCGACAACTATGTATACAACGGCATGGGTATGAGTACAGGTGCTTTTGAGACAGTAAGCTACAACAACTCACAGCTCAACAATCTCAATACCAGTTTCCTGAAGACAGGTTTCAAGACCCGCCAGTATCTCTCTGATTACTATGTAGAGAATGCTTCCTTCCTGAAACTCGACAACCTGAGTTTGAGTTACAATGTAGGCAAGATCAACAAGTGGGCTTCGCTTACCGTATCTGCGATGGTACAGAATGTATTCACCATCACCGGTTACTCAGGTACAGATCCTGAGGTGCCAAACGGAATGGACAATTCATTCTATCCACGTCCTCGCACTTACTCAGTAAGCCTCGGACTTCAGTTCTAACAATCAAAACAGATAACAATGAAACTTAAGAATATATTATATAGTATGATGATGGGAACAGCGGTGCTGACAGGCACTACCAGCTGTGTTTCCGATCTTGACCAATATCCTCATACAGAGACAACCTCTAAGGATGTTTATACCTCGCTTGCCAATTATGAGGCTGTGCTGGGTAAGATTTACGTTGCCATGGTAACCAGTGGTCAGGGCAAGGGCGGCGATAATAAGGATATGGAATCCGTATTGAACGGCGGCAGTGGCTTCGACTACATGCGTATGTTTATCAATATGCAGGAGTGTGGTACCGATGAATTTGCCTCTACCTGGCTGACAGGTGAGCAGACTACGGGTCTTACTTATCTCTCCTGGGATGCTAACGATGCCTGGGTATCAGATATGTATTATCGTATCTACTACAACATCGCCCTCTGCAACGAGTTCCTCCGCAATGCCAATAATGCCAATTTCTCAGGTGCTGATGCTGAGAAGATGAAGGAGTATAAGGCTGAAGTCCGTTTTATGCGCGCTCTGTTCTATTACCATGCCCTCGATTTCTATCGCAACATTCCGATGGTGACAGAGAACGACCCTGTGGGCAGCTACATTCCTCCTCGTTATACTCCTCAGCAGACATTTGATTATATTGAGAGCGAGTTGAAGGATTGTGTAGGTGATATGCTTCCAGCATCCACCTGTCCTTACGGTCAGGCTTCTCAGGGTGCTGCCTATACCTTGCTTGCCAAGCTTTATCTGAACAGCGAGGTTTATACCGGCGTTGCCAAGTATGCCGAGTGCAAGGAGGCTTGTGAGAAGGTGATGGATATGGGCTACTCTTTGGAGTCTGATTACAGCAAGCTCTTCAATGCTGATAATGATAAGCGTACCAACGAAATTATCTTCGCCTTGCCGGTAAGTGCTGATCATACTGTAAGCTGGGGTTCTTCTACCTATCTGGTTTGTGGACAGGTAAGTATGTCGAATGCCAACCAGAATGTAGCCGATTATGGTGTAACTGCCGGCTGGAGTGAATTCCGTCTTCGTCCTGAGTTCGTGGATAAGTTTACCCAGACCGATATTGATGGCAATGGTGACAAGCGTTGCAAGTTCTTTACCAATGGTCAGAGCAAGGATGTAACCAGCATGACCGATGAAACCGCTGGCTATCTTTCTGAGAAATGGAGTAACCTGAAGGATGATGGAACCACTGCATCCAATACAGGAGATGCAGGTGTGGATACCGATTTCCCTCTCTTCCGTTTGGCTGATGTCTATCTGATGTATGCCGAGTGCGTGGTTCGTCTGCATAATGACTGGGATAACTGGGCTGGTGGTAGTGATGCTGCAGATCCTGACGTGATTGCTTCCCGCAAGCAGGGTGCTATCTATTGGATCAACCAGCTTCGTGAGCGCTCTCATGCTTCTGATGTATGGGCAAGCAACTTTGCCAACGATGATGAGTTCCTCCAGTTCATCCTCGATGAGCGTGCCCGTGAACTCTATCATGAAGGTTATCGCCGTACTGACCTGATTCGCTATGGTCAGTTTACTACTAATAAGTACATCTGGCAGTGGAAGGGTGGTGTCCACGATGGACAGGCAGTGGATAGCAAGTACAACATCTATCCAATTCCTAACACCGAGCTTACCGCAAATCCAAATCTTCATAACGACAACTATTAATAGGATAAAAGAATGAAAAAGATATTTAGAAACCTGATGATGCTTCTCTGCGCACTCACCGCCCTGGTGAGTTGCGACGAGAGTGGCGACAAGATATACCTGGATGGCTTCGAGGCATCCGATTTGATGGCATCGGCATCCGATGTGGTGCTGTCTGTAGATAAAAGTAAGGACGTTGTCCTCTCGTTGGCTTGGCAGAATCCTACCTTGCTTTCGAGCGATGAAACCAAGCCTGCGGGCAGTGGAGTGCTGAAAACTTATCTGCAGGTATCAGCCTCAGAGAACTTTACTTCAGAAAAGGAATACACCGTAACCGACCTTTCCAAGGCTTTCACCGGTGCAGACCTCAATGCTGCAGCCAAGGATCTCGGCTTGTCTCCTGATGTGAGTTCACCTCTTTATTTCCGTATCAAGAGTCAGATGGGTAACAATCTTGATGCCGCTTACAGCAATGTCTGCCAGGTAAAGGTTACTCCATACCTCATTGATATGAGCTACATCAATATCTTGGATAAGGATACTAAGGAACAAACCCTTACCTATCTCTATTCTCTAAACTCTGATGGTATTTATTCTGGCTACATGAATGTATCTTCTTGGCTCAACTTCTGGGGTAAGGAAAACGATGGTACCATTTGGGGTAATGTAGGACAGGATGGTCATGTGTACGAAATGGATAATACCGAGTCAGCATGGAGTTTCTGGTTCCCAGGTCAGGCTGGTATCTATTATGCAGTTATTGATACAAAGGCTAAGGAATTTAAGCCAACTCTCCTCAAATCTTTCCAACTGAATGGTGAGGACATGACTTATGATGCGCCTAACTATGCTTGGACCAAGGTCATTACAACTACAGCCGATAATACTCCAGTCAGCATCGTAGCAACAGGTGCAGAGTACAGCAAGGCTACAGGTACAGAAGATGCTGCAGCTGTGGTGAAGACCATGAACTATACTTTGGCTGATGGCAAGATGACAGATTCAGAGAACGCTGGTAGCGTGAATATACCTACGGCGGGTACTTATACCATAACCGTGAAGGTTGGAGATAAGAGTGATTTGACTTATTCTATCGTATCGGGAGATCAGACAACTCCGAAACCAACCATCAGTAATACTATCGGTATGTTCTCGAAAGATGGCAGTACTTTGTATGCAACCTTTACCAAGGTGAGTGAAGGCGTATATACGTGTACCTACGATTTGTCGAATCTATATGATATGCGTTTCTATTTTATAGGAGATGATATAGATGACAAACGAGTATGTTATGGTTCTGTTCCTAACAGCCAATTCTCTCTTTATAAGGAGGAAGATGATAGCAATCGCCAAGGTTGGGACATCTGGTTTAATGAAGATGCTAAAAGCATGGAATCGGCAAAGATTACAGTTGACCTCAACACCATGACATGGAAATATGAATAATTAATAAGAAAAATAGCAATGAAGAATATATTTGGAAAAGCCATATTGCTGGCTTCAGCACTCTTGTTTTCTATCACGGGCACGAGTTGCAGCAATGATGATAATACCACTCCTGAAAAGGAGAAGACATACGATATGAGTGGCTTCGCCAAGGGCGCCGATGTAAGTTGGCTCACAGAGATGGAGAAGGATGGGGTGAAATTCTATAATCAGAATGGCAAGGCTACAGAATGCATGAAGCTCCTCCGCGAAGAGGGAACCAATTCCATCCGTCTGCGTGTCTGGGTAAATCCGGAAGGTGGCTGGTGTGGCAAGGATGATGTCATCGCCAAGGCTTGGCGTGCTCAGCAGCTCGGCTTCCGTCTGATGATTGACTTCCACTATTCTGATACCTGGGCTGACCCGGGCAACCAGAAAGTTCCTGCTGCATGGCAGGGCTATACTGCTGAACAGATGAAACAGGCTGTGGCTGATCATACAAAGGATGTGTTGAAAGCCCTGAAGGATAGAGGTGTAACCAACGTAGAGTGGGTGCAGGTGGGTAATGAAACCCGCGACGGAATGCTCTGGAATAGCGATGAGGCTGTAACCGGTCAGGTATCTAAGAATGCAGCCAATTTTGCTGCTTATATCAACGCCGGTTATGATGCTGTAAAGGAAGTTTATCCTAAGGCAAAAGTCATCGTGCATGTAGATAAGGGTCAGGACCTCGGTGGACTTACCTGGCTCTACGATAAGCTGAAGGACAATGGTGGAAAGTGGGATGTCATCGGACTGTCTCTTTATCCGGAAGATGATAACTGGCAGAGTTATGCAGAGAGTTGTCTCTCTAACATCCAGACTCTTTCTTCCAAGTATGGCAAGGACGTCATCATCTCTGAAATCGGTATGTGGTGGGGCTCTGACCAGGCTGCGCCAATGATGAAGAAGATGGTGGATGGCTGTAAGGCAATCTCTACCTGCGAGGGTATATTCTATTGGGAACCAGAAGTTTATAACAACTGGAAGCCAGCCAACTATACCACTCTGGGTTGGTCTGCATATACCAAGGGAGCCTTCGACAACAGCGGCAAACCAACTGCCGTATTTGATGCATATAAATAAGAATATTAAATAGCAATATGATCAAGAGAAGCATTACTTTCATGACTCTTGCCCTGGCCCTCACTACGCTGTGTCAGGCGCAGAGCAGAAAGGTTATCAACCTGTCATCATGGGACTTCTCCCGTGATGGCAAGGCGTGGCAGCAGGTAGCTGTTCCGCACGATTGGGCTATCTCGGGACCTTTTGATAAGAAATGGGACCTGCAGATGGTGGCCATCGAGCAGAATGGCGAAACCGAAAAGACCGAGAAGTCGGGACGTTCTGGTGCGCTGCCTTGGATAGGTGAGGGTATGTATAAGATGAACTGGACGGCTCCTAAGGGCTATAAGCGTGCCGTACTCGTCTTCGACGGTGCCATGAGCCAGCCTGTTGTCAGTGTCAATGGCAAGGAGGCAGGCAAGTGGGCTTACGGCTACAATGCCTTCCGCATCGACATCACACCTTTCATCAAGTTTGGTAAGAGTAATCTCATCGAGGTACATCTTAATAATGTAGAGGAGAGCAGTCGTTGGTATCCGGGAGGCGGTCTTTACCGTCCGGTTTCCGTAGAACTTTATGGTAACGAGAACTTCTCTACCTGGGATACCTTCGTCCGTACCCTGAAGGCTGATAAGCAGGAAGCTGAAGTAGAAGTAAATGCACTGCTGGAAGGAAAGACTGGTAAGTCGGGCAAGACCGTCATAGCCCTGTTGGATGAGGCTGGCGAGAAGGTTGCCGAGCAGATCGTCACAGGTGCCAATCCTGAAATCAAGACTACTCTGAAGGTAGCGAATCCTCATCTCTGGTCTCCGGAATCTCCTTACCTCTATCAGGTAAAACTTACCCGATATGAAGGAAAGAAGGTGGCTGATGTGCAGACCCTGAAGACCGGTATCCGTACCATTGCCGTATCCAAGGATTATGGTTTCCAGCTCAATGGCGTTACCCGAAAGCTGAAGGGTGTCTGTCTGCACCACGACCTCGGTCCATTGGGTGCAGCAGAGAACAAGGCAGCTCTTATCCGTCAGATCAAGATGATGAAGCAGATGGGTTGCGACGCCATCCGTACTGCCCACAACATGCCTTCTACCATGCAGATGGAAATCTGCGATTCCCTCGGTATGATGGTGATGGCAGAGAGTTTCGATATGTGGATTTATCCTAAATGCAAGAACGGCTATGCCAAGTTCTTCAAGGAGTGGAGCGATAAGGATATCACCAATCTGGTAAAGCACCACCGCAACCATCCTAGCATCGTGATGTGGAGCATCGGTAACGAGATTCCTGAACAGTGGAGCAAGGAGGGTGTGCAGATTGCTAAGCGTCTGCAGGATATCTGTCATCAGTACGACCCATCCCGCCCTGTAACCCAGGGTATGGATAAGGCAGAAGATGCCTTGAAGAGCGGCTTTGCCCAGACCATGGATGTACCGGGCTTCAACTATCGCGTACATAAATATTATAAGAATATCGAGCAGTTGCCTCAGGGATTCCTCCTCGGTTCTGAAACCGCCTCTACGGTCAGTTCCCGTGGCGTATACAAGTTCCCGGTAGTGGTAAGTGATAAGGCTACCTATCCTGATGGTCAGTGCTCAAGCTATGATACCGAATACTGTTCCTGGAGCAATCTTCCTGATGATGACTGGAAGATGCAGGATGACTACAGTTGGGTAATCGGTGAGTTTGTATGGACCGGTTACGACTATCTGGGCGAGCCGACTCCTTACGATACCTACTGGCCAAGTCGTAGCAGCTACTTCGGTATCTGCGACCTTGCCGGACTTCCAAAGGACCGCTACTATATGTATCGTGCCCGCTGGAACAAGCAGCAGCATACTACCCATCTTCTTCCTCACTGGAACTGGAAGGGCAGAGAGGGCGAAGTGACTCCTGTATACTGCTATACCGATGGTGTGGAAGGCGAACTCTTCGTCAACGGCAAGAGCCAGGGCAGAGTTCGCAAGGACAAATCAAGCCGGTTGGATCGCTACCGTCTGCGCTGGAACAATGTGAAGTATGAACCGGGTGAGATTCGCGTGGTTACCTACAACCAGTATGGCGATAAGGTTGGCGAGGACGTGAAGCGTACTGCCGGCGAGCCTGCACAGATGAAGTTCAGCGTAGAAACACCTGATCATGAGCCTATTGCCTGCATGGTAGAAGGCTGCACCGATGAGCACAATGTGCTTCTGAATGCCGATGGCAACGACCTTGCCTTCATCACCGTGAGTCTGCAGGATAAGGACGGCAATGAATGTCCGCTTGCCGATGACGAACTGACCTTCGAGGTGAGTGGTGCCGGCACTTTCAAGGCAGCCTGCAATGGCGATGCCACATCGCTCGAACCGTTCACCCAGCCTCAGATGAAACTCTTCTCCGGCAAACTCGTAGTTATCGTACAGAGCAGCAAGCAGAAGGGCGACATCATCCTGAAGGTAAAAGACAACAAGCGAAATATCGAAAAGTCGATTACGCTCCAGGCAATATAAGATGACAAAGACCGATTTCGGTTGGTTATTAAATATATAGTTTATATCGGATCCTCTGGGAATAGCAGCGGCTATTTTCCCAGGGGATTCTTTTTTTTTTATGAATTTTCTCCGATATTTTTTGGCGTTATCATGAATATTGTGTAAATTTGCACACATGAAAAAGTCAAAAGAACCTATAAACCGCATCAGCATGGCAATTGCTATGCTCTTTGTTTCGCTCGCCATCCATGCGCAGCGTTTCGTTAACACCTCCCTTGAAGGTGCTCAGTCCGTTTGTGCCATTACCCAGGACAGTGATGGAATAATATGGCTCGGAACCGACAATGGTCTTTACAGCTATGATGGTTATCATGGCTACTGCCATTTTCAGGAACATACATTCAGCAATACGCGTGTCAATGCGCTCGGTTTCGAGGGCAGAATGCTCTATCTGGCTACTGGCAACGGCATCCTGAAATTCGATACGCAATCTTATCAATATGCCGAAACACCAGCCATGAAGGCTTTTGCCGATGAGGCGAAGCGCAAGCAGCTGAAGGAACTCCGTGTGCTCGATATCAAGGGTGGTAAGACTGACTTCGGTGGCGATGTCTATGCCTTGCTCTCTACTCCGCGAGGCTTGCTCGTAGGTTCGCTTGCTGGTCTGCGTCTCGGCAGCAGACTGATTCCGCTCCGTGCCGGAGAACAGCCGCTGGTCAATGCGCTCGCCTATGATGCCAAGCGCCGATGCTACTGGATTGGTACCGAGGGCGCTCTCTATTGTGCCGATCTGCAGCTCAGGAACTTCTCACAGATTCCAGCTCTGAACGGCAATTCCATCAAATGTCTTTCTACAGATGCTGCCGGCAATCTCTATATCGGAACCGATAACGGACTCTATCAGATGGCTCTCTCCAATGCCATCACCCATTATATCCACGATTCCCGCGATGATGCTTCTATTCCTAACAACATCGTCTGGGCTTGCTTTGTAGATAAATGGCAGAATGTATGGGTGGGTACTGACAATGGACTCTCCCGTCTCACTACCCATACCTATTACCGCTATGTATCGCTCGATAAGATTACGATGTCGGGTGAGGGCAACTGTCTCCATGCCATGCTCCAGACCCGTAACGGCGAATGGTGGATGGGCGGTACCAACGGTCTGATTCATTTCACCCGGAATGCTGAAGGTTATCAGAATGTGGCATGGTACAAGCAGAACAGCTCTGCCTTCCCGCTGAGTCATAACCGTGTACGCAAGATTTATGAAGACCATGACGGCGATGTATGGATCTGTACCGACCATGGCATCAATTTCTATGACCGCAACTCCCGTCAGATGCGCAACTTCATCGTCTACGATAAGAGTGGCAAGTATTCTACTGCCTGGGCTTACGATATTCTCCAGGACAAGAAGGGCAGGATATGGATGGGTTCTTATCAGGGCGGTGTCTTCGTGATGGATAAGGCGGCTCTTCTGAGCGGCAAGACCATAGCCGACTGGCATTACTCGGACAAGGGAAAGAATGCGCTCTCTGGTCTGCATGTAGGTCAGATGGTGATGGATGGAAAGGGTAGGATTTGGGTTTCTACCTATACCCGTCTCGACTGCATCAATCCGAACGATATGAAGGTGGTGCAGGTAGCTAACTCAGATGTTGTCAACTATCTGATGGCAGACAGCAAGGGCAATATCTGGATGGGTGATAACAGTTCGGTAACCTGTTATTATGCATCCGGTTCAGTGCTGGGTAACAGCTTTTCTTCCAAGACATGGCAGATTGGTGGCAAGGTAAGTACCATGTGCGATGTGGAAGGCAAGATATGGGTGATATCGGGCAATGAATGCTGCGTAATCAATCCACAGGGCGAGAGCCAGCGCTTCATGATTCCTTCTGTTGTGCCGCTCAACATCTGTTACAGCAGACAGACTCATGAGGTAATAATGGGCGGCAATGACGGCTATGTGGCAATCAGTTCCGATGTAGCACAGAAGCCTAAGCAGTTTGCCCGCTTGATGCTGGCTGGAATCATCGTAAACGGACAGGCTTGTGAGGAGCGTGGAGAAATCCTGAAACTGAAGAGTGATGAGAACAACTTCACCCTGCAGCTCACCGACCTTCCTTTTGCTGATCATCCTTCAGCCGTTTATGCTTACAAACTCGAAGGCAACGACCACGACTGGCATTATCTGAACTCCGGCAATATCGATATCACCTACAATGGTTTGTCGTATGGCGATTATCATCTTACGGTTCATGCCGTGGATGGCGAAGGCAAGATAGCCGCCGAGGTTTATTCGCTCGACATCTCCGTCCTGCCGCCTTGGTATCTCTCCTGGTGGTGCAAGCTCTTCTATATCACGGCACTCATCGTGTTTGTGGCATGGCTGGTAAGCTGGTATTTTCTGCGCAAGGAACTGGCTGATGCCCAGAAGCAGAAGGCTGAGGTGTTGGAGCAGGTACAGATGCGTATAGACTTCTTCAACCGTCTGACGGAAGATTTGAAGGCTGCCGTAGCTCATCATTCATTTGATGAGGTGACAGCTCTGATGGTCCGCTACCTGAATGTGAAGAAACCTGAGGAGCCATCAGCTGTTGCCACTGGGTTATCCGCTTCGCCTGTATCTGAGCCTGAGTCATCATCCTCAGAACCAGTTCCTGCACGCTCTGAGTCTTCTGAAGAGGAAAAGAAGGAAGTAAATGTCTGCGAGTTGGATGGGGCAGACAAGCGTCTGCTCGAAGAGATCAATGAGGCGATAGAGAAGCACATGATTGATTCCGACTTCAATGTTTCGATGTTGCAGGATGTGATAGGCATAGGTGGCAAACAGCTGTATCGCAAGACGAAGGCGATAACGGGTCGTACGCCTGTAGAGTATATCCGTGAGATGCGTATGAAGCGTGCAGCCGAGCTCCTGAGCCAGGGCAAGTTCAGTGTTTCCGAGGTGATGTATACCGTTGGTTTTTCCAACAGCAGTTATTTCTCCAAATGCTTCTCCAAGGAGTATGGCATGACTCCTACGGAATATATGAAGGTGAAGAGGTAAATGTATCCTTCGGCTTGTCGAGATATCTGCGTCAGCTGATAAAATACGTTCCGATGCAGTAAAAAATGCGTCCCGACGTAGTACAAGCTACGTCGGGACGTAATTTCAGCTTTATGAAAACGGCTGCATAGAAACAAAAAAAGTATGTATTGAACTTGTTTTTGCAAACTGTAATCGGATGTGACAAAAAATCGACAATAAACTAAATTTATGAGCAAATATGCTAAAAAACATAGATATTTCAGATCAAACATTTAAATTTTAAGCGATAATCTTGGGCAAATAAGAAAATATTCGTAATTTTGCACCGATTTAAGTTAAATAGGTATTTCCATGCGTGCATATTAGTGAAAGAATGTATAAATGGAGGGGCGAAGTGTCGCCCTGAGTGCTTTCGGCTTTTACCAAACGAGAAAAAAATTATAATTATTAATTAACAATACTGCGTTAAATTAACATTTAATCGTCTGTAAATCAATAACTTATATTAAGAAATGCTTATGAAAACTTA
>ERZ773157.2166-NODE-2166-length-16003-cov-3.434851_pt1 | contig 16003 bp, 10 predicted proteins | sample MGYA00511480_ERZ773157 | MGnify/ENA primary metagenome ERZ773157 (study PRJEB29015, sample SAMEA2737863) | human gut metagenome | biome: human gut; feature: human-associated habitat; material: faeces | place: China | collected 2012 ... | reverse complement strand
ACCAAACGAAACAGGACACTGGCCAGTGTCAGCCCCTGGCTCCAGGGGCCCAGCAGGGACCCGATCCAATCTTTTTCCATAATATTACCTCCGCATTGAGAAATAGTGCCGCTGGAACTGGCTGTGGGCGAAGTGTTCTTCCGCCGCTTCCGTAAAGGCGGCCTCCTCCTCGCTCATGGGCAGCTGATGCTCCGGCAGAGTCTGCTGAATTTTCCGGATCCGCTCGATGAGCAGCTGGACATCCGTCTTTTTCTCCCCCGTTTCCGTAACCTCCTCCACCTGAGCCAAATCCTCCAGTTTTGTAGAATAGGATTTGGACAGATACAGCGCCAGCTTGGCGCAGCCGGGGCCGATGAGCTCATACAGGACGCTGGAGGCCAGGATAATGGTCTGTAGGTCCTCTCCCATGGTACCGCCAAGGGTCCGGGCTCCCAGTGCCGACAGGCCGATGGCAACGCCCGCCTGAGGGATCAGCGCCAGGCCCAGGTAATCCCGGACCAGCCGGTCTTTTTTCACCAGCCAGCAGCCCAGCCAGGCCCCCAGGTACTTGCCCAGGATCCGCACCAGGAAATAGCTGGCCCCGATGACCAGCAGCGGCACCCCGTTTAAGCCGCCGGAGGCAGATACCAGGGCATCCAGCCGGAAGGACATACCGGAGCGGACAAAAAACAGCAGCAGAATGGGTGGGCTGAAATAGCCCAGCTGCTTAAAGAGCTTGTCATTTTCCGCAATGTTGGTATACACCGTGCCCATGGCCATGCAGCCCAGCAGCGGTGACACATCCAGCAGCGCACAGACTCCGCAGAAGGAGAACAGCAAGGCAATGGAGATGATCAGCTTGTTATCCGTGGAGCGGTTGCTGGGCATCAGCAGCTTCATGAAAAGGCCAAACGTGCCTCCCAGGGCCATGATCACAGCATTCAGAGCCACAGGCTTTACAAGGGCCCCGAAGGTGAAGCCGTTGCCGTTTCGTGAGGCCAGTGCCACGGAAATCGCCACGGAATAGAGCACAAGCCCCACCACATCGTCCAGAGCCACCACTTGCAGGAGGGTATCTACAAAGTCTCCCCGGGCCCCGGTCTGCCGGATGGTCATCATGGTGGAGGCCGGAGCCGTAGCCGAGGCCAGGGCTGCCAGGACGATGGAGAAGGCCAACTCCAGTCCCAATACCCAATAGGTCAGAACAAACACTGCCACCGATGCCAGCACCGCCTCCAGAATGGTGATCCACACCACCTTCATGCCGTTGCGCTTCAGCACGGAGAGCTTGAAAAACTCCCCAGTGGAGAAGGCGATGAAGGCCAAGGCGATATCCGACAAAAAGTCCGTGCCGTCGATGATCCGTTGGGGCACCAGGTTCAGGCCGTAGGGCCCGATGAGGATGCCCGCCACAATATAGGCCGTCACATTGGGCAGCCGCAGCCGCTTGGTGACCCGGGTCAGCAGAAAGCCGGAAAAGAGCATCAGTGCCACGGAAATGATGACGGTAGGCACCTGGGGCAGGTTCATTAGGGTTTCGTGGAATGCGGACATGGAAGCACCCCCTCCGCAAAGTAAAATTTTCTTTACATTTGCTCCATTATAGATTCAGAGCCGGATTTCGTCAATAGCATATTACACATATTCTTTTTAAAATTCTGCTGATTTTTGTTTGAGATAAACAACCCCTTTTTTCGTCATTTCCCCTCAGGGAGATTATTTTCAATAAACAATTCCAGGGGTTCATTTATTGTCATTGAACATTTTCACAAATACCGCCATGCCAAATTATGAAATCCACACAAAAAAATCCTCATACCGGCAAATTCCTATTGACTTTCTTCTTCCCTTGTGTTAAATAGAAATTAACGCTTGTACAGGCAGTCAGATTCGGATATCACTGCAGGATTCCGAACAGGTCCTTTGCGTTCACCGGGCGGCCAAACCGGACGCCCCATAAGAAAGGAAGGGAATGTTTTTTATGTTGGATTACCTGATCAAAAACGCCAGAATCATTGACGGCAGCGGTGCCCCCTCCTACATGGGAAATGTAGGGATCCAGAATGGGAAGCTGGCGCTTCTCCAGGGAGAGGCCCCGGCAGAGCATACCATCGATGCTGCCGGCAGATGCCTTGCCCCCGGATTCATCGATGCCCATTCCCACGGAGATCTGATCCTCGGGTCTGAGGATGCCTACCTGTTCAAAACCCCCCAGGGCGTGACGACAGAGATCGTAGGCCAGTGCGGCCTGTCCATGGCACCTGTCATGCCGGAGAATTTGGCCGCAACCCAGAATATGCTCTCTATGGGCACCACCTGGTTCCCGGAGGACATGAAAAACTGGCGCAGCTTTGCCCGGTAACTGGAGTATGCCGACGCCCAGAAGCTCACCGCCAACACCAAAATGTATATTGGCCACAGCACTCTGCGCATTGCGGTCATGGGTATGGAAAATCGCCCCTCTACGGACAAAGAGCTGGACACCATGAAGGGCATCCTGCGGGAAGCCATGGAATCCGGTGCCGCCGGATTCTCCACCGGCCTTATCTATACACCCAGCTGCTACGCGGAGGAAAAGGAGATCATCGAGCTGGCCAAGGTCATCGCTCCCTTCGGCGGCACCTATGCCAGCCACATGCGGGACGAAGCCAACTTCATTGTGGACGCTGTGAAGGAGACCATCAATGTTGGCCGTCAGGCCGGTGTTCAGGTGGACATTTCCCACCACAAGATGCTGGGCAAGCCCAACTGGGGCAAGCAGAAGCAGACCCTGGCACTGATCAACGAAGCCAACGCCGAAGGCATCCCCACGATCTGCGATCAGTATCCCTACACCCGGAATATGACGACGCTGAACGCCTGTATCCCCCCCTGGCACTTCTCCAACGGCTTCTCCTCCATCACCGAAAAGCTGAAGGATTCCGTTTTCCGGGCCCAGCTGAAGCAGGAAATGGAAGACCCCGCCACCGCCTACGACAACTACTACCTGAATGCCGGCGGCTGGGACGGTGTGTATGTCTACTCCGCCGCCAATACCCCAGAGGCTGAGGGCCGCTATATCACGGAATACGCTCAGCTCATTGGCAAAGATCCCTGGACCGCTTTCTTCGATCTGTGCGTTGCCAACAACTGCTCCACCGGCGGTGTTTACTCCAGTATGTGCGACGAGGACGTGTGCGAGATCATCCAGAACCCCTACTGCATCGTCGGCAGTGACGGTCTGACCAGAAGCTGGAAGGAAAAGGGTCACCCCAGAGCCAGCGCCACCTTCCCCCACGCCATCACCTATTTCGTCAAGGAAAAGGGCATCCTGACTTTGGAGCAGGCCGTTCATAAGATGACCGGTCTCACCGCCAAGTACCTGTCCGTAAAGGACCGGGGCCTGATCCGGGAGGGCTATGTGGCAGACCTGGTCCTCTTCGACTACGACCGGCTCCAGGATACGGCCACCTACAAAAACTCCAACAGCATCACCGAGGGCATTGACTATGTCTTCGTGGGCGGTGAGATCGTCTACCACGACAAGCAGTTCACCGGCAAATACCCTGGCAAAATGCTCCGGCACAACGCCTGACAGAAGAAGTGGAAGCACAGAAAGAATAAGGAGGTTATCCTATGAATGTCCTGATCGCGTTTGTCATCACCATGGTCGTGCTGCTGGTAGCACTGATCAAGCTGAAGGTCAGCCCCGGTGTGGCACTGTTTGCCTGTGCCGTCCTGATGGCTCTGCTCTGCGGCATCCCTCTGGCGGACACCCTGGGGTATCTGACCAGCGGCTTTGGCGGCATTATGACGAGTATCGGCCTGCTGATCATTTTCGGCGGCATCTTTGGCATGATGCTGGGTGACTCCGGCGGCATGGAAGAGCTTGCCAAGGGGCTCCTGCGGACCTTCGGCAAGAAAAACGATATGCTGGCCCTGAACCTGGCCGGTTACATTGTCTCCATCCCCGTATACTTTGGCTCTGCCTACATCACCCTGAGCCCCCTGGTCTCCAGCCTACAGAAATTCACCCGTAAGAAGACCTCTGCCTACGTTGCGGCCCTGTTTACAGGTCTGCTGCTGACCCACTGCATCGTGGCGCCTACTCCCGGTCCTCTGGCCGTTGCCGGTCAGATCGGCGCCAACGTAGGCTGGTTCATCATCTACGGCATCATCGTTTCTCTGCCCGCCTCCTTGCTGTGCGGCTGGCAGTACGCCAACGCTCTGAACCGCCGGGACAAGGTCAGTGCGGAAGCCGCCAAGGCCGAAGCCGAGGCCATCGTGAAGGCCGCCGAGGCCAAGGCCGAAGATACGGCCAAGAATTCGATGACCGAGATCGCACTGGCGGGCAAACAGGCCGTCGCCCGGATCAAGGAGGAGATCTCCTCGCTGATTGCGGCCGAGAGTACCTTCTCCGCCGTGAAAGCCGCCAATCTGGATCCCGAATTCGTCAAAGCGATGCTGTTGAGCGTCGCCCGCAACTGGAACGGCGCATCGTCGTCGAAGGTCGAACTGCAAGCGCTGCTGCCCGAAGCCGAGCGGGCGAAGTTCGACGCTGCGTTCGCCGCTGCGGCCAAGGAGCTGCTCGAAGCGGGCATCGAAGTGGGTTATTCGAAGGAGGTACGCACCGGCTTCAAGGTGGGCGCCAAGGAGGGCGGCTACTACATTTCGTTCGCCGACGCCGACATCGAAGCGCTGTTGGCAGAGTACCTGCGCGACAAGGTGTTCCAACTGTTGTTCAAGGCGTAAGGCATGTTTGCGACCCAATATTATTGTCTGGTAGCCTCCCTGAAGGAGTACGCGCTCGACGCCGACACCAAGGGCTTCGACGCCCGGGCCATCGTCTCCGGGATTCTGGAGGAGGTGAACCGCGGCGACGCCCGCGAGGTGCGGCTCCTGTACGGCTACTACGACTGTGAGAATATCGCCGCCCTGCGTGCGGGGCGCTCGGCGCACAATCCGCTGGGCAACTTCACGCGCGAGGAGCTGGCGGAGGAGCTGAAAGCTCCGAAGCGGCTTCCCGAGGCGGTTGCCCGCGTGGTGAGGGCCTATGCCGATCCCGAGGGCGAGGACGCCGAGACGGTCGACACGTCGCGGCGTTTCGAGAAGGAGCTGTTCGGGGCCTACTACGCCGCCTGCGGAAAGGCCGGGAGCCGCTTCCTGCGCGAGTGGTCCGCTTTCGACCGGAACCTGCGCAACGTTTCGGCGGCCGTCACGGCGCGCGCCGCAGGGCGTGCGGTCGAGGAGGTCGTCGTGGGCGGCGGCGATGTCGCCGAACAGTTGCAGCGCAGTTCTGCGGCCGATTTCGGGCTTCGGGGCGAACTTCCCTATATCGACGCGGTGATCGCGGCGGTGAACGACGAGGCCAACCTCGTGGAGAAGGAGCACAAGATCGACCTGATCCGCTGGAACGAAGCCGCGGAGCTGGCGACCTTCGACTATTTCGACGTCAACGCCATCCTTTCCTACCTGGTGCGGATCAACATCGTCGCCCGCTGGACGCTGCTCGACGCTGCGCGCGGCCGCGAGATGTTCGCCCGCCTGCTTGCCGAACTGGACGGCAAGGAGCTGATTAATAAGGAATAAACAATAAAAACATACAATGAAAACTACAGGACGTGTAAACGGTATCATCTCCAACATCGTGATCGTCAAGGCCGACGGACCCGTGGGTCAGAACGAGATCTGCTATGTCTGGACGGGCGATACCAAAATGATGGCCGAGGTCATCAAGGTCATAGGCGACGCGGCCTATGTCCAGGTTTTTGACAGCACCCGCGGTCTGAAGATCGGCGACCGGGTCGAATTCGAGGGTCACATGCTCGAAGTCACGCTGGCTCCGGGCCTTTTGTCGCGCAACTACGACGGTCTTCAGAACGACCTCGAAAAGATGGACGGTCTGTTCATCGCCCGCGGTTCGATCACCGATCCGGTCGACTACGATGCCGAGTGGGAATTTTCGCCGCTGGCCAAGGCCGGCGACAAGGTCACGGCGGCGTCGTGGCTGGGCGAGGTGAAGGAGCAGTGGGTGATGCACAAGATCATGGTTCCCTTCACGATGACGGACAGCTATACGGTTAAGAGCGTCGCCGAGGCGGGCAAATACAAGATCACCGACACGATGGCAGTCCTGACCGACGCCGAAGGCCGCGACCACGAGGTGACGATGGTGCAGAAATGGCCCGTGAAGCAGGCCGTGCGCTGCTATACGGAGAAACCCCGCCCGTCGCGCATCATGGAGACCGGCGTGCGTCCGATCGACACCTTCAACCCGATGGCCGAGGGCGGTACGGGCTTTATCCCGGGGCCTTTCGGCGCGGGCAAGACCGTGCTCCAGCACGCTATTTCGAAGCAGGCCGACGCCGACGTGATCATCATGGTGGCGTGCGGCGAGCGCGCCAACGAGGTGGTCGAAATCTTCAAGGAGTTCCCCGAGCTGATCGACCCGCATACGGGCCATACGCTCATGGAGCGCACAATCATCATCTGCAACACGTCGAACATGCCTGTTGCCGCGCGTGAGGCGTCGGTCTATACGGGTATGACCATCGGCGAATACTACCGCTCGATGGGCCTCAAGGTGCTCGTGATGGCCGACTCGACGTCGCGCTGGGCGCAGGCGCTGCGCGAGATGTCGAACCGTCTGGAGGAGCTTCCCGGTCAGGACGCCTTCCCGATGGACCTTTCGGCGATCATCTCGAACTTCTACTCGCGTGCGGGACTGGTGAAACTCGTCGGCGGCCAGACCGGATCGGTGACGTTCCTCGGCACGGTGTCGCCTGCGGGCGGTAACCTCAAGGAGCCGGTGACCGAATCGACGAAGAAGGCCGCGCGTTGTTTCTACGCCCTTTCGCAGGGCCGCGCCGACTCGAAGCGCTATCCGGCCATCGACCCGCTGGAGTCCTACTCGAAATACCTCGAATACCCCGAAATCCGCGAATACCTCGACGAGCACATCGAGAAGGACTGGGTGGACCTGGTCTACGCGGGCAAGACCATCGTGCAGCGCGGCAAGGAGGCCAACGACCAGATCAACATTCTGGGCGACGACGGCGTGCCGGTGGAGTATCACGAACGGTTCTGGAAATCGGAGCTGATCGACTTCGTCATCCTCCAGCAGGACGCTTTCGATGACATCGACGCCAACTGCCCGATGGAACGCCAGCAGATGATGTACAAGATGGTGTTGGGCATTTGCAACCAGGAATTTGCGTTCGCCGACTTCGAGGCCTGCTCGCAGTTCTTCAAGGGGCTGATCAACCTCTTCCGCCAGATGAACTATTCGGAGTGGAAGTCGGAGAAGTTCGAGGGCTACCGGAAGCAGATCGAGCAGTATGTGAGTGAACAATCCAAATAAGCGGGAGAAATTATGACAACACGAGCATTTCAGAAGATATATACCAAGATTGACAACATCACCAAGGCTACCGTGACGCTCCGCGCCACGGGCGTCGGCAACGACGAACTGGCCACCGTCGGCGGCAAGCTGGCGCAGGTGGTGAAGATTATGGGCGAGAACGTCACGTTGCAGATTTTCGCCGGAACCGAGGGCCTGTCCACCGACTCCGAGGTCGTCTTCCACGGCGAGCCTCCCAAGCTGCGCGTTTCGGACAACCTCGCGGGGCGTTTCTTCAATGCCTACGGCGAACCGCTCGAGGGCGGCGAGATCATCGAGGGCGAGGCCCGCGAGATCGGCGGTCCGACGGTGAATCCCTTCCGGCGCATCCAGCCTTCGGAGCTGATTGCCACGGGCATCGCCGGCATCGACCTGAACAATACGATCGTGACGGGGCAGAAGATCCCCTTCTTCGCCGACCCCGACCAGCCCTACAACGCCGTGATGGCCAACGTGGCCCTGCGCGCCAAGGCCGACAAGATCATCCTGGGCGGCATGGGCCTTACGAACGACGACTTTCTGTACTTCAAGTCGGTCTTCGAGAACGCCGGCGCGCTCGACCGCATCGTGTCGTTCGTCAACACGACCGAGAATCCGCCCGTGGAGCGTCTGCTCGTTCCCGACATGGCGCTTACCGCCGCCGAGTACTTCGCCGTCGACAAGGGCGAGAAGGTGCTGGTGCTGCTCACGGACATGACCTTGTACGCCGATGCCCTGGCCATCGTGTCGAACCGCATGGACCAGATTCCGTCGAAGGACTCGATGCCCGGTTCGCTGTATTCGGACCTTGCGAAGATCTACGAAAAGGCCGTGCAGCTGCCCAACGGCGGTTCGATCACGATCATCGCCGTGACGACCCTTTCGGGCGGCGACATCACGCACGCCATCCCCGACAACACGGGTTACATCACCGAAGGCCAGCTGTTCCTGAGGAACGATTCCGACACGGGCAAGGTCATCGTCGACCCGTTCCGTTCGCTTTCGCGTCTGAAGCAGCTCGTGATCGGCAAGAAGACCCGCGAAGACCATCCGCAGGTGATGAACGCCTGCGTGCGTCTGTACGCCGATGCCGCCAATGCCAAGACCAAGCTCGAGAACGGTTTCGACCTCTCGGACTACGACGAGCGCGCGCTGAAATTCGCACACGACTATTCGGAGAAGCTCCTTTCGATCGACATCAACATCGACATCGACCAGATGCTCGACACGGCGTGGAGGCTCTTTGCGGAGTACTTCACCAAGACCGAGGTGGCCATCAAGGAGGAGCTGATCCAAAAATACTGGAAGGAGTAACTGCTCATGGCAATCAAATTTCAATATAACAAGACTTCGCTCGGCGATCTGGGCAAACAGCTCAAAATGCGGCAGAAGGCGCTCCCTACGATCAAAAGCAAGGAATCGGCGCTGCGCTCCGAGGTCAAGAAAGCGAAGGAGGCCGCACAGGAGTTCCGGTCGCAGCTCTCGCGCCTCGAGGCCGAGTACGACTACATGGTCTCGCTGTGGGGTGAGTTTGATTGTGACCTGCTGCGAATCGCCGACATCGAGCTGACCGAACAGAAGATCGCGGGCGTCCGCACGCCCGTGCTCCGGGAGATCGTCTACGAAGAGAAGCCCTACGACCTCTTCTCGTCGCCCGTATGGTACGCCGCCGGGATCGACCTGTTGAAGCGGCTGTCGAAGCTGGGCATCGAGTACGAACTCTTCAACCGCAAGATGGAGCTGCTGGATTTCGCACGCCGTAAAACCACTCAGAAGGTGAACTTGTACGAAAAGGTGCAGATACCCGGGTACGAGGACGCCATACGTAAGATCAAACGCTTCATGGAAGACGAGGAGAACCTTTCCAAGTCGGCCCAGAAGATCGTGAAAACCAAACAGCAACAGGCCGGGGAGGGCGCGATGTTATGATAGCGAAAATGGCAAAATACGACTTTGTGCTCTATGCGGCCCAAAGTGAGGATTTTATCGAGAAGCTGCGCGAACTGGGCCTTGTCGACATCACGACGACGGGCTGGGAGCCTTCGGAGGAAGACCGGCAACTGCTGCTCGATATCGAGGGGCATACGAAGGCCGCCGACTTTCTGCGGAATTTCCGTGCCGGGGAAGGTCGTTTCGAGGCCGGTGCGAAACCCTTCGCCTCGGGTGCCGAGGCCTATGAGCACTATGCCGCCGCACACCAGAAGGCCACGGCGCTCGCCGCCGAGATCGCCCGCCTGGAGAAGTCGGCCGACGAGCTGCGGCCGTGGGGCGAGTTCTCGCCCGAGCGTACGAAGGCGCTGGCTTCGCAGGGCATCGTGCTACGCTATTTCTTCACCCCGAAGAGCAACTATGACAAGTTCGGGCCCGAATGGTCGGAACGCTATACGCTTTCGCTGATCAACCGTACCGATTCTACGGCTTATTTCGTCGTCGTGACGGCCCCGGGCGAGGATGTGACGCTCGATGCGCAGGAGATGAAGGCTCCTTCGATGGACGTCCGCGAGGCGGAACGCCGTATCGCCGAGGCGAAGCAGGAATTGCGGGCTCTCGACGCCGAATTCTCGCGCGTGGCGGCTTCGGAGAAGTTGCTCGCGGCACACGCTGCGCAGCTGAAGGAACGCTTGCAGGGCGTGCGCGTGAAAGCCACGGCGCAGCAGGCCGCCGACGGTACGCTGGTCGTCATGGAGGGCTGGGCCGAGAAGGAGACCTCCGACAAGGTCGACGCCCTGCTGGAGGCGTATCCCAATGTCGTTTATCTCAAGGGAGACCCTACGCCCGAGGACGATACGCCCGTGAAGCTCAAGAATAACCGGTTCGCGCGCGTTTTCGAACTGGTGGGCGACATGTATGCCCGGCCGAAATACGGCACGATGGATCTCACGCCGTTCTTCGCACCGTTCTACGTGCTTTTCTTCGGCATCTGCCTGAACGACGCCGGCTACGGTGCCATCCTGGCGCTGCTGGGAGCCTGGATGCTCTCCAAGAACCGCAAGCCCGGCATGATGCGCCAGGCCGCGTGGTTCGCCACCTTGTGCGGCGTGTCGACGATCCTCTTCGGGCTGCTGTGCGGTTCGTTCTTCGGCATCAGCATGTCGGAATGGTTCCCGTCGATCCATTTCTTCGATTTCCAGGGCCAGTTCTTCTCGATCGCGCTGGCCATCGGCCTCGTGCAGATCATGTTCGGCATGGTGCTCAAGATCGTCATGATCTCCTCCACCGTCGGGTTCCGCTATTCGCTCGGTTCGCTGGGGTGGCTGCTGGTCATTTTGGGCGGGAGCCTTGCCGCCGGACTGCCGATGCTCAACCCCGGGTGGGTGATCCCGTTCTATACCACCTCCTCGCCTGCGTTCTATGCGACGCTCGGCGTCGGCGCGGTGCTGATGCTGTTCTTCAATTCGCCGGGTAAGAACCCGCTGCTGAATTTCGGGCTGGGATTGTGGGACACCTATAATAACCTCACGGGTATCCTCTCCGACGTGTTGTCATATATCCGTCTGTTCGCCATCGGCCTCTCGGGCGGTATCCTCGCCACGGTGTTCAATGCGCTTGCCGCCGGGTTCGTGCCTGAAGGTTCGGGCATCGTCGTGCGGCTGCTGATCATGATCCCGATCCTGCTGATCGGCCACGGCATCAACCTCTTCATGTCGACCATTTCGTCGTTCGTGCACCCGATGCGTCTGACGTTCGTCGAGTTCTACAAAAACGCGGGCTTCGAAATGTCGATGCGTTCGTTCGAGCCCTTGCAGAAAATAGATAATTCGGAAAACAAATAACAACTAAAACAAATTAAAATTATGGAATCAACAACTGCAATTATTTTGGGCTATCTCGGCGTAGCGCTGATGGTAGGCCTTTCGGGCGTAGCGAGCTGTATCGGTACTTCGATCGCCGGTATGGCATCGGTAGGCGCCATGAAGAAAAACGGAGGGGCTTTCGGTAGCTACATGATCCTGTCGGCTATCCCCGGTTCGCAGGGCCTTTACGGTTTCGTGGGCTACTTCATCATCAAAGGGTTCCTTACGGATTCGATGACCCTGTTGCAGGGAGCTGCCATCTTCGGCGCCGGTCTGCTGACGGGTCTGGTCTGCCTCGCCTCGTCGTATTTCCAGTCGAAGGTGTGTGCCAACGGTATCGCAGCAATCGGCAACGGCCACGACGTGATGGGTAAGACGCTTATCCTCGCCGCATTCCCCGAGCTGTACGCCATCCTTACGGTGGCTGCCGTGTTCCTGATCGCGGGCGCGATCTAAACGGCCGTCGTGGCAAATCGCTCCGCAGGGCGGGACATTCCGGTGTCCCGCCCTGCTTTTTTCAGGGGTGTGGCTTGAATTGTACTTATATTGCATGAATTGATACTTGCCGAAACCCGGAAATGTGTAATTTTGCATGACTCGAAAATTCCGGATGAGTGTTTTTCCGTCGGGATGGGACAGTTACAAGTTTTTAAGTGGTATAATTAGGGATTCAGGCCCGGCTGCATCAGTAGCCGGGCTTGAGTTTGTTGGTGGGTTGACCGAAGGGAACGCCGTCTCCGGTCGGGCAGAGATTCCGGCATTGCCGGTAACATTGCCTATGCCTTTTCCTGTGGCTCTTCAGGCAGTTCGTCGACCTCCTGTTTGATCTGGGAGAGCTTCTCCTTGCGGTATACCTTGGGGGTGCAGCCGTATTTGGCGGCAAAGCACTTGAAGAACGTGCCCCGGTTGACGAACCCCGCCTTGTAGATGATCTCGTCGATGGAGAGCTTGGTCGAGGTGAGCAGCTGCTCGGCCTTGGCCAGCCGGTACTCCTTGATGATGGTGGTCGGGGTCTGGTTCAGGATGCCTTCCAGGCGGCGGTAGAGGTTGCGGATGCTGACACCCATCTCGTCGGCGATGAATTTCGTAGAGATTTCCGTGTTGGAAATGTTGTCGTTGATGATCTTCAGCATCTTGTCGATGAATTCCTTGTCGTCCTGGTGGAGCATCTTGCCGTCGGAGAGTTCGAAGGCGCTGATCGACGATTTGTAATAGTCCTTGAGCGAGCGGTTGCGTTTGAGCAGCTGCTCGGTCACGGCCTTCAGGTATTCGACGTTGAAGGGCAGCGTCAGGCAGATGTCGGCGCCGGATTCTACGCCTTTGATGCGTTCGTCGACCTGCTGTGCCGTCGAGAGCAGAATCACCGGGATATGCGAGGTCAGCTTGCCCTCCTTAATGAACTTGATGAGCGACAGGCAGTCCGATTTCTCCGAGAGCGCATCGCAGATGATGATGTCGGGGTGCATCTGTTTGAGCAGTTCGATCATCGCGTTCAGGCCGTCGGGCATTTTGATATTGTAATCCGGGGCGAACAGCTCAGCCACGAAATTCATGATCTCCGAATCGTCGTTGACCACGAACATCGTCCGGCGGTTCTTGTCGAACGTGAATTCGCGTTGCGTGACGGTCGGCAGCGGCAGCCCGTAGTTCGTGTCGATCGGCACGATGTTGTCGTTCACGGACGTGTTCTCGGCGGTTACTTTCAGCCGCGGCAGCCGCACGGTGAACGTCGTCTGGGCATTGGGGGTGCTTTCGACCGTGATCTGGCCGTGCATGCGGGTCACGATGCTGTGGCAGATCGCCAGCCGCAGGTCGCCCTGGAACGAAAGCCCCCGTTCGCTCTTGCGCTCGAAATAATCCAGCACGCGGTAACGGTCGAAAATGGCCTCGATGTCGTCGAGGTTGACCCCGATGCTGTCGTTCGCGGCCGATATGAACAGTTCCCCGTCGTCGTTGCGGATCGTCAGGTTCACCGAACCGTTGTAAGGTGTGTGCTTGAATGCGTTGGACAACAATGTGTTGAGGATCGTCGAAAGTCCTTCTCGGTCGCTCGGCCATGCCAGGTTGCGCTCGATGTCCAGCTTGCAGTGGATGCTGTTCTGCTCGGAGTATTCGCCGAAGGTCTCGGCGATTCCCTGGGCGATTTCGGCCACGGGTACCAGCTCGATGTTTTCATTCTCATCGTTTTGCGAGGTGCGGATGCCGCGGAACTCGTGGAGCATGTAGATCAGGTCGTGGAGCTTCGACACGTTCTGCCGGATGGTCTGTGCGTATTTGAGGATATAGGAGTCCGATTTACGGTAGGTAATGATCTGCTGGCAGGGCCCCGAGATCATCGTCAGCGGCATGGACAACTCCTGTGTGATGTTCGAGAAAAATCGCATTTTCGATTCGTAGACCTCCTCTTTGCGCCGGCTTTCGAGGCGTTGCAGTTGTTCGGCCTTGCGTTGCCGGTAGCGGAGCAGGTAATAGCGCAGGGTCATGGTGACGGCGGCCAGCGCCAGCAGCATGTAGAGCAGCTTTGCCAGAAATGTGGCGTACCAGGCCGGTTTGAGGCGTATTTCCAGTGAGTAGACTGGACTTGTGGCCCCGGTGATGTTGTTGCGGTAGCGCACGTCGAGCCGGTAGGTGCCGGGCGGCAGGTCGGCGAAGGACAGCTTCGACGAAGTGCTCGTCCATTGGTCGCTGAACCCGTCCAGCCGCGTGTAATAGGTGTAGTTGCTGCCGTTGACGTAGTCGAGTGCCGATACCGTGATCTCGTAAATGCGCTGTCCGTGCCGCAGCGTCAGCACGCCCTTGTCAGAGAGCAGGTTGCCGATGTTGTGCACTCCGTCGTTGAGGCGCACGTCGCGGAAGAGGATCGGCGGGTTGAACGACTGTTCCTCGAAGCCGGTCTGTTCGACGGTAACCAGCCCGTTGATGCCGCCGAAGAAGAGCAGCCCTGTCTGCGGATCGGTGAAGTAGGCCCCGTCGCTGTATTCGATGGTATTCAGGCCGTAGGAGTATCCGTAGGTCACTACGTTACCCGTGTGGGGTGTATACTGCACCAGTCCGCGGTTGGTGCTCAGCCAGAGGTCGCCCTTGCGGTCGTCGAGGATGCCGTGCACGGTGTTGGTGATGCCCGGGATGAGCGTCGTGTCGCGTGCGACCTGTATCAGTCCGCCGCTCGTGCCGAACCAGAGGCTCTTGTCCTGGGTCTGGTGGATCGTGAAGATGTCGTTGACGATGGCGCTGCGGTTGTGGTCGAATTTGGCGATCTGGTGCGTATTCGTATGCGTGTTGTAGCGTACGGCCCCGCCTCCGCGGTTGCCGAACCACATGATCGAATCGTTCTGCTCGTAGAGGGCGAAGAAGAATTTTTTGACCTCCAGTTCCTCGTTGAAGTGGAGCCGCTTGACCTCGCGGATTTCAGGATGGGTCTGCGATCCGCCGAGCGTGATGCGGAATATACCGCAGCCTACCGAAGCCACCCACAGGGTGTCCGGCGCCGTCTCGCGCAGCGTGTGGATGAACCGCATCTCCTCGGGGACGCCGAGGCGGTGGATCCTTCGGTCGGCATAGGAGTAGTAGTTCAGCCCGTCGCCGTCGGTGCCGATCCACAGCAGGTTGCGGCTGCTTGCGGCGAAAGTGTAGACCGAGTTGTCCAGCAGATCGCTGTTGGCCGTGGTTTTCTGTTCGACATGGGCTGCGTCGAAGGTCTTTCTGTCGTAGAAGTTGGGGATGCGCAATAATCCTTCTCCCTTGGTGCCCACCCACAGGCTGCGTTCGTGGTCGACGTAGAGCGCACGCACGGGCTTCGAAAGGTTGTAGGGCAGGTCGTTGAAGGTGATCGAGCGGAAAGCCACCGCATTGCGCGTGTACTGGTAAAGCCCCTGCCCGTCGGTGCCGATCCATACGATCTCCTGCCGGGCATCGCGCAGCAGCGTCATGGCGCCGCAGGTGATGTTGATGTGCTCCGTGACGTATTTTACGCTGTTTTGGGGGGTGGTTTTCAGACGGACGACGCCGTTGGTGTTGAACGACACGAGGTAATCGTCTCCGTCGCTGATGATGCGGGACACCTGTCCCATGGCGGCCAGCTCCTCGCGCATATCTTTTATATATATGATCTGACGGCTTTTGATGTCGAACTCGTAGAACACTTTGTTCCGGTCGATGAAATAAACCCTGTTCCCTTCGCGGAATGCGAATTCCGGGAGCGAAGGCAGGGCTATCTGCTGTGTTTCGCCGAATCGGATGTCCCCCTGCCCGTCGGCGGGAATTTTCACCGGCATACAGAAAATACCCTTGCGTGAAAAGCTCCACAGGTTGCCCTCGTCGTCGAGCACCATCTCCAGAATGTCGGCATACCGCCCTTGCTGCATCGGCCTTGTGGGGGCGAATTCATGGCGCGTGCGGTCGTAGTAGCTGAATTTGTTGTCCTGTGTGATGACGATCACCTCGTCGCTGCTGCGGGTGACGACCCGGTACATACCCTGGAAACAGGTGTGCGGTTCGACGTGCTTGCTGTCCGGATCGAACAGGTCGAGCCCGTAGTTCGTGCGTATCCAGAAAAGCGAGTCCGTCGTCACGGCGATCTCCTCGATGAGGTTGCCCGACAGTGGGGTATATTCGCCCCAGTCGTTCGGGAAGAGGCGCATGCGTTCGCCGTCCCACATGTTCAGCCCGTCGCACGAACCGACCCAGATGAACCCGTGTTTATCCTGTGCCAGCGAGAGGATGGCATTGTTCGATATACCTTCGCGGCTCGATATCTGCCGCAGGTTGCTGGCTTGTGCCGCTGTGCTGCACAGCAGGTGTATACAGACCAGGTAGATTATTCGTTTCATGGAGGGTTGCGGTTTGTGGAAATTTTATGTTGGTTGTGCAAATT
>ERZ773157.2151-NODE-2151-length-16051-cov-32.865841_pt1 | contig 16051 bp, 11 predicted proteins | sample MGYA00511480_ERZ773157 | MGnify/ENA primary metagenome ERZ773157 (study PRJEB29015, sample SAMEA2737863) | human gut metagenome | biome: human gut; feature: human-associated habitat; material: faeces | place: China | collected 2012 ... | reverse complement strand
GGATTCTTCCTTCACCTGGATCAAGACGAAGCATAACTTCACCTAATGATACAGCATCAAATGTACACTCTTCAGCTGGTCTTAAATTTAATTTCATTTTTTTAGATACCTCCAAAATATTTTATTACTTATGTATTTTAGCATATAAATAAGATTTAATCCATAAGTTTAGTCAAAGTTTTAAGGAAAAATGCAATATTCTGTAGAATAAAATACAATAAAGAACAATAAAACTTATAATTCAGGCATACTCCATCTATCTGCCTGTGATTTATAATCATTTGACATTTCTAAGTATTGTATTTTTTCATAATCATCTTCACATTGTTGTGAAAGCAGCTTATAGCATTCGCTAAGAAGATAAAGAGGCTTTTTGCCACTACTTGATATATCAAGAATACTTTTTGTTTCAAATGCAGCATTATAAAGCCATATGGCAGCCTCGTTGTAATCCTTGTGGGCAAAATAATAAAGACCAAGCGTGTAGCACATTTCAGATGAAGGATTATCTGCCACAGACTTCAAGGCGATTTTGAAGAATTTATCCTGTTCACCTGTGATATTGTATATGCGTGCAAGTATACAATTAATATCCTCCAAAGTGTTTTCACTTCTGTTTTCATAAGGAAATACATTTTCAAAAGCATTTTTAAATGATATGAAATCAGAAGCTTCTCCTGATATAAAAAGTTCCTTGCAAAGCATTGTGACAACGTAATCTTCTAAAACAATACCTTTGTCCAGTGCCTTAAAATATATGGAAAAATCCCTTTTGCTGTGGTCGCCCGTTGGTTTGTGCATGATTTCAATATCGCTGTCGTATATTACAGGGTTTACACGAATGGTTTCATGTATAGGCGAAATCCAGTTGAATGTCCGTATTCGTCTGAAAAGCTTTGGACGCAATTCTTTGTGGACATTGTATACAGAATTGAAATCCGATTCGTTAACGTAGTACATCTGTACAATGTCAATTTCAGGCAGAATAGCTTCTTTGAGGCTGCGTAGGGCAGTGTTATTATGAAAATCCAGCTCTTCATCTGCATCAACGCTTAATATATAGTCACAGCTGGCTTTTGAAAAAGCAAAATTTCTTGCTGCAGCAAAATCATCACACCATGCAAAGTCATATACCTTATCAGTGTATTGTGCTGCGATTTCTTTAGTGTTGTCCGTTGAGCCGGTATCTACAATAATCAGCTCATCGTAAATGCCGGCATATGAGTCAAGACATCTTTTTAATATAGACTGTTCGTTTTTAACAATCATACACATACTTACAGAGATCATATTAATACTCCTTTTTATTCGGTGTTTAGCGTGTCTCAAGTAAAAAAGTCTTTTTATATTTTTGACACTTATATCATTATATTGAAAAAATATATAAAAATAAAGAAAATCTGCTGAAATTTTGCTGGAATATGACGATATACTTGTTGATAATTTTTGGAAAATAATGTAGAATTAAATAAAACTATAATGTGTAAATAATTATGATATATTATATATTAATGAAATGAGGCATACATATGAGTGGTATTAAAAAATTTAGAAGGCTTAGGGTACAGTGGAAGATATTGTTATCAGTACTTGTAGTTTTAGGGGCATTCAGCGGATATATGGTATTTGCAAATGCTGATTCAAGCGTAACGGTGACAGTAAAAAGCTATAAGACCATTCTTAATCCAGGAGAGGATAGCAATGATGTTGTAGCAGATATGACAGGAAGAGATGAAAACAACATAGTTGGACAGGATTCGCCTGATAACTACAAGCCTACAGAGAGAAATCTTAAATGGACTGTATCAGATTCCAATGTAGTCAAGTTTATAGTAAGTGACAGTGCAGGAGTTAAACCAGCAGATACAGCTGATGGTGTTAAATCACCACTTATCCGTGCTTATAAAGCAGGTAAGGCAACATTGACTGCAACATATTATACAAAGATATATGGTCCTGATGGAAGCATTACATATCAGAAAGCTCTTGGAAGTGATTCGGTTGATGTGATAGTACCATTGAGTGTTAAATTTAAAGCAACACGTAACGGAGTAGAGCTTACAGATGAGCAGAAGAATGAATATCATGTGGGCGATATTATAGAGATTTCGTCTAACACATGTGAAACTAATAAGCTTTTTGTTGAAACAGATAATGATAAGACAGGCAATCTGTTAAAAGATGGCATTGTTGAAAAAGTTTCATCTGATGCATCAAAGGTAACACTTAAGATTGTCGGAGGCGGAAAAACTAATCTTACTGTAAGAACAGCAGATGGAGATGGTATTTCACAGCTTACAGCAAAATATTCTATTGTTTCAAAGGTTGAGTATACAGAAGGCAAGGCAAACGAACAGGGAAATTCAGTGCAGAAGCTTGCAGATGGCACAAAGTATTTTGTCTTATCAACTAAGGATTTTGAAGAGTTTACAGATGAGCAGATACCATCAAATGTAAAATATCCAGCTACTTCTGGTGTTACATATATTTCGGATAATACAGATATAATGACATATAAAAAAGATGGCAGCGTTAAAGGAATATATGCAGGTGTTGCAAAGGCTTACGCAGGTGTAGGTGCACTTGATATGAACGGAAACATGACATGGGCTAACCATGATGAGGTTAATGTTATCGTTCCATTTAAAAAGCTTGGTAAAGATGTGAGCAACATGAATGTTGGTGATACAATTCAGTTAAAAACAACAGCTAATCCAACTGAAATAACATGGTCAACAACAGATAACAGTGTTGTACAGGTGGATCAGACAACAGGACTTGTTACTGCTACAGGTGCAGGACATGCAACTATAATTGCACAAAGAGTAGAAGATGAGTTATCTACTGTATATAAGCAGAAAAACCAGATCACATATGATATTACAGTTATAGATGGTTTTGGAATAAGTCTTACATCAATGAGTGTTAACATAGGAGAAACGAAGACTCTTGAAGCACTTGTTACTAATTCACCAGATAAAAAAGATATTACATATACGGTTACTAACCAGCCAGATGCTGCTGGGGTAGTTCCTACAGATACACTTATTGAAGTTAAACAGTCTGATGATGGTAAGTCATTTGATATAAAGGGTGTGGCACCAGGTATTGCACATGTTACAGTTTCGCAGAATATTAATGGTGTTATAAAGAAGGCTACTTGTGTTGTATATATAACAACACCTGTTGGAGAGATTAGTATTAACCCATCAAGTGTGCAGATAGACAGAGGCTCATCTGAAACTGTACAGGTTATATTTAATCCGGCAGGACCAACTAACAACAAGGTATTATGGTCTTCATCTAATCCAGATATAGCAACTGTTGAAGGTGATAGCTATACAGCTACCATAAATGGTATATCGGGTGGCTCTACAACTATCACAGTTATTTCAGAAGATGGGCTTAAAGTAGCAACCTGTGAAGTATATGTAAGAGAACCGGTTACTGGAATCCAGCTTAATGAAACAACAGTCAGGGCATCCATGGCACTCGGACAGTATCAGCTTGTAGCAACTATATTGCCATCAGGTGAAGGCGTTAACAGAAATGTTACATGGACATCTTCTGATACATCTGTTGCAACAGTAGATGATAATGGTCTTGTTAAGTTTGTAAAGCCAGGATATTGTACTATTGTATGTAAGACAACTGATGGTGCATTTATAGCAACCTGTAATTTTATTATTAATATACCAGTAGAAACTATAAAGCTTGATTATACTGATGAAATAATGAGTATAGGTGGAAGATTAAGAATAACTGCTGAGGTGTTACCAGTAACAGCATCAGATAGAACAGTTTTATGGGAATCTTCCAATACGAATGTATGTATAGTTGACTCTAATGGTCTTGTTGAGGCAGTTGGAACAGGAAGCTGTACTATTCTTTGTAAATCACTTGATGGTAACTTTACAGCGATGTGTAACATATATGTTAAACAGCCTGTAACTCAGGTGGTTCTTAATACAACAGATATAACAGTAAGACAGGGACAGGTATTCTGGCTGAATGCAACTTGTCTTCCTGAGAATGCAGATAACAAGATAGTTACATGGGAAAGCCGTGATGAGAAGGTATGTAAGGTTGAAAGTGATGGTAAGGTTACTGCAGTAGGAGCAGGTACAACATCTATTATCGCAACTAATGTAGATACCGGACTTACAGCATTCTGTGTTGTTACAGTAACACAGCCTGTAACAGGTATTAAGCTAAATTCTGATTATCAGCAGCTGTGGGTTGGAGCTAAATATGCAATTATTCCTACTGTTGAACCATATGATGCTGAGAATAAGAACGTAACTTATATGTCAAGTGACCCTGAGGTTGCATCGGTAGATGAGAATGGTGTTGTTACAGCTCTTAAGGGTGGTTCATGTGTTATAGAGGTCACTACAGAGGTTAATAAGCTTACAGCGGCATGTACTATAGATGTTAAAGAATATGTTTCAACTATTGAACTTAGTGAAACTGATAAGCTGATGAACATTGGTGCAACAGGAACTCTTATAGCTAAGGTTGGTTCAGATACAGCAACAAACAAAAATTTAACATGGTCATCATCAAATAATGATGTATGTTATGTTGACCAGGAAGGCAATATAAGTGCCAATGGCGTTGGCAGTGCAGTTATTACAGCTACAGCGGTTGATGGAAGTGGAGTAAGTGCTTCCTGCATAGTAAGGGTTATTAATCCTGTAACAGGTTTATATGTTGAACCAGATACAGTAAGACTTCTTATTGGTGATTCAGTAAGGGCGACAGCGGTGATTACACCTGATGAAGCTACGATTAAAGATGTAACATGGAAATCATCTAATGAATCTGTAGCAGTGGTAGATGAATCAGGAGAGATATTTGCAGTTGGCACTGGTAAGTGTAAGGTAACAGCTACATCACAGGATGGTAACAATATTACAGGAACATGCTGGGTATATGTAACACCAGTTGTTAATATATCATCACTCAGGATTAACTCTAAGGAAATATACATGTTAACAGGAAGAGCAAGACAGCTATCAGTTATAGTCAGACCAGTTGTTAATAATGATTCATATGAGTGGTATTCGACAGATACAGGAATTGTTCAGGTTGATCAGGATGGAGTCATAACTACAGTTGGACCTGGTACAGCAGACGTGTTTGTAATAAGTAATAACAGCGGTGTTGAGGTTTCTTGTACAGTCCATTCACTTGCAATGAGTACATCTAATATAAGAATTGAACAGTATGACAGATATAATCTTGATGTTATAGGTACAGAAGATAAAATCACATGGAGAAGCAGTAATCCAAGAGTGTGTACAGTATCTTCTTCTGGAGAAGTTATAGGTAGAAGAGCAGGTACAACAACTGTTACAGCTACAGTTAATAATAAGACTTTAAGTTGTGTGGTTACAGTTACTAATATAAGATAATAAATAAACAAAAAGCAGCAGCTATGATAAATATGGCTGCTGCTTTTTTTATAGATAGCTGTTATATATAACTGATATAACTGATGTGTCATGATAGCTTTATTGCCAAGCAATCCGGTAACATCAGTGAGTGGCAGAATTTACTTTTGCTCATGACATCATATTATTAAAATAAAGAAACAGCTGCCAACCAATAAGCTGACAGCTGTTCTTTATTTTAATATGAGGGGGAGATAGAAAGAATTAACTTACTATCTGATTATTAGTATATTCAATATTTGTGTGCAAAGTATGTACAATTTATGAAAGAATAATAAAAACAATAAAAATAAAGAAAATAAAATGATGTAAAACAAAATAAAGGGCTGCAAAACTTTGCAAGTTTAGTTTTTTAATTTATTGATTATTGAATATCAATATGTTAGAATTTATACGTTAAAATATAAAGGATGGGAATGTCTATATGGGAATTGATAATAAAGATGAATTGGATGATGAGTTAGTGAAATCATTGGAAAGACTTGTAGAAGAAGAAACCAGTGTCGCTAAAGCATTTGTTGATAATCAGAAAGAGTCATCTGCAGAAAACACAGCTGCAAAAGATTCACAAGATACAGACATTGAGATGGGTAAGACTAAGGTTATACCTAAAGTTACAACAGATATGCTCACGAAATCTGATGATGATGTTCAGAAAACAGGTGTATATAACGTTGATGAAGTGAGAGATAATATTAGAAATATCCCGGTTAAGAATTCAGATTCTGGTGTTAATTTGGATGTTGATTTAGATGTTAATTCAGATGTTAGTTCTGATATTGATTCAGATAAGCATGCTGATTCAGATAAACATGTGGCTGGTGGAACTGCCAGTGATGATAAAAAGAAGAAAATCATAATAGGAGTTTCATGCGGTATAGCGGCACTTCTGGTACTTATAGGTATTATTACCGGTGTAGTTATTCATAATAGAAGTAAAGAATCATATAAATATAATTATGAAAAAGGTATGGAAAGCTATAAGAATAATGATTATGATTCGGCTGTGAAGTATCTTTCAAAGGCAGCTAAGCTTAATGAAGGTAAGAAAAACACAGATCTTAAGTATACATTATATGAGTGCTATAAAGAAGAGAATAATACAGATAAGCAGATAGAAACACTTAAAGATATTCTGTCTTATGATGAGAATAATCAGAAGTCAATACAGGAGCTTGCATCTATATATGAACAAAAAAAGGATGGCAATGCACTTAATACACTGATAAAGTCGTATAAAAACAAAGAAGGTTATAAGTATCTTTCGGATTATGTTGTTGAGAATCCTAAACCATCGGTTGAAGCAGGAACTTATGATGATGAGGTTAAACTGCAATTTACAGAAAGCTCTTCTTCAACAATATATTATACGCAGGATAAATCTGAGCCAACTGAAAAAAGTACAAAATATAATGGTGATACCATTGAGATTAAGAATGGAACAACTACTATCAAAGTAGTAGCTGTTAATTCAATAGGAGTATATAGTGATGTTGTTGAGCTTCAGTATGTTGTTGACTACAAGAAGCCATCAACACCAACGGTTAGTCCGGAATCTGGAACATATGCAGAGGGACAGCAGGTGACTATAAGCAATATCCCAGTTGGAAGTAAAGCATATTACACACTGGATGGCTCGACACCAACAGCAGGCTCGGAAGAGTATACAGAACCCTTTGATATTCCTGAAGGCAACAATGTAATATCAGTTATAATAATAGATTCACATAATCAGGCGAGTTCAGTAGTCAAAAGAAATTATGTGATAAATAAGGCAAAAACATTTTCTTATAATGAATGCCTTGAAATATTAAAAAACAGACTTATTGCGGATGGTGTACTTAAGTCAGATGGTAATACGACCAGTGATGGCAGAAAGGTGACTTTTGTATATCAGCCAAAAGCAACAGTCAATTCGGTTGAGATGTATATCGTAAGGTTTGATGTTACAGATAAATCAAAGACATCTACTGAAGGGTATTATGGAATAGGAATCAAGAATGGAACATGTTACAAAGTAACTAATTCAAACGGCTCTTACAGTTCTTCTGAATATTAACATTTAAATAACGTAAAACGTAAGAGGACTAATAGCTATAAATAGGTTTTGATGTGTGATCAGCACTTCAGATATAATATAACACTGAAAGGGGTATTATAATGTACAAGATTCTTAAGGCTGAAAAATTAGCAGAAAAGATTTTTCTTATGGATGTTGAAGCACCAAGAGTTGCTAAACACTGTGAACCTGGCCAGTTCATTATTGTTAAAATGGATGAAAAAGGGGAAAGAATTCCTCTTACAATCTGTGATTATGACAGAGAGGCTGGAACAATTACTATTGTATTCCAGATAGTCGGAGCATCAACAGAAAAGATGTCACATCTTAAGGCAGGAGATGCATTCAGTGATTTTGTAGGACCTTTAGGATGCCCTTCAGAATTAATCCATGAGGATATTGAAGAATTAAAGAAGCAGAAGATAGTATTCATAGCAGGTGGTGTTGGAACAGCTCCAGTTTATCCACAGGTTAAGTGGCTTCATGAGCATGGAGTTGATGCAGATGTTATTGTTGGTGCTAAGAATAAAGATCTTATTCTGCTTGAAGATGAGATGAAGGCTGTTGCCGGCAATCTCTATATAACAACAGATGATGGAAGCTATGTAAGAAAAGGTATGGGTACAGATGTACTTAAAGACCTTTATGCACAGGGTAAGAAGTATGATAAGTGTATAGCTATCGGACCATTGATTATGATGAAGTTTGTCTGTCTGTTAACTAAGGAACTGGGTATTCCTACAGTTGTAAGTATGAATCCTATTATGGTTGATGGAACTGGAATGTGTGGAGCATGCAGACTTCAGGTTGGTGATGAGATTAAGTTCGCTTGTGTTGATGGACCAGAGTTTGATGGACATCTTGTAGATTTTGATCAGGCTATGAAACGTCAGCAGACATATAAAACAGAAGAGGGCAGAGCTATGCTTGCTGCTCTTGAGGGTGAAACTCATCATGGTGGATGTGGAAACTGTAATTAATTGTTGGTATTCATTAAGAAGCATGGTTACTGTTTGATTATATACTTGTGAACAGTGACGCGATTAATCGATGGAAAAGAGGTATAATAATGGATGTTATGAAAAAGGTTCCTGTAAGGGAACAGGCTCCAGATGTAAGAAATAAGAATTTTGATGAGGTTTGCCTCGGATATAATGCAGAAGAGGCACAGGAAGAGGCAACTCGTTGTCTTAATTGTAAGAATGCAAGATGTGTTCAGGGATGTCCAGTATCAATAAACATACCTGAGTTCATTCATAATGTAAAAGAAGGTAATTTTGCAGAAGCATATAAGGTTATTGGAAAGTCTTCAGCACTTCCAGCTGTATGTGGCCGTGTATGTCCACAGGAAACACAGTGTGAAGGACAGTGCGTAAGAGGTATTAAGGGTGAGGCTGTATCTATTGGAAAGCTTGAAAGATTCGTAGCTGACTGGGCTAGAGAAAACAATGTTGCACCTGAGATGCCAACAGAAAAGAAAGGCAAGAAGGTAGCTGTAATAGGTTCTGGTCCTTCAGGACTTACATGCGCAGGAGATCTTGCAAAGATGGGATATGAAGTAACTATATTTGAAGCACTTCATGAACCTGGCGGAGTATTAGTATATGGTATTCCTGAGTTCCGTCTTCCAAAGAAGACAGTAGTTGCATCAGAAGTTGAAAATGTTAAAAAGCTTGGTGTTAAGATAGAAACTAACGTAGTTATAGGTAAATCAATGACTATAGACCAGCTTCTTAATGAAGAAGGCTTCGATGCAGTATTTATTGGTTCAGGAGCAGGTCTTCCTAGATTTATGGGTATTCCAGGTGAAAATGCAAACGAAGTATTCTCAGCTAATGAGTATCTTACAAGAAGCAATCTTATGAAGGCATTCAGGGATGATTATGATACACCTATTGCGAAGTTTAAGAAAGTTGCAGTTGTAGGTGGCGGTAATGTTGCTATGGATGCTGCAAGAACAGCTTTAAGACTTGGAGCAGAAGTACATATTGTATACAGAAGAAGCGAGGAAGAACTTCCAGCAAGAGCTGAGGAAGTACATCATGCTAAAGAAGAAGGTATTATATTTGACCTTCTTACTAACCCAACAGAAGTTCTCACAGATGAGAAGGGCAATGTTACAGGAATTAAGTGCGTAAAGATGGAACTTGGTGAACCAGATGCCTCAGGCAGAAGAAAGCCTGTTGAGATACCAGGTTCTGAGTTCGTTATGGAACTTGATGCAGTTATCATGTCACTTGGTACATCACCTAACCCACTTATTTCATCAACAACTAAGGGACTTGATATTAATAAGAGAAAGTGTATTGTTGCAGAAGAAGATAATGGACAGACATCAAAGGAAGCAGTATATGCTGGTGGAGATGCTGTTACAGGTGCAGCGACAGTTATTCTTGCTATGGGTGCTGGTAAAGCAGCTGCAAAGGGTATTGATGAATATCTTTCTAATAAGTAATAATATATTAAAACTTTAAACTGATTGTAAATAAAGTTAAGCGGGAACACATGCATAAGATATGTGTTCCCGCTTATTATTTATTCGTTAAATAAGTTGTCAATATATTTGTCTGCAATTGTATCTAAGAGATCATCGCTTGTATCAGGAAAGCTTTTACTGATAGCCTTTTTGATATAGTCGCTTCTGTTGAAATATTTCATTTCCTCAGGAATGTCGTCAAGATAAGAAGCTTCTATATCATCCTTGCTTACGTTATCCTTAAGCCATGCTAAGATAGTATCAGTATCCCTGCTTTCAATAGCAGCCTTGCTCTTGATGTTTTTAGAATACTTTAAAGACCAGAAGCCAATAGCTATAAAGCCAATAAAAAGTAATCCCAGAACAATATTAATAAGTATGAAGTTGGAGCTTCCCTTTACGACTAGTTTAAGAATACCAATATCGTTAAGTATAAGTATTATTATACCGGCTGCACCACATACGAAAAATGTAATGGCTGATGATAAGTTGTCTTTGTATTTGTCCTCAGTGCTTTCGTAAAGATTGGCAGAGTGCATAAGAAGTTCATTTCCTTCTGCTTCGTTGCTTCCAAGTTCGTTAATGCCTGTTACACTGTCATCAATACCCGCAGTCTCTTTTTTTAATTCAATCTCATCATCAGAATGAATGTTATGTTCACTCATAATGTCCTCCTTGTTTAGTTGTTTAGTAAAGTATAAAATGTTTTACTACATGTTTGATTTATTATAGAATATAAATGTGAAAAATTAAAGAACATAAATGAAATATGAAAAATATTTCAAAGCAAAATAATAAAGAGAAAACAAAGAATAAGGAAGGTTTAAGATGACGGATATGAATAAAGTTTTGATATTAACAGGTGGTTATGTAGATATCCAATGGGCAAAAGAATGGCTTGCAGATAAAAAATTCGACTATTGTATAGCGGCAGACAGAGGTCTTATGTATGCTGACAGACTTGGACTTGATATTGACTTTTTACTAGGTGATTATGATTCGGTCGATGAACGTGTGCTTGAAAGATATAAAAAAAAGGTTGATTTTGAAGTATATCCATGTGAAAAGGATTATACTGATACTCATCTTGCAATAATGACGGCTGTACAAAAGGGGACTTCTGATATATATATACTTGGTGCGATAGGAACAAGGATGGATCATACAATGACTAATATCGGAAATATGAAAGCTGCACTGGACTCAGGAGTGAACTGCCACATAGTTGATAAATATAATTGTATATATCTTGTAAATAATGACACTGGCATGCACTTAATAAAGAAAAAGGAACAGTATGGAAAATATGTTTCTATTGTTCCGATGAGTGAAGAGGTTGTTATAACACTTGAAGGTTTTAAATATTGCCTTAACAAATATATTTTAAAGCAGGGATTTAGTATATGTCAGAGCAATGAGATTGAAAATGATGAGGCTTCTATAATAATCCATAAGGGGTTGGCTGCTATATTTGAAACGACAGATTAAAACTGTGCAAAATTAATGAAAAATCTAAAAAAAACATTAAAAATCACAAGGAATGATACAAATATTTACTTGAAATAAATGGTTGATTGTTATAAAATAAACAATAGTTGTTTGCACTAAGCAATGTATATTAAAGAGGAGGTCTCGATAATGAGTAATACTACACAGGCTTTATCAAGAATCGAAGCTATTCTTGATGACAGCAGTTTTGTTGAAATCGGAGCCAGAGTTACAGCCAGAGCTACAGATTTTAACATGCAGGAAAAGAAAGCTCCATCTGATGGTGTAATAACAGGTTATGGAGTTGTTAATGGAAATCTCGTGTATGTATATAGCCAGGATGCTTCTGTTTTAGGCGGAACTATCGGTGAAATGCATGCTAAGAAGATTGCCAGCCTTTATGAGAAGGCAATGAAAATGGGAGCTCCTGTGGTAGGTCTGATTGACTGCGCAGGTTTAAGACTTCAGGAAGCAACAGATGCACTTAATGGTTTTGGTGAAATCTATAAGAATATGTCACTTGCTTCAGGAATTATTCCACAGATTACAGCTGTTTATGGCGAATGTGGTGGAGGTCTTGCCGTTCTTGCAGAACTTTCAGATTTCGTATTTGTTGAAGAAAAAAAGGCTAAGTTATTCGTTAACAGTCCTAATGCATTAGATGGCAATTATGAGTCAAAGCTTGATACATCAAGTGCTAAGTTTATGGCAGAAGCAGGTGTTGTTGATTTTGTTGGAGATGAAGAAACTATCGCTAACGGAGTAAGACAACTTGTATCTATGCTTCCATCTAATAATGCTGAGGGTACAGTATGTACTGATAATCAGGATGATCTTAACAGAGTATGTCAGGATATGGAAGCAGAAATAGCTGATCCTGCACTTGCACTTACAGATATTTCAGATGATGGTGTATTTGTTGAAGCTAAGGCAGAATATGCTAAAGAGATGGTTACAGGATTCATTCTTGTTGATGGCGTTACAGTTGGTGCAGTAGCTAACAGAACAGCTCTTTATGATGAGAATGGTGAAAAGGCAGAAGAATTTGCACCAGTACTTACAACAGCAGGTGCTTATAAGGCAGCTGAGTTTGTTACATTCTGTAATGCATTTGAAATACCAGTTCTTACACTTACTAATGTTAAGGGCTTTGAAGCTACAGTTAAGTCAGAAAGAACAATAGCTAAAGCAGCAGCTAAGCTTGTATATGCATTTTCTAATGCAGATGTACCTAAGGTTAATATTATTACAGGTGAAGCTTATGGTAGTGCTTATGTAGCTATGAATTCAAAATCAATAGGTGCAGATATGGTATATGCATGGCCACAGGCTAGTATTGGCATGATGGATGCTTCATTGGCAGCTAAGATTATGTACGCTGATGATATCGCAGCTTCTAAGGATGTTACATCAACTATTAACGAAAAGGCAGCAGAATATGCAGCTTTACAGTCAAGTGTTGACCAGGCAGCAGCAAGAGGCTATGTTGATACTATTATTAATCCTGAAGACACAAGAAAGTATGTTGTAGCAGCATTTGAAATGTTGTTTGATAAAAGAGAGGTTCGTGCAGATAAGAAGCATGGTACAGTATAATAAAGAGGTGATAATATGAAGAAAGTTAATATCAAAAAGTTCTTAGTGTTATTTTCACTGCTTGTATGTGTATTCTGCATGACAGCCTGCGATTCATCTAATGGTACTATATCAACAACAAGTGCAAAGTTAGAACGTAAGAATATGATTATCCAGGTGTATCAGTCATATTTGGAAGACTGGACAACTGATATGATTACATATCTTGACCAGAATGATTCAGCTAAGATAACATCTGATGCAGAGTCAGCATTACCACTTGCATTGGTTAATGGCAAGCAGTATATTGTGGATCAGGAAGGTCTTACAGCAAAGACTATTGGCTTTTATAACAGCTGGAATAGTACAAGAGGAGAACTTGGTGCACTTAAGAGTATTGGAACTATCAATATAGCACTTAACAAGGATACTGGTAAGTTATGTACTATAACAGTCGATACAGCTTATGAGAAGAATGATAAAGTATCTTTTGAATTTGTTATAAATGATGATTTCTCACTTGAAAATGGTGCTATCAATCCATCATATACAACAGGACAGAAAATGTATAAGGCAGTTATGAACACAATTATAGGTATGGGTACAGTATTTATCGTGCTTATATTTATTTCATTCATAATCGGCTTATTCAAGTATATAAGTGTTTGGGAGAATAAGAATAAAGCTAAGAATAACGCATCAGCAGATGCTCAGGGTGTTAATAATGCAATAGCCCAGATTGTTTCTAATGAAGAACAGGATGAAGAGGTTGATGACCTTGAACTTGTTGCAGTTATAACAGCAGCTATTGCAGCATCAGAGAATACATCTACAGACGGACTTGTTGTTCGTTCAATCAGAAAGGTTAATAGCAGGAGGAAATAATTATGAAGAATTATACAATAACAGTTAATGGTAATGTATATGATGTTACTGTAGAAGAAGGAACAGGAAATGGTGCACCAGCAGCAAAGGCAGCAGTACCTAAAGCAGCTCCAAAGGCTGCACCAAAAGCAGCAGCACCAGCAGGCGCACAGGGTGCAGTTAAGGTTAATGCACCTATGCCAGGCAAGATTCTTAAGGTTAACGCAGCAGCAGGCGCAGCTGTAAAGAAGGGTGACGTATTAGTTGTCCTTGAAGCTATGAAGATGGAAAATGAAATTTGTGCACCACAGGATGGTACAGTTGCAACAGTTGAATGTGCAGCTGGTGATTCTGTAGAGTCAGGTAAAGTATTAGTTTCTATGAACTAATTGATATATATATCAATCTAGAAGTGTAGAAATAATATACGGAGGTAAAAAATGGAATATATTTTATCAACATTGGGAAACCTCGTACACCAGACAGCATTCTTTAACCTCACATGGGGTAACTATCTGATGGTTCTGGTTGCACTGTTTTTCATGTATTTAGCGATTAAAAAAGAATATGAACCTCTGCTTTTAGTACCTATTTCTTTTGGTATGTTACTTGTTAATCTTTTCCCTGATATAATGTTATCTATTGAAGATTCAAGTAACGGAGTAGGTGGTTTATTACATTACTTTTATTTATTAGATGAATGGAGTATTCTTCCATCACTTATTTTCCTTGGAGTTGGTGCAATGACAGACTTCGGTCCTCTTATTGCCAACCCTAAGAGCTTCCTTTTAGGAGCTGCTGCACAGTTCGGTATATTCGCAGCATATATAATGGCTATATTTATGGGATTCCCAGATAAGGCAGCCGCAGCTATATCTATTATCGGTGGAGCTGATGGTCCTACATCAATTTTCCTTGCAGGTAAGCTTGGTCAGACTAAGTATATGGGACCTATTGCGGTTGCAGCATATTCATATATGTCTTTAGTACCTATTATACAGCCACCTATCATGAAGTTATTAACTACTAAGAAAGAAAGAGAAGTCAAGATGGAACAGTTAAGACCTGTATCTAAGCTTGAAAAGATTCTTTTCCCTATTGTAGTTACAATAGTTGTTGTACTTATTCTTCCAACAACAGCACCACTTGTAGGTATGCTTATGCTTGGTAACTTATTCAGAGAATCAGGTGTTGTTAAGCAGCTTACAGAAACAGCCTCTAATGCACTTATGTATATCGTAGTTATTATACTTGGTACATCAGTAGGTGCTACAACAAGTGCAGAAGCATTCCTTAATCTTGATACTTTAAAGATTGTTGCACTTGGTCTTATTGCTTTCTGCTTTGGTACAGCAGCTGGTGTTGTATTTGGTAAGATTATGTGTAAAGCTACACATGGTAAGGTTAATCCACTTATCGGTTCAGCAGGTGTATCTGCGGTTCCTATGGCAGCCAGAGTTTCACAGAAGGTTGGTACTGAGGCAGATCCTTCTAACTTCCTTCTGATGCATGCTATGGGACCTAATGTTGCCGGAGTTATTGGTACAGCGGTTGCAGCAGGTACATTTATGGCGATGTTTGGTGTCATGTAAAAACGGACTAAGAGGCTCTAAGCTCGCAGAATACGCGAGCTAAGACACTCTAAGTCCGTAAGAAGTTGCTATCGCAACTTCCAGAGGGTTAAAGCTGCTTGTGGTTATGCAGACTAAGACCTTCTAAATTCATTAGAAGTTGCAATGGCAACTTCTATAATGTTGCAGATTTTGAGGGCTAAGACCCTCTCATAATCAATTTATTACTTTATATATAGAAATATATAGGAGGAGTTTAAGATGGCAGATCAGGTTAAGAAACCATTAAAGATAACTGAAACTGTATTAAGAGATGCTCATCAGTCACTTATTGCTACTAGAATGACAACTGAGCAGATGCTTCCAATCATAGACAAGATGGATAAGGTTGGTTATCATTCAGTTGAGTGCTGGGGCGGTGCTACATTTGATGCATCACTTCGTTTCCTTAAGGAAGATCCTTGGGAAAGACTTCGTAAGTTAAGAGATGGTTTTAAGAATACAAAGTTACAGATGTTATTCAGAGGACAGAATATCCTCGGATACAATCATTATGCAGATG
>ERZ773157.2146-NODE-2146-length-16068-cov-2.756510_pt1 | contig 16068 bp, 15 predicted proteins | sample MGYA00511480_ERZ773157 | MGnify/ENA primary metagenome ERZ773157 (study PRJEB29015, sample SAMEA2737863) | human gut metagenome | biome: human gut; feature: human-associated habitat; material: faeces | place: China | collected 2012 ... | reverse complement strand
AGTTTTTGCGGTTGTATTTGGTATTGTAGCAGCAGTTTGCTTTCAGGGCGTATGTTATTTTTCAAACAAGGTGCTTGGCGTCAATCTGACCGGAAGCGGACAGCAGATCGCCTACACCACCGATAATGTCAAGTATACGAATGCTACAGGAGCAGCCATTGGCACCACTGACGTATCCGGTATTGCACAGCAGACGATGCCGTCAATCGTTTCCATTACAAGCACGACAGAGGGCGAGGGATCCTATGATCTGTTCGGTCAGTATTATCAGGGACAGGATGAGGTTAGTGCGGGAACCGGCTTTATCGTTGGCAAGAACGACAAGGAGCTTCTGATCGCAACAAACAATCATGTAGTGGATGGAGCCAAGGCGATTTCCGTACAGTTTATTGATGAGGAAGTTTACGATGCGACGACAAAGGGCAATGACTCATCCGCAGATCTTGCCGTGATCGCCGTGAAGCTTAAGGACATGAAGAAGTCAACACTAAATTCGATCCGGATCTCTGCGCTTGGAGATTCCTCCGAAAGCAAGGTTGGTGAGATGGTTGTTGCCATCGGTAATGCACTGGGCTATGGTCAGTCGGTAACAGTTGGTTATGTCAGTGCCAAGGATCGTGAGATTACAGAGCAGAGCGAGGACGGAAGCTCACAGAGCAGCAAGATGAAGGTAATTCAGACCGATGCAGCGATCAACCCCGGTAACAGTGGCGGACCTTTATTAAATATGAAGGGTGAGGTTATCGGTATCAATTCCTCCAAGATTGCCGCTTCCTCTGTTGAGGGTGTTGGTTATTCCATCCCGATCTCCGAGGCAACACCGATCATTGATGAGTTGATGAACCGTGAAGTGTTGACCGATGCCCAGAAGGGATATCTGGGGATCAGTGGTAAGACCGTATCCGAGGAGGCAAGCAACTTCAATATGCCGGAGGGTGTTTATGTATCTGAGGTAGCCAAGGATGGTGCGGCAGGAAAGGCTGGCATCAAGCAGGGCGATATCATTACAGCGATCAACGATATTCAGGTGACAACGATCGAGAGTCTCAAGGAAAAGGCGAACAGCTACAAGAAGGGAACAAAGGTTACGATCACCTTAAAGAGAAGTGATAACGGAAGCTATGTCGAGAAGAAGGTCAAGGTGACACTGCAGGGATCAAGCTCCCTTAACAGTCTGCAGAGTGGTTCCTCCGATGATCAGAATTCCAATAATAATTCCGGCAATAACTCCGGTAATGGTTCCGGAAATAACGGCGGATCACAGGATGACTCCGGCAGTAATGACGGAGAGAGCGGCAATGGTTCGTCCGGCGGCTGGGGAAGTCTCTTCCCGGGCTTTGGAAACTAGGAAAAGAGGAAGTAACGATGAACGAAGAATCGCTCTGGGACAGAATAAGCAGGCGGTACTGGTTTCAGACAATCCTGTTTGTGGTATTATCCTTTGTGGAATATATTACGCTTGAGACGTTCTTAGGCGGCGACATCTGCAGTATAGGTCTGGAATACAGTATCAAGAATATCATGCTCCTGATGGGAGTCAATCTCATCCTCGTGTCTGTGACACGCTGGATGAGACTGACCTTTCTCCTGTCAGGAGTATTTGTGCTGATATTGGGCACTGCCAATTATTTTGTAGATGCATTCCGTGGTTACGGGATTGTTTACATGGATATCTATGCGGTACGCACTGCGGCGAATGTGGCAGGAGAGTACAAATACCACGGTTCACCGCAGCTGTGGCTGGGACTTTCGCTGGGGCTTCTCTGTCTGGTGTTATGCGTTGTGGCGACACCGGCGCGTTCGCGAAAGTGCAGCCTTCGGAAAGGGATTGCCGGTGTCGTGGGAACGGCTGTCGGCGTGGTTTTTTTCGTGTGGATCAATCTGGGAACGGGTTTTTTTGATGATGTCAGCAATCTGACCTGGGATCACAGCATCGGTATGTCGGAATATGGATATCTGCTTTATGTAACGGCAAATGCAGGTCAGGCAAAGGTGCAGGTGCCGGACGGATATTCGCCGGAGAAGGCGGATGAGATCCTGTCCCGTTACAAAGACGCTTCCTCCACGAACAGCGTGCTTGCAACGCATGCGGGCTCTGCTAAATCACCAAACATTATTATGGTGATGAATGAATCCTTTTCGGATCTGAGTGTGCTCGGAAAGTTTCGGATCAGGAATATCTTTCCCATTGGAACAGCCGGAGTAAGAACACGATCAAGGGTTATGCCGATTCCTCCGTTTATGGCGGTTACACGGCAAACTCCGAGTTTGAATTTCTGACCGGGTGTTCCAAGGCATTTCTGCCGGGCAACCCGTATCTGCAATATATTACCGATGAGCTGCCGAGCGTTGTCAGCAATATCAAGGCGCAGTCCGGCTATGACCGTACAGTCGCGGTTCACCCGTACAATCCGTCCGGCTATAACCGGAACAGGGTTTATCCGCTGCTTCATATGGATGAGTTTTTAAGCATCGATGATTTCAAGGATCCGGTGCTGGTACGCAAATATATTTCCGATGAGTCTGATTATGAGAAGCTGGAATCGTTGTATGAGCAGAAGAAAGCAGGAAGCTCACTCTGTCTGTTCAATGTGACCATGCAGAATCATAGTGCATATGATGACAGGGATTATAAATTTGCAGATCCGGTTAAACTGACTGATATAAGCCTGCAGCCGGAGGCAGAGCAGTATCTTTCTCTGATAAAGATGTCTGACGATGCTCTGGAGAATATGCTGGAGTATTTTGAAAAGGTGGATGAACCGGTACTGATCGCATTTTTTGGGGATCATCAGCCGCATCTGCCGGATTATTTTTACAAAAATATCATGGGCGAGCTGCCGGATGAGTTGTCGCAGAAGGACGCCATGAAACGGTATCAGGTTCCGTTTATGATATGGGCGAACTATGGTATCAAGTCCTCGCTGATCGACAAGATCTCCATCAATTATCTTTCCACACTGATGATGGAAACGGCGGGGCTGGAGCTGACGGATTTTCAGAAATTTCTGTTAGATATGTATCAGGACATACCATCCATCAGTGCAAATGGATTTTATGACAGACAGGGAAATCTTTACGGATGGGATGATCTGGATGAGGCGGACGAAAAGCTGCAGGAGTGGATCAGGGAATACCGCATTGTCCAGTACAATTACCTGTTCGATGAAAAGAATCGGAAGGACGGTCATTTTCAACTGAGCGGCACTTCTAAATAATGAAAGGATTAAGGAAAGTATGAAAAAACCATATATCAAAGTTTTTTCATACGGCAAATTTGTGCCTGCGGCCCAAAGTTTGCGGGCTGAGAAAGAAACGAGGTATTATATGGGAAAAAAGGGAAATGTAGCGATCATTACGGGGGCATCCTCCGGCATGGGAAGAGAGTTTGCAATTCAGATTGCGCAGTTTTATCCAAGCATTCAGGAATTCTGGATCATTGCACGGAGAAAGGAGCGTCTCGAGGAGCTGCAGGAAAAGCTTCTGGGACGCAGGGTTAAGATCCTTGCGTTGGATCTTGGAAGACAGGAAGACATCGATGCGTTGAAGCAGACGCTGGAAGAGGAGAAGCCACATGTGCGCATTCTTGTCAACGCCGCAGGCTTTGGAATGATCGGTAAGGTCGGGAAGATGAAGGAGAAGGACTGCACCGGTATGGTGGACATCAACTGCCGTGCTCTCACCGCCGTGACACATATTGTACTTCCTTACATTACGAAAAAGGGGCAGATCATTCAGATGGCATCCTCAGCAGCCTTTATGCCGCAGCCCGGCTTTGCAGTGTATGCGGCAAGCAAGTCTTATGTACTCAGCTTTTCCAGAGCACTTGGCTGCGAACTGAAGGAAAGGGATATTTCCGTGACAGCAGTCTGTCCGGGACCGGTCAAAACAGAATTTTTCGATATCGCAGAAACCTATGAGGCAGTCAGGTTATATAAGAAGCTCACCATGGCAAAGGCAGATAAGGTTGTGTACCAGGCACTGGTAGATGCAAAGCATGGAAGAAGCGTTTCCGTATACGGACCGCTTATGAAGGGATTCCGTGTACTTGCCAAATTCCTTCCTGCTGACTTCATGATGATGTTTGTTCATTAGTCAGGATTTCGGACAATTTGACTTGACAGCGGCAACAAAAAAGAGTAATATTTTGTATTATTTATAAGTGAAAAGCGAGGACGAGGAGGAGTACATACTTTTCGGATTTTAAGAGAGAGAACGGTTGGTGCAAGTTCTCATTCCGGTTGTATGGAAGTAGCCTCTGAGCAGTGGAACGAACAGGAGCACATCCCAAGTAGCATCCAACGGATTCCCACCGTTACAGGGGAACGGTATATCAGACACGGTATTCGGTGTCTGCGTGCCGGCAGAGTGCGGAAGCGATCTGAGAAAGAGCAGATTTTCCGAAATTAGGTGGTAACACGGAGTATATTCGTCCTAAGTCGTATATGGCTTAGGATTTTTTTACTTTACAGGAACGATAAGCTCCTGTACGGAAAGGGGTAACGAAATGATTAAAGGAACCGAGTTATTTGTAAAAGCATTGAAAGCAGAAGGCGTAGATACCCTGTTTGCGTATCCGGGTGGTCAGGCGGTCGATCTGTTTGATGCCCTGTATGATGAGCATGAGATCGAGATGATCCTTCCGCGTCATGAACAGGCATTGATCCACGCCGCAGACGGCTATGCCAGATCCACCGGCAAGGTGGGTGTGTGTCTGGTAACTAGTGGTCCGGGTGCGACAAATCTTGTCACCGGAATTGCAACCGCCAACTATGACAGCGTTCCGTTAGTCTGCTTTACCGGACAGGTGCCTTTAGGGCTGATGGGAAACGATGCCTTTCAGGAGGTTGATATTGTCGGAATTACCCGCAACATCTGCAAATATGCGGTTACGGTAAGAAAGAGAGAGGATCTTGGACGCATCATTAAGGAAGCCTTCTATATTGCGCGCACAGGTCGACCGGGTCCTGTCGTTGTCGATCTGCCAAAGGATATTCAGGTGGCTATGGGAGACGAGGAGTATCCGGAGGAGGTTAATATCCGCGGTTACAAGCCGAACGAGAGCGTTCATGTCGGTCAGGTCAAGAAAGCAGTCTCTCTTTTAAAAAAGGCGAAAAAGCCATTGTTCCTGCTTGGCGGCGGTGTCAATATCGCCTGTGCCAATGAAGATATGAAGAAGTTAGTAGAACTGACGGGAGTGCCGGTGATCACGACCATCATGGGTAAGGGCGCGATCCCGACCAGTCACCCGCTTTACATGGGAAATATCGGTATTCATGGAAGCTATGCAGCCAACCATGCGGTCAGCGAATGTGATGTGCTGTTCTCCATCGGTACCCGTTTTAACGACCGTATCACAGGTAAGATCAGTGAGTTTGCCAAGAATGCCAAGATCATACATATTGATATTGATTCGGCTTCTATTTCCAAGAACATTGTCGTCGATGTGCCGATCGTGGCAGATGCAAAGCTTGCGGTTCAGAAGATCCTGGAATATGCCTCTCCGTTAAAGATCGATGCATGGGTGGATCGCCTCAAGGAATGGAAGCAGACATATCCGATCACGATGGAGCGTTATGAGGGACTGACACCGGAGAAGATCATCCGCTATATTGCCGAGAATTATAAGCGTCCGATCGTTGCGACGGACGTTGGACAGAATCAGCTCTGGACCACGCAGTTTCTGGAGCTGGAAGGCAACCGCCAGCTTTTAACCTCCGGTGGTCTCGGTACGATGGGCTACGGCTTCCCGGCAGCAATCGGTGCAAAGCTTGGAAATCCGGATGCCGATGTATTTGCGATTTCAGGAGACGGTGGCATGCAGATGAACATTCAGGAGTTTGCAACGGCGGTTGCACTGGAGATCCCACTGACGCTGATCGTTCTGAACAACGGATATCTCGGCAACGTAAGACAGTGGCAGCAGATGTTATTTGACCGCAGATACTCCTGCACCTGCCTGACCTACCGCAGAAGCTGTCAGCACAACTGTATGGATCCGAATAAGAAATGTCCGAAGTACAGTCCGGATTTCGTCAAGCTGGCAGAGAGCTACGATGCATACGGCATGCGCATCACAGACGAGAAGGACATTCCGAAAGCATTTGAATTTGCCCGCTCCCACAAGAATGCACCAACTTTGTTAGAGTTTATCATTGAGCGGGAAGCAAATGTGGCACCGATGGTTCCGGTTGGCAATTCATTGGATAACATGATCATGGAAATCTAGGAAAGGCAGAGGTGAGAATGGCGATGGAAACGAAGAAACGAGTAATTTCTGCATATGTAGAAAATCAGATAGGTGTACTGGCGAAGGTGTCCGGTTTATTTTCCGGCAAGAACTATAACCTCGATACATTGACGGTTGGAGAAACGGAGGATCCGACCATCTCCAGAATGACGATCGGACTGACCTGTGACGATCTGACCTTTGAGCAGATCATCAAACAGCTCAACCGCAGTGTTGAGGTCATCAAGGTCATTGACTTTACGGACATTCCGATCCGTAAGAAGGAGCTTTTATACATTAAGGTCAACAGCTGCAGTGAGAAGGATAAGCAGGAGATCTTCCGGATCGTGCAGACCTTCGGCATGGAGATCGTCGATTACGACAAGAATACCGTGCTGGTGGAATGTGTTAAGACAGAAGCACATAATAATGATATGATCGAGCTGTTCAAGAAAACGTTCATCAACCGTGTGGAGGTTGTGCGCGGTGGCAGTGTTGCTATTGAGGCAATCTCTACCTGCGTACGATGATCGGCAAAAATAGGATATATACTATATCAAAAAAGTCGGAAAAGTATTTGACAAATCAAAAAATCAGAGTATAATATTAGTCAAATCAAATATCTCAAACCGTTGAAGTGGAGATAAAAATGAGGCACGCGCCTACAGAGAGCGGGGATTGCTGAGAACCTGCGGAGATGCGATTCATTAAATGGACCACTGAGGGCATGGTCAAAGGAAGTGATCTTCCGAGTATTCCATGACGTGCAGGCATACGTCAGTTGCCGGAAATATGATTGTATTTCGCTGAGAGTGTGGGAAACCATGAAGCAAGGTGGCACCGCGGTTATAGAATTTACCGTCCTTGATTATCACAATAGCTGTGATAGTCAGGGACTTTTTTGTGTTATCTTATAAGTATTTCAGAACAACATAAAAACGCTCCGCTCAGCAGTACAAAGACAAGAAAGAGGTGGAACGATGATTTCTTTAGAAGAAGCAAAGAAACTGGGAGAAGGATATAAGGTCGTACCGGTCAGCCGGGAGATCCTTTCTGATATCCGGACGCCGATCGAGGTACTCCGGATCCTGAAGGGGGTCAGCAGACACTGCTACATGCTGGAGAGCGTGGAGCATCAGGAGAGATGGGGACGATACACATTCCTCGGATACGATCCCAAGTTGGAAATTGCCTGCATGAACGGCAAGATGACGATCCGTAACGGAAGCGCACATACGAAGACAGTAAAGCATCCGGGGGAAGAAATCAAGGAACTGTTAAAGGAGTACACAAGTCCGAAGGTTCCGGGTCTTCCGACCTTTACCGGCGGTCTGGTTGGATATTTCTCCTATGACTATGTGAAATACAGCGAGCCAAAGCTGAATCTGGATGCGGAGGATACCGAGGGCTTCAAGGATGTGGATGTGATGCTTTTTGACAAGGTCATCGCATTTGATAACCTCCGTCAGAAGATCGTCGTGATCGCCAATGCCAGAATGGAAAATATCGAAGAAGAATATAAGCGCTGCTGTGCAGAACTGGATGAGATCGTAGAACTGATCCGTCACGGCACGCCGACACCGATCGAACCGGGCAGGATTACTTCAGAGTTTCGTTCCTTATTCTCGGAGAAGGAATATTGCGATATGGTTGAGAGAGCCAAGAAGTATATCTATGAGGGGGACATTTTTCAGGTGGTGCTTTCCAATCGAATGGAAGCGGATTATGAAGGAAGCCTTCTGGATACCTACCGGGTACTGCGGACGGTGAATCCATCCTATGAGAGCGAAAGCAGAAGGAAGCTTATTTGACACCTACAGAGTGCTGCGTGCAACCAATCCATCCCCCTATATGTTCTATTTTTCCAGCGATGATATTGAGATCGCCGGAGCTTCCCCGGAGACACTGGTGAAGCTGGAGGATGGCGTACTTCACACCTTCCCGTTAGCAGGAACAAAGCCGAGAGGAAAGACGCAGGAAGAGGATGAGGAGCTCGAGCGGATCCTTCTTTCTGACGAGAAGGAGCGGGCAGAGCACAACATGCTTGTCGATCTCGGAAGAAATGATCTTGGCAAGATCAGCCGGTTCGGCTCCGTCAAGGTTGAGAAATATATGTCCATTGAGCGTTATTCACACGTCATGCATATCGGTTCGACCGTAGCCGGAAAGATCCGTGAGGACAAGTGCAGTCTGGATGCTGTGGATGCGGTTCTCCCAGCGGGAACACTTTCCGGAGCACCGAAGATCCGTGCGATGGAGATCATCAATGAGCTGGAGAATAACAAGCGCGGTATTTACGGCGGAGCGATCGGCTATATCGACTTTACCGGTAATCTGGATACCTGCATTGCGATCCGTATCGCTTATAAGAAGAACGGCAAGGTATTTGTCAGATCCGGAGCCGGTATTGTGGCAGACAGTGTACCGGTCAGCGAGTACAACGAGTGCCTGAATAAGGCGAGAGCTGTGATGAATGCAGTAAACGAAAGTGATCAGCTAGACTGATGGAGGTGAGATTATGATATTACTGATAGATAATTACGACAGCTTCTCCTACAATCTGTATCAGTTGATCGGAGAGCTGGAACCGGATATCAGGGTGGTGCGAAACGATCAATATACCCCGCAGGAACTGGAGCAGATGAATCCGACACACATTATATTGTCACCGGGTCCGGGAAGACCTGCCGATGCCGGTGTCTGTGAGGATGTGGTCCGTTACTTTGAGGGAAAGGTTCCGATCCTTGGCGTGTGCCTTGGTCATCAGGCAATCTGTGAGGTATACGGAGCGGAGGTTTCCTATGCGAAGCATCTGATGCACGGCAAGATGTCGGTGGCAAAGCTCGATACATCCTGTCCGCTGTTTGCACACATGGGAGAGACCGCAGAGGTGGCAAGATATCATTCTCTTGCCGCAGTAAAGGATACAATCCCGGATGCCCTTAAGGTGGTAGCCGAGACGGACGATGGCGAGGTCATGGCTGTAAAGCATGCAGATTATGATATATATGGTGTACAGTTTCATCCAGAGTCAATTCTGACACCGGAAGGCAGAACAATACTTAAAAACTTTTTGGAGGTGTTTCATTCATGATTAAAGAAGCAATTGCACTTTTGACGAAGAAGGAAGATCTGACAAACGACATGGTAGAGCAGGTGATGGGGGAGATCATGACCGGAGAGGCAACGGATGCACAGAAGGCAGCGTTCCTGACAGCACTTTCCATGAAGGGTGAGACGATCGACGAGATCACAACAGCAGCAAAATATCTCAGAGATCACTGCGAATATTTTGAGAATGACAAGGACGTACTGGAAATCGTGGGAACGGGCGGAGACGGCTCCAATACGATCAACATTTCTACCATCTCCTCCCTGATCGTATCGGCAGGAGACGTGATGGTGGCAAAGCACGGTAACCGCGCTGCCTCCAGCAAGTGTGGTACCGCAGACTGCCTTGAGGCTCTTGGCGTTAAGATCGACATTGAGCCGGACAAAATGAAAAAGGTCATGGATGAGAGCAATATAAGTTTCCTTTTCGCACAGAAATATCATCCGGCAATGCGTTTTGTCGGTGCAGTCCGTAAAGAGATCGGTATCCGTACGCTCTTTAATCTGCTGGGACCTCTGGCAAACCCGGCGAGAGCAACCATGCAGCTTTATGGTGTTTACAGCGAAAGTCTTGTAGAGCCGCTTGCACATGTACTTCATAACCTCGGTGTTAAGAGAGGCATGGCTGTTTACGGAATGGACAGCATGGATGAGATTTCTCTCAGTGCACCGACAAAGGTCTGTGAATTTAACGGGGATGACTTTAAGACCTATGAGATCACACCGGAGCGGTTCGGATTAAAGACCTGCCGGAAGAGTGATCTGGTTGGTGGCGAGCCTGCAGAAAATGCACAGATCGTCAGAAACATTTTCGAGGGAAAAGAGACAGGAGCAAAGCGTGATGTGGTACTTCTCAATGCCGGTGCAGCCTTCCACATTGCAAAGGAAAATGTAACGATCGAGCAGGGAATTGAGATGGCACGTGAGATCATCGACAGCGGCAAGGCATTAAAGCAGTTAGAGACATTTATTCAGCTTACCAATGCATAAAAGAGCAGATAAAGACGAGGTGGATTATGACCATATTGAATGAAATTGCGGCAAAGACAAGAGAGCGTGTCAAAGAGCAGAAGTGTATCCGGTCTCTGGAACAATTGAAGGATGAAGCGCAGGTAATGAACAGCGATACCGGATATCCCTTTGAGAAAGCGATCGGTAAAGACGGGCTGTCCTTCATCTGCGAGGTGAAAAAGGCATCACCCTCCAAGGGTGTCATTGCACAGGATTTTCCATATGTGGAGATTGCCAAAGACTACGAAGAGGGCGGCGCAAGTGCAATATCGGTGCTGACTGAACCGTACTGGTTCCAGGGAAGAGACAGTTATCTGCAGGAGATTCGTCAGGCGGTCAGTATTCCCATCATCCGCAAGGACTTTGTTGTGGATGAATATATGATCTACGAGGCAAAGCTGATGGGAGCAGATGCGGTGCTTCTGATCTGTGCAATTTTAAATGATCAAGAGCTTAAGAGGTTCTTTCAGATTGCAGACAGCCTTGGACTTACCGCGCTTGTGGAGGCTCACGATCAGGAGGAGGTTGACCGTGCATTAAAGGCGGGGGCGAGACTGATCGGCGTCAATAACCGGGATCTTCACACATTTACGGTTGACATTAACAACAGTATCCGCTATCGTCAGAGTGTTCCGGAGAATGTTTTATTTGTATCGGAAAGTGGGATCCGGACGAAGGATGATATCCGTCGGCTGATGGATAACAACGTCAACGGTGTATTGATCGGCGAGACCATGATGCGGGCACAGGATCGTGTGGCAGCCGTCAGAGAGTTTATCGGGTATTCCAGATAGCAGCATCATCATACTTTAAAGAAATGGAGAAAAATTATGAGTCAGAAAGGAAGATATGGCATTCATGGCGGGCAGTATATCCCGGAAACCTTGATGAATGAGATCAAGAAATTAGAGGATGCCTATGAATTTTATAAAAAGGATGAGGAGTTTAATAACGAGTTAAATGCCCTGTTAAAAGAGTATGCAGGTCGTCCGTCTCTGTTATATTATGCAGAGAAGATGACAAAGGATCTGGGTGGAGCAAAGATCTACTTTAAGAGAGAAGATCTCAACCATACCGGTTCCCACAAGATCAACAATGTACTCGGTCAGGCACTCTTAGCCAAGAAAATGGGTAAGACACGCATCATCGCCGAGACCGGAGCCGGACAGCACGGCGTGGCAACAGCGACAGCCGCAGCTCTTCTCGGACTGGAATGTGAGATCTACATGGGTAAGGAGGACACGATCCGTCAGGCATTAAATGTTTATCGTATGGAGTTACTTGGCGCAAAGGTGCATGCGGTTGAGAGCGGCACGATGACCTTGAAAGATGCCGTCAACGAATGTATGCGTGAGTGGACAAGCCGTGTCGATGATACACTTTATGTGCTCGGCTCTGTAATGGGACCGCATCCGTTTCCGATGATCGTACGTGATTTCCAGAGCGTGATCAGCCGTGAGGCAAGAGCACAGATCCTTGAGAAGGAAGGAAAGCTGCCGGATGTTGTTATGGCATGCGTCGGCGGTGGAAGCAACGCAATGGGAATGTTCTATGAGTTCATCAATGATGAGAGCGTCAGGCTGATCGGCTGTGAGGCGGCAGGTCTTGGCGTTGACACGGATCGTACCGCTGCAACGATGGCAACCGGTACAGAGGGTGTATTCCACGGAATGAAATCTTACTTCTGCCAGGATGAGTACGGACAGATCGCGCCGGTATATTCCATTTCCGCAGGACTGGATTATCCAGGTGTTGGTCCGGAGCATGCATATCTTAAGGATATCGGAAGAGCACAGTACGTTCCGGTTACGGACGAAGAGGCAGTACAGGCATTTGAATACATTGCAAAAGAAGAAGGAATCATTGCAGCCATTGAAAGCTCCCATGCGGTAGCTCATGTGATGAAGCTTGCACCAACCATGCGCAAGGATCAGATCATTATCTGCTGCCTGTCAGGACGTGGTGACAAGGACGTTGCAGCAATAGCAAGATACAGGGGGGTTGATTTACATGACTAGGATTCATAACGCATTTGACGGCAAAAAGGCATTTATCGGATTTGTAACAGCAGGAGATCCGAATCTTGATAAAACAGAAGAATTTGTACTGGAGATGGAGCGCGCAGGTGCCGGTCTTGTTGAGCTTGGTATCCCATTCTCTGATCCGATCGCAGAGGGTCCCGTGATCCAGGAGGCCAATATCCGTGCATTAAAGGCAGGCTGCACCACCGACAAGCTTTTTGACATGGTGGCACGTCTTCGCCGGAAAACACAGATCCCGTTAGTGTTTCTTGCGTATCTGAACACCCTGTTCAAATACGGCTATGAGAAATTCTGTTCAAAATGCGAGGAGGTTGGCATTGACGGCGTGATCATTCCGGATATGCCTTACGAGGAGAAGGGCGAGCTTGCGGATATCGCCGCCGCGCATAATGTGGATATTATTTCTCTGGTCGCACCGACTTCTGAGGATCGTATCCAGATGATCGCAAAGGATGCGACAGGATTTATTTATGTGGTATCCTCCATGGGTGTCACCGGTGTCCGCAGTGAGATCACAACCGATGTCAGCAAGATCATCGGACTGATCAAAGAAGTGACTGATGTTCCGACAGCAGTTGGCTTTGGAATCAACACCGCAGAGCAGGTACACAAGTACAGCTCAATTGCAGATGGTGCGATCGTTGGAAGTGCCATTGTAAAGATCATTGCCCAATATGGCGGGGAAGCAGGATCGCATATTTACGACTATGTACATGAGATGGTTGAGGGACTGGCATAAGAAAGTTGAACATATCTCTTTTTTTGAGGCGGCTGCAGCAAAATTGCAGCCGTTTTTTTGATAGTATGGGAAAGTAAAAAACATTCTTCCTTTTTTATCTGAACGATGGTATAATTATATCATTAAGCTTTTATATGGAGAAGAGTACATTAGGAGAAGGCACAAATTACGGAAAATCACATACACAGAAAGGAAAAGACAGGCGATATGTGGCAGAATTTAACAAGAACGCAGGTGATCGCGGTATCAGCGAGGACGGCAACTGCGTTTGTGATTGCAGGACTGGTTGTGCTTGCAGTTGTACTTTGTGCGGGAATTGTATTTTTGGGGCTTCGTTATAAAAAAGTATATGAGGTGAAAGAACGCTATGATCTGATCGCAGCGCAGAGTGAATGTATCTGGCTTGATTACACATTTTCTCCGCAGCATCTGGTAGTGACCGGCAGTATCGGACAGTTTACGGGATTTGACATACTAGACTTCATGGGGGTGGAGGTCTATGATATTTATAACTGGGTGAATGAGGACGCAACGCCGATCCGTTCCACTGTTCGCAGCTTTTTTGACAGCGGCGAGGAGTATTTCAAAACGGATCTTCTGATCAGACGGCTGGATGATACATATGCATGGTACGCTCTTACGGGAACACTGGTGAAGCATGAGAAGACAGGCAGGAATAAGCGGTTTGTTGTTCGGATGGAGAACATTGATTCCAAGATGACGCAGGAAAAAGAGCTTACCGAGAAGGCAGAGAATGATCAGCTTACCGGCATCCTGAACAAGAAGACGATGGAAGAGCGGGTTAAAGCCCAGCTTGAGCATCGCGCGGGAAGCGGGAATCTTATATTCTTCATGATCGATCTCGATAATTTTAAGGATGTAAATGATACGCTGGGACATGCTTATGGAGATAAGGTGCTCACAGAAGCGGCAGAGAAGCTGAAGCAGGTATTCCCTGCCAAGGCACTGATCGGACGTCTTGGCGGCGATGAGTTCAGCGTGTGTGCATCCTTTGATGCATTTGACCTTGACAATCTGACCGAGTATATGACACAGAAAGGCGATAAGCTTTGTGACATTCTCAAGGAAGAGTATATCAGCGGTGACAAGAGTGTTCAGGTTTCGGCAAGTATCGGAATCGCATCCGCACCGGTGGACGGAGAGGATTTCTTAACGATCTATCAGAAGGCGGATAAGGCGTTGTATCTGTCAAAGCGTTCCGGCAAGAACCGGTACAATCTGTTTCAGCACAGTGCTGCAGACGAGTAGCAGGGTGGATTTTAAACGATTGAAGAAAGAAATGTCAGAAGGAGGAGCTCATGAGGACTGAGTGTGCGTATGAAGTGGAAGCAGTGATCTTTCTCGCGGTGATCGCTGTCAGTTACAAGAAGAAAAACTGGCTGGATCTTTATATGAACCGCTGTTTTGACCAGCTGCTTCGAGCCGGACTTCTGTTTACATTTCTTGATGTGGCAGTTCGTGTTTTGCGGGAATATATTTTCCCGGGTTCCTTTTATGTTTATAACTTAAGTTCAGTGATTCCGGCGGTTGCCATGATGGGGATCGCTATGTTTTATTTTCAGTACTGGCATGCGCTCAGTGGACACCGTCTTATTCTTAAGAGCGTCCGGAGCCTCGAAATGATCCTTCCGGCTGCTGTTGTGACGATACTGGATGTGACCAGCCCGGTGACACATCTGATCTTTTATTATGACCGGCAGGGACATTACCATGCAGGCAGCCTGGAGGCAATTGTTCTGATCGTTGTCAATATTTACTTTGCAGGGGCATGCTGTGGCATTCAACAGGAAAACGGGACTGTGGATACACAGAGGCATTTCCTGCCTGATATTATGCCTTGTGTTTGACCTGTCTGTGGTTATTCAGTTTATTCTGATGAAGAACTCGATTCTTCTGATGTTTTATGCGATGGCATTTATGATCTTTGTGTGCTATCTGCTGTATCAGAATCTGGACCGCTATTCTGACCGGATCAGCGGTGGGTTCTCAAGAGCGGGTTTCAGGAAGGTCATTCAGGAAAAGTTCAAGTACCGGCAGAGATTCAGCTGTCTGTTTATCACGATACAGAATTATCAGAACATTATGGGAATCTGCGAGGAGGATGAGCTTGCTGATGTTATGGGCGAGATCGGTGCTATTCTCCGGCGTTATGGCGGCAGACAGAATCAGTTTCATATTCATGGAGCGGATTTTGCGGTTTTGCAGAAACGTGAGGAAGAGAGTGTACAGCTTTATAAGGCAGTTGCGCAGATCCTTCCGTCAAAGGTTCGTATTCATAATAAGAGCATACCGATCTCCTATGGCTTTTATATGCTGACGCTCGACGAGGCGGCATATGATCAGGCGGAGTTTTACAAGATGGTTGCCAGCATGAAGAAAATGCTTCGTGACCAGCTTCACGACAGACAGCCTGCGTTATCAGGGAGAGGTTAAGCGGACTATCGATCTCGAGCTTCAGATCGCACGCATGCTTAAGAAAATCATGCAGGAGAAACGATGCGATGTATGTATCGTACCGATCGTTGATGCACATACCGGGCAGAGACATGCAGTGGAAGCAAAGCTTTACATGCTTCGCGAGAACGGCAGATGGATACCGGAGGGGGCAATCTGGGCAGTGGCAAAGGACATGGGCTATGTCAGAGAGCTTGGACGCATTACTCTGGAAAGTGCGATGGAGATGGCGATGCGCGAGAGAATTTTAGAGCATGGCTTTAAGAAGCTTGTCGTCAATGTGACACCGCTTCATATCAGTTCTGAAACAGTAGTGAGGGAGTACAGGTTTCTCTCTAAAAAGTATGAGTTTCCGCTCAATCGGTTATGTCTGGAAATGACCGAGGATATGAGTGTACCGTTTGAACGGCTCGAGCAGCATATTGCGCATCTGATGGAGGAGGGGGTTACAGTGGTACTCG
>ERZ773157.2134-NODE-2134-length-16127-cov-2.982205_pt1 | contig 16127 bp, 5 predicted proteins | sample MGYA00511480_ERZ773157 | MGnify/ENA primary metagenome ERZ773157 (study PRJEB29015, sample SAMEA2737863) | human gut metagenome | biome: human gut; feature: human-associated habitat; material: faeces | place: China | collected 2012 ... | reverse complement strand
AAAGCCTGCTGGAGTGTTCGAAGGAGAGCGACAACCCGATCGTGGTTGCGTATACGTTGAAATAATCGTAAAAACACCCGGGCAGAAGACCAAATAAGAAAGCATATGAAGCAACTAACAGCCACAATTATAACCGCCCTATTCTGCGCTGCCTGCGGAACTTCGCCACAAAACGACAGCAGGGCATTAGTACTGTCCGACACGAAAATTATTAAAATCACCCACGACACTCCGCACCCGATTCGGGCCGATAATGCCAGAATTATCGGCATGGATGAAATGCTCGATAGGGTCAAATCAATCGACTACATAAAACTGGATTCATCCGAGCCCGTCGGTGTAATCAACAAAATGATCGTAACAAAAGATAAAATATTCATACTGGATGCCTATGTTGCCCAACAGATCTTCGTATTTAGTAAAATGGGCAAGCTGTTATACCGTATCAAAAATAAAGGCCGGGGGCCGAAAGAATATCAGAGCATCAGAGATATGCAGGTCGACACCATCCGGAATGAAATACTTGTAAATGACGCGTTGGCTCGCTCCTATCTTTATTTCTCCACCGATGACGGAGCGTTTCTCCGTAAGGAAACGGGAGTGGCGAACTGTTATCTGGCGCATATCGACAGTTTGTATATAAATTATCAAGCCCCAGAACAGGATTTTAACGACAATGAGAATTGGGCGATTCTCGTTTCCGACAAAGACTCCATTCTCTACAAGGGCTTCGAACCAACGCCACTTCAGAATGATAATTTTATTAACAATAGCTTTACTTATGACTGCGATGGAAAGCTTTTGTTTACTCCAGTCTACTCCGATACTGTTTACCAATTTATGTCTATATCCATAGTATCACCTAAATATGTGATCCACCAAAAGAAGAGCATATGGAATCTTTATAACAAAAAAATACCCCCGCTGGAAGTAGATAAGTTAATCAAGCAGAACAACTACACAAGATATGCGGGTAAATTTCTTGATGGGGAAAGTTATGCTTCTTTTGAAATAGCCCACAAATGGGAGGAATATATTACCCCCAGACCTTATTTTTGGGATAAAAGAACCGACATAGTGTTTGCATGGGATACTGCCAATGTGGATGAAGATGCAATTGTTCATGAAATTATCCGACAACCGATAGCCGTCTACGGCGATACTTTTTTCGGCACCTGTTCGCCGCAAATCCCCGAAGAATACAGGAAAAACCTGAGCCCTAAGATCAAAAGCCTGCTGGAGTGTTCGAAGGAGAGCGACAACCCGATCGTGGTTGCGTATACACTGAAATAATCGGACGCAGGCCTTGCATCGAGAACCGTTTTTTCTGGATTACAAAATTGCACCTTATTTTCAAAACGGCAGGCGGATAAATTGATTTTTAGTCTATATTTTGATCGGACGGACTTATCGGAATCCGGTAAGCGCCCCATATGCCGGATTTCCGGGGCATAGATTCCCGGAAGAGAAGTTGCCGGAAGCGGGATCCGGTGTTCCGCCCGGAAAAAGCAGGGGCGGAGCCGTTACAGCCTCCGCCCCGCCCAATCTTACCGTCATCCGTCAATACACCTCGAATTCATAGATTCTGGCGGTATTTCCTTCGCTTTGGTCAGGTTTTGAGACCACGAGCCTCACGTATCGGGCTGTTACGGGCTGCGGAAGAACCCTGTCGGTTTCGAGGGCCGTGTTGTCGTAGACCGTGTCCACCGTTTTCCACTCTTCGCCGGGGCTCCGGCGCACCTGCAGGGAGTACTCCTTTGTGATGTAGTCCAGGGCTTCGAGCGCAGCGTGCATGACATACCAACCCCGGATCGTGGTCTCCCGTCCGAGATCCACCCCCAGCAGCTTGGGTTTGGCATCGCTGTAATCGCACCACTTGGTGGATACGTCCTCGTCGGTGGCGCACTCGGCCCTCTCGGAGGCGTTGACCTCCCCCGACCTTTCCACGACGGGTTTGCCGTAGAGCAGGTTTCGCCGCCCGGCCTGCGAGGCGTCGGCGCCTTTCACGGGCAGCTGCACGCGCAGCAGGTCGCAGGCCGCACCGATACCTCCGGCGGGGTCTTCGGCCACCGTCGCCGCGAACACCACGATGCGCGGGTCGTCGGGCAGTACCAGCTGCCGTGCCCCCTCGGGGATGTCGAGGCCGATGCGGAACATGTAGGTGAATTCGTAGGGCCTGTCCTCGTTGCGGATCATATCATGCTTGTGCGTGCCCACGAAGGCCACCTGCGCATCCTTGAGGTAGGGCTCGGTATGCCCCGTATGGCCCCACTGTCCGATGAAGCCGCCATAATAGGGTACCAGTGCCGTGTGCTCCTTTCCGTCGACGGTGAATACGGCCTGCGTGTCGTACATGGTCGAGGCGGCCAGCAGGTAGAGCTTGCCGTAGCGCCCGCGGGGCAGGTCGATGGTGTCGCGGCGGCATTTGACGCCGTTCTCCGCGGCGGGATCCCCCATCTCGAAGCCGACACCCCCGTACACGATGCGGGACGGCAGCAGCTCGGCGGCGTAGGAGCAGCCCTTGCCGTCGAAGTTGGCGTCCGAGCGGAACGGGTTGTAAGAGGCCGTTTTGACGTTGTAAGGCAGCTCCACCGCCGCCTCCGCGGCGGGCGTGAGCGCCCGGGCGGGCTTGGCGAGTTTCACGCGGAAAGTCTTCATGCCGAAGGGCCCGACCTCGAAGCGCAGCTCGCGGCCGCTGAACTCCGCGTCGCCCACGACATCCTCCACGCCGTTGAGCTCCCGGGCGTCGACGATCTGCGCCGCGAAGCCCACCACGGCCTGCTGCGACCCGAGACCCGAGGTCTCGTAGAAACGAACCACATATTCGTCCGAATCCTCGGCCTGTTTGAGCGCCCGCAGCGCCACATTGGGGTTTTGCGAGGAGGCCAGTGAGAAGCTGCGGCCCAGCACCCCGCCGTGGCGGGGCGCGACGAATGCCCGAAGCGGCTGGTTGAGCACCTCGGCCTTGCGCACGGCACCTCCCGCGCGGTAATCGCCCGCGTGCCCTACGATCGAGTAGGTGAACGTATGGTGTCCGAAGTCCTGCTTGTTCTGGTAGGCGTAGCCGCCCTTGGTCGCAGGCGTATGCAGCAGCGTAAGGCGCAGCGTGTTGTCCGCGGGTTTGTCCCAGCCGTACTTGCTGTCGTTGAGCACCGAGACCCCGTAGCTGCCGTCCGCGTCGGTGAGGTCGGCCCACTGCTGCGCATAGACCTCGTAGGCGGTCGCGGTGTTGTTGCCCCGCGCCACGGAGCCCACGCCAAGGTCATAGACCGCCTCGGGGTTCGAGACCGAAAGCGGGAACTCGGCCTTCAGCAGCGCATTGGACGACTGCCAGTCGATGTCGTTCACAAGGTCGATCCTGTCGGCCTGAGCGCCTTCGCGCAGCGTGATCCACTGCCGGAAGCGGGAATCCCCCAGCGTGCGTTCCACGCATACCGAGGCGCGCAGGGGCCCCTCTTCGGCCACGGAGACCTTCACCTCGCCCGTGATGGCCTGCGGCGATGCGTCCACGGTCTTCTTGAGGATCTCCCAGGCCGGCCAGCTGTAAGACTCGTTCTGCGGGAAGAACGCAAGGCGGATGGACTTGCCGGCGGCCACCAGCTCGCGGCCATGACGCTTGTCGACGATCGACGAGATGTCGCCGTTGGCGTCCAGCGTAAGTTTATAGACGCTGTTCTCCAGCCCCCATGCGCCGGCCTTTATCGCCGGGGCCTTCGGCTGCCCGCCCTTGCGGATGTCGTAGACGGCATACCCCGCAGCCGGGACGGTGGCCTCGACCAGCAGCCGCGTCTGCCCCTGCTGCGTGCCCAGCACCTGCGAGGGAACCCGGACGCCCTTGTCGTCGTAGACCGTGAACTTGCTGCCTTCGAGCGGAAGCGTAACCTCCACCACGTCCGAGACCTCGAACCCTGCAGCGTTGTAGAGCACCACGGGGAGCCCTTTGACATCGGTATCCAGACCCCGCGAAACCGCGCCAACCGAGGTCGTGAGTACGTCCCCGAACTGTTTGAGCGAGATCAGCTCGTCGTTCCACGAGAACTCATAGGCACGGGGGAGGCTCGTACCCGTAAGGTCGTCGTGAAACTGGTGCCAGATAAAGCGTTTCCAGGCCTCGGTGAGAACCTCGCGCGGGTAGGGCACGGCCCCGAGCCAGTCGGCGGCAACGGCGCTGCGCTCGGCAGCGTCCGCAAGCTGCTCGTTACGGCGGTTGTAGAGCTTCATCGCGGCCTGCGAGGTATAGCAACCCGTGGCATGCACATCCATCAGCAACTCCTCGTTCCACACCGGAAGCTCCGGGTGGGAGGAATAGGGAAGATAGTCCTTGTAGAGGCGGTCGCTCGTGGCGCTGATGATCTCCACCGGCCCGTCGCCCTGCAGTCCCAGTTCCAAAGCCCGAACCGACTCGATGGTCGGGGCGCCGCCCGTGTCCCCCGTACCATAGTAATGGTAAACGGCATTCAGAGGGTTGCTCTGGGCGATGTCCTGCAGGTACTTGCTGTGACTGAGGTCTTCGTAACGCCACTTGGTCGTATAGTTGTGCGCGTCCATCACGGCCATGATACGGGAGCCGTCGACGCCCTGCCACAAGCCGATCTCGAACGGAATCTTGCTCGTACCGTGGAACGGGCGGTGCCGCCACATGAGTTTCTGAGTCGAGAAACCGATAAGACCGCTGTGGGCCGCGATCGTCGGAAGCGTCCACCCGAAACCGAAGCAGTCCGGAAGGAAGATGTCCGTGCCTTCGACCCCGAATTCCCGGCGGTAGAAGTGCTGCCCGTACAGAATATTGCGCGTGAAGGACTCCGCAGAAGGGATGTTCGGATCCGTCGCGTCCCACGTGCTGCCCGTGACATGCCAGCGCCCCTCGCGGATGTAACGCTTGATCAACTCGTACTGGTGGGGGTAGTACTCCTTCATCCACTGGTACTTGATGCCCCCTTCGAAATTGAATACATAATCCGGGTAGGTGCCAAGGAGGAACAGGTTCTGATCCAGCGTCTTCGGAATGTACTCACGGATCGAACGCTGCACATCCCAGTTCCACTGGGAATCAAAATGGGCGTTCGAGACTAAATAGGCCCGAACTCTATCCTGTGAAAAAACCGCTGCGGCGATAAACACCGACATTAACAATAATAAAATGCGTTTCATGGGCTGGTTGGATTAGACTATTTCTGGGTTAAGGAATTTTATATCCGTATCGGGTTCCAAAATTAGCCGGAAACGCCCCGCAAAAAATATTTTTAAATGACATATTAGTATGACCTTTTGACATAATTCGTAAAAATGCACGAATAACCCGGATATTTCGTTCTCCCGGCACAAAAACGGGGCTGCGGGGCATCCGGCAAAAACGGAGGAGCCATGTCCGGACAACAAAAACAGGAATGCGGAAAGCACCCCGGACACACGGCTACGGATAGACGGAGAAGCAGCCGGACAAAGGCAGGCCCGGGCAATCCGGTGCCGGGAGGGGTCAGCGGCAGCTGAACACGACGCTCTGCGAAGCGCCGTGTTCGTCGATCACGGTCAGGCGGTGCTTCCCCGGCGCCGGGCGGACGGAGATTTTGTGTTCGAAAGAGGTCGAACCGACGTAGTCGTCGTCGATATGCCAGAACAGCACGGCATTGCGGTCGCGGTGCACGGCCGTAAAGACAAGGCTTTGCTGCTCCCCTTCGAGCGACCTCGGGGCGACCAGCACACGCCCCGGCTGCGGATAGATGATGTCGATGGGGTTGTTTTCGGCTTGGTTACCCGGCAGGCCGGGATGCAGCGGGGGCAGCGGACGGTAGTCGGGATGCTGCCGGCGGTAATACCACTCCTGCGCAGGCGGGAGGATAAACATCGGCATGCGGACGATCCTGGCCGGGTCGTAGCAATCCGCCGTCACACGGTATTTCAGGTCGGCGCTCAGGTTGACGATCCGGTGGTAGGGGCACACCTCCCCGACGGCGGCTGCACGGGGAATCATCACCGTATCGCGGTCGGGACAGATATGCGAAGCCAGATAGCCGCTCTGGCGGCAGACCACAGCGGGTTCCAGGTCGCCGACGGGCTCCGCGAACCACTCCCCTTTGGGCAGCAGGCCGAAGACCTCGAACAGGACAGGCGCGGCATACCCCACGCCCGTCATCAGCGGGCGCCCCTCACCCGTGCAGTTCCCGACCCAGACCCCGACGGCATAGTCCGGGGTCATACCTACGGCCCACGCATCGCGGTTGCCGTAGCTGGTACCCGTCTTCCAGCCGATCTTCTTCGACGACGAGAAATACTGCCATTCGCCCTCCTCCTCAGGACGGGCCACGTGGCTTATCGAATTGGCCATCAGCCATATCGCGCCCCGCGAGAGGGGAATATCCCCGGCATCGACCTCCGTGCCGCCGCCGGGGTCGTAATGCGGGGTGCGTATCGTCTGCCGGCCGTTGAGTTTGGCCGCCATCTTCATGTAGGCCGAGGTCAGATCCCACAACGAAATCTCTGCGCCGCCCAGAATCAGCGAAAGCCCGTAGTGGCCGGCGCTGCGGTTGATCGTCCCGAAGCCCAGGGCACGCACCAGCGCGAGGAAATTCTCCCGCCCGTACTTGTCGAGCATCCTCACCGAAGGGACGTTGAGCGAACGCTCGACCACCCGGTTGGCAGGCACCGCCCCGTCGAAGGTTCGGTTGTAATTATGGGGTGTGAAGTCCCTGTAATAGGTCGGCACGTCGGGGAAAAGCATCGCGGGCAATGCCGTCCCGTTGTCCAGCATCGCAGCGTAGAGCAGGGGCTTGAGCACGCTGCCGCTGCTGCGCGGGGCGGGAATCACATCGACGCTCGTACCCTCGGTGCGGTCGGCGGGGTCGTACACGTTCCCTACGTAGGCAAGCACTTCGCCGCTCCCCACGTCCATGACGACGATGGCCATGTTGTTGATCTTATTACCCCGGTAACGCTTGTTGTAACGCCGGGCGAGGTCGTTGACCCGGCTTTGCAGGTCGTAGTCGAGCGTCGAGCGGAGCGACCCTTCGCGCATTTTACCCAGCAGGTACATCGCCTCCATCGGCATCGGTTCTGGGGCGTCGGGCAGATGCTCCTGTTTGGCGAGGGCGCATGTCAGCGAGTCGATACGGCCGTCGTGCCAAATCCGGTCGAGCAGCCCGTCGCGTTTCTCCCGCAGCCGTTCGCGGTTGCGGCGGATATGGATCAGCGAAGGGGAGTTGGGCAACACGGCGAGCATGGCGCATTCGGCCCACGAAAGCTGTGCCGCACTGCGGCCGAAATAGTACCACGCGGCACTTTCCAGCCCGACCACATTACCTCCGAAAGGCGCATGAGAGGCATAGAGGGCCAGGATTTCATCCTTGCTGCAACGCAGTTCGAGGCGCGTGGCGAGCACCATCTCGACGAACTTTTCCCGGAACGTGCGGGGTTTCCCGCCGCGGCTCAGGCGAATGGTCTGCATGGTGAGCGTGCTCGCCCCGCTCGTGATCCGCCCGGCCGCAAGGTTCTGCCCCACGGCACGCCCCAGCGCCAGCGGATCCACCCCGAAATGGCGGTAAAAACGCTTGTCCTCGTAGGTCGTGATAGCGACCCGGAACTTTTCGGGGACGCTGTCCGTGGGAAAGAAACGCCACTGGCCGTCGGAGGCGACCTTGGCCGACATCAGGCGGCCGTCGCGGCTCCACACGGTGGCTGAGAAAGGCTCGTCGAAAAGCGTCCGGGGCAGGATGACGCAATACCCCGCGGCGAGCATGGCAACGACCAGCATCGCGAAAAAACATATTCTCTTTTTGGCCGGTTTTTTTGCCATATTTTTACGTATCTTTGGCAAAGTTACCAAAAAACCCAATATTATGAAAACAACATGCCATGCTTTGTTTGCGCTGACCGCCCTGCTCATCGCCTCGTGCAGCAAGCAGACATCCGACATCATCGAATGGTCGACAAACGGAGTGACGGGTGTCAGGATGCCGCTCCACGTGACGTTCGTCGAAAACGTGCAAGTCGAGGAAAGCGCCATGCAGGATGCCATATCGATCTCCCCGGCCGTCGGTTTCGACGCCTACCTGTCGGGGATGCGCATGATCCGCATCGTCCCCAAATCCCCGCTGCAATACGACACGCAGTACAAGGTGGCTATCGACGCCGCGAAACTCACCGGCCGGCAGCACAAAGGCATCGCAGAATTCAGGTTTGCGACCCCCAAACTGCGGTTTACCTACAACGACAGCTGGCTGCAGCAGAACGACGAGATGACCGGCTATGTGCTCATCGGCGAGATCGTCTCTTCGGACTATGCCGACGGCAGCTACATGGAACGGAACCTCAAAATAAGCGGCACGACGGGTACCGACGTCAAATGGACGCATTCGGAAGACGGGCTCACGCACCGATACACCGTGGGCAACATCGTCCCGCGGGGCGATGAGGGCTATACGCTGACGCTCGATTTCAATTACGACGAAAAGCAGACCCTCCAGGTGGAAGTCCCCCGCAAGGACGAATACGCGGTCATCGACCACAGCGTGAATCCGGATCCGCTCGCCATCGTAGTCACCTTCTCCGAACCCATCCGGCAGAACCAGGATCTGAAAAACCTGATCCGCTTCGACACCAAGTTCCGGACTTCGGTCGACAAAAACAGGCTCTACATCTACCCCGAAGCACGCCCCTCGGGAGCACATAGTGTCACGATCGGCCGCGACGTAGTGAGCAAGAACGGGCAGAAGCTCAAGGAGAGCTATTCGTTCATGGCCACGCTGCCGTCGCGTACCCCCTCGATCCGCTTCACGGGCAAAGGCTCGATCCTTCCCTCGTCGAACGACATGTCGCTGCTGTTCGAGGCGGTGAATTACCAGAAAGCCCGGGTGCGGGTACGAAAGATATTCGCCAACAACCTGCTGCAATTCTTCCAGCAGAACTACTACGACGACCAGTACTATTCATCCATGGATTACGTGTCGCGCGTCGTCCGCGACACGACCATCGACCTGGGGGCCAAGTCTTCGACCAGGCTCGACCAGGGCAACACCTATTCGCTCGACCTCAGCCGCCTGATCACCGACAGCCGCAAGTCGATGTACCTGCTCGAAATCCGGGGTGTCGACCCGCTTACGCCCGTCGACGACGAATACGACTACGACTATTATTTCGGGGATTACAGGACCTACAAGGAGCGGTCGAAAGTGGTCGTGCAGTCCGACATCGGCCTCATCTGCAAGAGCAGCGGCAGCGACCAGTACGTCGTCTACACGACCGACCTGGTCTCCGCCCGCCCCAAAGGGGGCTGCAAAGTCAGGACCTACGACCGGCAGAACCAGATGCTGGCCGAAGCGAGCACCGATTCCGAAGGGCGGGCCGTGCTGAGGACGAAGGACGAACCTTACATCGTCACGGCCGAAGCCGGAGGGGACGTCACCTTCGTGAAGGTAGAACCGGGCACGGCCCTGTCGCTGAGTAATTTCGACGTGGGCGGCACGGCAAATCCCAAGGGGATAAAAGGCTATATCTTCGGCGAACGCGGCGTATGGCGCCCGGGCGACGACATACACCTCACGTTCATCGTCACCTCGGATAATCCGCTGCCCGAAAGCCACCCGGCATCGCTGGAATTCTTCAACCCGAACGGGCAGCTGGTGCAGTCGCTCGTAAACAACAGCTCCTCGGACGGCATCTACACGTTCAGCCTGGGGACGACGCCGGCGTCGCCGACAGGGCTATGGCGGGCCAAGATCACCTTCGGCGGCGCACAGTTCGAAAAATCCGTCCGGGTGGACGCGATCAAGCCCAACCGGATGAAAATCGAGCTAAAACTCGGGGACGGGCAACTGGTCGACGCCGCGCATTTCACGGGCAGCCTGACCGCCCGGTGGCTGCACGGCACCCCTGCGGCCGACGCCAAGGCGGTGCTCCAGGCACAGTTGTCGCAAATTGCCACACGCTTCAAGGGCTACGAGGGCTATTCGTTCGACGACGCCTCGAAATACTTTGGCACCGAGGAGCGGGAAATCGTCACCGGCACCACCGACGCCCAAGGGTCACTGGCACTTTCGACCGACGAGCTCTCCTCGCTGGAGGGGTTGAGCCCCGGTATGCTGAGCGGCAGATTCACGGTAAAGGTCTTCGAAAAGAGCGGCGACTTCAGCGTCGACCAGCAGGTTGCGACCATATCGCCCTATGACACCTACTTCGGGATCGGAGTCGCCACCCAGAAAAGCGACTGGGGCGACGAATACCTCGACAGCAGGAAGGAGCATATCATAAAGGTCGTGATGCTCGACTCGAAGGGCAAGCCCGAACCCGGCAGCGAAAACGTGCTCGTATCGGTCTACAAAATGGATTCCTACTGGTGGTGGGACGCCTCAACGCCCAATTCCCAGGCGCACTACGCCAAAAATGCGCTCAATTCGAATTACAAGACCCTCCAGGCAACCCTTTCGAACGGCACGGGACAGGCCACGATGCGCTGGAGCACGGGCGATTACGGCTATTACATGATCCGCGTCACGAGCCCGAACCGGGCACACTCGGCGACCCGGATCGTATGCGTGTCCTCGTCCGACTGGCGGGGCGACGTCACTTCGGTGACGGATGCCGCCACGCGGCTCGCCCTCACCCGCGACAAAGCCAAATACGTCCCGGGGGACAAGGCCAGGGTCACCATCCCCTCGTCGCCGGGCGCACGGGCGCTGGTCGGCATCGAAAGCGGCAGCGTCGTGCGGGAAAGCTTCTGGGTGGAGTGCACCGGCAAGCAAACCGACATCGAAATCCCCGTCAAGGAGGGGATGGCCCCCAACATCTATGTCTCGGTAACACTCGTCCAGCCCCACAACTCGACGCTCAACGACGCACCGATCCGCCTGTTCGGCGTAACGCGGCTCGACGTCGAGGATGCCGCGCGAAGGCTCACCCCCGTGGTCGAGATGCCCGAAACAGTAAAACCCGAATCGGAGGTGACGATAAAAGTCCGGGAGAAAAACGGCCGGAAAATGAGCTACGTGCTGGCGCTCGTCGACGAGGGACTGCTGGGGCTGACACGCTTCAAGACCCCCGATCCCTACGGTTATTTCAACGCGACCGAGGCACTGGGCGTCCGCACGTGGGACATGTTCGACTATGTCATCGGCGCCTACGGCGGCAGGATCGAACAGATGTTCGCCATCGGCGGCGACGCCGAGCAGCCGAACACGGGGGCGCTCAAGGCACAGCGGTTCAAGCCCGTCGTACGGTTCATCGACGCACAGAAACTGGGCACCGGGAAGACGAACACGCACAAAATCACGCTTCCGCCCTACTTCGGCGAGGTTCGGGTGATGGTCATCGCCTCGAACGGCCGGGCGTTCGGCGCCGCGGAGAAGGATGTCGCGGTGAAAAAACCGCTGCTGGTGCAGGCCACCATGCCCCGCGTAGTTTCCACCGACGAAGAGGTCGAGGTTCCGGTCACGGTCTTTGCCCTCGAAGACGGGGTCGGGAAAGTCGACGTGAAAATCGCCGCGAACGAATCGTTCTCGCCCGTCGGGCCGTCCAGCAAGAGCATCACGCTCGGCCGGAGCGGCGAGGAGGTCGTATCGTTCCGCCTGAAGGTCAACAAGCGAACCGGCATCGGGAAGGTACGGGTCACGGCTGCGTCGTCGGGCGACAGCTCCGCGTCGGAAATCGAGCTGGACGTCCGGGAACCGAACCCCTATGTGACCCTGTCGAAGGACTATGTCATCGACCCGGGCAAGACAATGGCGGTAAAACCGCTCAAGGAGAACGGCAAGGCGAAGCTGGAACTTTCGTCGATCCCGCCCATAGACCTTTCTCGGCGCCTCGAATACCTGGTGAGATATCCCCACGGCTGCATCGAGCAGATCACCTCGGGAGCCTTCCCGCAACTCTACCTGCCTTCGGTCGTGGAGTGCGACGCGAACATGTTGCAGGACATCGACCGCAACGTCAAGAGCGTGCTTTCGCGCCTGGGCAGCTACCAGCTCTCCGACGGCGCATTCGCCTACTGGAGCGGCAATACGTCGAGATCAGAATGGGGGACGGTTTACGCGACGCACTTCCTGATCGAGGCTGCGAAACACGGCTACGGCGTGGACAGGGCGATGCTCGACCGGGCGCTCAAATACCTGCGCAGCAACCCCTCGGACTACTACCTGACCCAGGCCTATACCCAGTATGTGCTGGCGCTGAACGGGACTCCGACCCGGGGTGCCATGAACCAGCTCCGGGAAAAGGCCGCCTCGCTAAGTAGCGACGCCAAGTGGCTGCTGGCGGCGGCATACGCTTTGGACGGCAACAGGAAAGTCGCCGAAGGGCTGATCTCGCTCTGCGTGGACAACGCGGAAAAGGCCAACCCCTACGACGGCACCTACAACAGCGACGAACGCCGGATGTCGATCTCGCTCATGACGCTCACGATACTCGGACGCCGCGAAGAGGCTTTCCGCATGGCGCTGAAGATGTCGGACATCCTCAAGAAGGACAGGTGGCTCAGCACCCAGTCGACGGCATGGATGCTCAGCACCCTTTCCAATTTCGCCGTAGCGGGACAGAACGGCATCGACGCCACTGCGGGCAGGGAGCTCGTCAAGACCGACAAATCCATCGCGAGCATGCCCCTGGCCGCACCGACCGAGGTGAGGAACAATGGTTCGGGCAGCCTCTATGCGGTCGTCAGCCAGAGTTATACCCCCGGCAAGGGCGAGGAAACCGAAGCTGCGAACGGCATCCGGATCGACGTGCGTTACACGAATATGGACGGTGCCGCCATCGACCCGGCCTCGATCCGGGTATCGACCGATTTCTACGCCATCGTGACCGTCTCTAACACCAGCGGCCACGAACGGTACGCCGACCTTGCGCTGACCCACATCTTCCCGGCAGGATGGGAGATCACCTCCGAACGGGACTTGTCGTCGCTCACCTACCAGGATATCCGCGACGACCGGGTGCTGAGCTACTTCGACCTGAGCCGGGGCGAAAGCAAGGAGATCCCCGTCAAGCTGACGGCAACCTACAAGGGGCGCTACTACCTGCCTTCGGTCTACTGCGAAGCGATGTACGACAACGCCGTCCGCGCCCTGAAAAAGGGACAGTGGGTCGAGGTGGTCGATTAATGCCGCTTCGTCAGCCGGGAAAACACAGCGCAACCGGCAACAGGTTCCGGCAACACCTGAAAATATTATGGCAAAACGGCTTCGGGCATCCGGAGCCGTTTTTATTTCCGGATTCGTACTCCCGGAGGGAAAACGCCGCTAAATTCGGGTATAAGAGGCACTTTCCTCCGGTAAAATAGGAATTTGGAAAATATTTTTAATATATTTGTTGCCAAGGTTAGTTAGATTAGTCATATTATGTGCGAGAAACTGTTTATTTTCGACACCACGCTCCGTGATGGCGAGCAGGTGCCGGGCTGCCAATTGAACACCACCGAGAAGATCGAAGTCGCCAAGTTGCTGGAAAGCCTCGGCGTGGACGTCATCGAAGCGGGGTTCCCGATTTCCAGCCCCGGAGACTTCAACTCCGTACTCGAGATTTCGAAGGCCGTTTCGGCCCCGACGATTTGTGCGCTGACCCGCGCCGTGAAAAAAGACATCGACGTGGCCGCCGATGCCCTGCGACTGGCCAGGCACAAGCGCATCCACACGGGTATAGGCGTTTCGCCCCAGCACATTTACGACAAACTGCGCTCGACGCCCGAGAAAATCCTCGAACAGGCCGTCGAAGCCGTGAAATACGCCAAAAGCTATGTCGAGGACGTGGAGTTCTACGCCGAAGACGCCGGGCGCGCCGATCCTCAATACCTCGCCCGCGTGGTCGAGGCCGCCATTGCGGCCGGGGCTACGGTGGTCAACATTCCCGACACCACGGGCTACTGCCTGCCCCACGAATACGGCGCGAAGATCAAATACCTGGTCGACCACGTATCCAACATCGACAAGGCGATCATCTCGACCCACTGCCACAACGACCTGGGCATGGCTACGGCCAACACCCTGAGCGGCATCCTCAACGGTGCGCGGCAGGCCGAGGTGACAATCAACGGCATCGGCGAACGCGCAGGCAACACCTCGCTCGAAGAGGTGGTGATGACGCTGCGCTGCCACAAGGAGATCGCCGTCGACACCGGCATTGACGCACGCCTGATCACCAAAGCATCGCACCTAGTGTCGAGCCTAATGAACATGCCCGTGCAGCCCAACAAGGCGATCGTCGGCCGCAACGCCTTCGCCCACTCGTCGGGCATCCACCAGGACGGCGTGCTGAAAGACCGCCAGACCTACGAGATCATCGACCCGCAGGACATCGGCCTCAACGAGTCGGTCATCGCCCTGACGGCCCGCAGCGGCCGCGCGGCGCTCGTACACAGGCTCGAACTGCTCGGCTACGACCTCACGCAGGAAGAGCTGGACGCAACCTACGCCAAGTTCCTCGAGCTTGCCGACAAGAAAAAGGAGATCCACGACTACGACCTGTTATACCTGGTAGGCGACATCGACCGCATGAAACAGCAGTCCGTATCGCTCAAATTCCTGCAGGTGACCACCGGCACGCTCGTCCCGACGGCGACCGTGGTGCTGAAGTTCGGCGACCACGAGCGCATGGCCATCGCCACGGGCAACGGCCCGGTGGATGCCGCCGTGTCGGCGATCAAGACCCTGATCAACGAGAAGGTCGTGCTCATGGAGTTCCTCATGCAGGCCATCACCCGCGGTTCGAACGACGTGGGGCGCGTACACGTACAGGTACAGTGCGGCAGCCGCACCGTCCACGGCTTCGCCGCACACACCGACACCACACGGGCGTCGATCGAGGCGTTCCTCGACGCGCTGCGCGTACTGAACGTAACCGAACGCAAGGAAAAGGAGGAGTAAGATGGGCAGGACACTTCTGGACAAGATATGGGATGCGCACACCGTGCGCACCGAAGACGGCGGACGCTCGGTGCTCTACATCGACCGCCAGTACATCCACGAGGTGACGTCGCCCGTGGCTTTCGCAGGCCTGGAACGGCGCGGCATCGGCGTGGCACGCCCGGCACAAATCACCGCCACGGCCGACCACAACATCCCGACCGTCGACCAGCACCTGCCGATCGCCGAGACCGAATCGCGGCGCCAGGTCGAGGCGCTGGAGGCCAACTGCGCCAAATTCGGCATCGAACATTTCGGCGTGGGAAACCCGCGCCAGGGCATCGTGCACATCATCGGCCCCGAACTGGGATTCACACAGCCGGGCATGACCATCGTCTGCGGCGACAGCCACACCTCGACGCACGGGGCACTGGGCGCCGTGGCATTCGGCGTCGGCACCTCAGAGGTCGAGATGGTCTTCGCCAGCCAGTGCATCATCCAGTCCAAGCCGCGGAGCATGCGCATCACGGTCGACGGGACACTGCGCCCGGGCGTCGAAGCCAAGGATGTCGTGCTCTACATCATCTCGCAACTCACCGCCTCGGGCGGCACGGGCTATTTCATCGAGTTCGCCGGCGAAGCGATCCGTTCGCTCTCGATGGAAGGGCGCATGACCGTCTGCAACATGAGCATCGAGTGCGGGGCGCGGGGCGGCATGATCGCACCCGACCGGACGACGTTCGACTACCTGCGCGGGCGCGAACGTGCGCCGCAGGGAGCGGCGTTCGACCAGGCCGTCGCCCGCTGGGAGGCGCTTTACAGCGATGCCGACGCCGTATTCGACAAGGAGTACCGGTTCGATGCTGCCGACATCGCCCCGATGATTACCTACGGCACCAACCCCGGCATGGGCATGGCCGTCGATGCGCAGATCCCGGCCGAGGCCGACCCCAAGGCATTGGAGTACATGGGATTCAAAGCCGGGGAAAAGCTGCTCGGCAAACCCGTCGACTATGTCTTCGTGGGCAGCTGCACCAACGGCCGCATCGAAGACCTGCGGCGCTTCGCCAAGCTGGTCGAAGGCCGGCGCAAGGCCCAGGGCGTGACGGCATGGATCGTCCCCGGTTCGAAAGGCGTCGAAGCCGCCGCACGGGCCGAAGGGCTCGACAAAGTGCTCGCCGCCGCCGGGTTCGAGCTCCGGCAGCCGGGCTGCTCGGCGTGCCTGGCGATGAACGCCGACAAGATCCCGGCAGGCAAATACAGCGTTTCGACCTCGAACCGCAACTTCGAAGGGCGCCAGGGGCC
>ERZ773157.2128-NODE-2128-length-16161-cov-10.309326_pt1 | contig 16161 bp, 8 predicted proteins | sample MGYA00511480_ERZ773157 | MGnify/ENA primary metagenome ERZ773157 (study PRJEB29015, sample SAMEA2737863) | human gut metagenome | biome: human gut; feature: human-associated habitat; material: faeces | place: China | collected 2012 ... | reverse complement strand
TAATTGATAAAAAAGTTGTTTAAGGTTTGACAGACATAAAATATGAGACTATAATGTGAGAAACTAGAAGAAAATTGACAGATTTTTCAGGTGGAGGGTAGAAGAAAAAACAGATAAAAAGTGAAATAAAGCGAGGCAATTAATACATTGTCAGACTGGAAAAATTAATATATCAGAGAAAGAAAAAAAGTATATTAGAATGGAAAGGAAAATACAATTTATGCTGTCACAAAAGAGTACAATGAAAACAAAACTTGAAAATATGTATCTACAGGAAAGAATCAGTTACGGTTATAGAAAAGTCATTACCATGATGCTGCTGTCAGGAGTGATTTCTATTATTGCAATAGGCATTCTGTTTGCCAATATGATGAATTATGTCAATAATGTCAACGCAGCAGATCAGGCAGTAAAAACATGCAGAATTAATATAAATACAGCAGCAAGAAATATCCGTGAAATGGCGCTGAATGATGACGAATCCACTTACGACAGCTACGAGGAGAAGGTGAAAGAGCTTCTCGGGACCGTAGATACACAGATGAATGTTTTACACGGCACAGGTGTCATTACAGAGGATCTTTATACAGAATATAAAGGTGCATTTACGGACTGGGGAACGATCGGATATGAGATCATGGAAGAGATCAAGGCCGGTAAGGAAGATCAGGCTGTCGATGGTATCTTAAATAAGTGTACCCCTGCATTAAACAGCTTAGTAGAAATTTCAAAGAAATTAGATGCATTGACTGATAAACAGAGAAGTAAGGCTGTCCAGAGCACGATCTTCTGTGCAGTTGCCGGTATTGCAGTGATCATTATCTTCCTGCTCCTTGCATGGGCAATCGCAAAGAAAGTGAGCAGGATGGTACTTGAAACCATTCTGGAACCATTACATGCGATCGAGGACGTGGCGAAGGAACTCACGGAAGGAAATCTGCACAGCCAGCTGGAATACCACTCCGAGGACGAGATCGGAAGACTTGCACACAGCATGCGTAAGTCCATCCGTATCCTTGGAACGTATGTCGATGATATTGACCGTTCCATGAAACAGTTCTCAGAGGGCAATTTTGATGTACAGCCAGAGGTAGAGTGGAGAGGGGACTTTGTTGGTATTTTACAATCCTTTATGGAGTTCCAGAACAGCATGTCTGATACGGTAAGAGGAATCCAGAGGGTTTCCGATGAGGTATCCAACGGAGCAGAACAGGTGGCATCCAGCTCGAACGAGCTTGCAGACGGCGCAACGAATCAGGCAGCAGTTGTCGAGGAACTGACTGCTACCGTTACCGGTGTTTCCGAACAGGTGGCAAACAATTCACAGGCAGCAAAGGAGATCAGCGGAAAAGTGGAACAGCTTGGACAGGCGCTGATCGAGAGCAACGGAAAGATGCAGGAGATGGTTGTCTCCATGAACGAGATCAATGATGCATCGCATGAGATCGACAAGATCATTGCGACGATCAATGAGATCGCATCCCAGACCAACCTGCTTGCCTTAAACGCATCTATTGAGGCTGCAAGAGCCGGTGAGGCAGGAAAAGGTTTCGCAGTAGTTGCAAATCAGGTAAATGTCCTGGCAGATCAGAGTGCAGAGGCGGCAAAGGAATCTGCGGCACTGATCGAGCGCTCTGTGAATGCTGTTGAAAAAGGTATGATAGTTGCAAAGGAAACAGCAGCACAGTTAGAGGAAGTGGCAGAGAATTCAAAAACGATCACAAGTGAAGTGACAAATATCGCAGACACCTTAGAGACACAGACAGCAGAGATCCATCAGATCAATGAAGGAATCGAGCAGATCAATGATGTGGTACAGACGAATTCAGCTACTTCAGAGGAATGTGCGGCTGCAAGTGAAGAGATGAGCAGCGAAGCAGACAATTTACGTACAATGATCCGCAGATTTAAAGTTGTAAAGACGGAAAAATAATATCAGACCAGATAAATTCAATTGGATGCGCAGGAGTATAAGCGCAAAAGAAAGAGGAAAGGTTCTCTGGTTATGAATAAGGATGTATATGGAATATTAGGAGATCTGACTGCAGAAGTCTTATTGGAGATCATAGCGGAGTGCATGGATGATTACCTGTATGTATTCGATCTCCAGAATAATAAGATGGAAATTTCCCAGTCTGCTCTGGATCGGTTTATGATCTCTGAGACACATGTGAGGAATGTAAAGCAGGAGATCATGTCCGTTGTCTACGAAGAAGACCGCACGATGTTTGCAAAGCATATGCAGGCTGTGATGGACGGAAAGGAAAAGGTGCATGATATCCATTACCGGTGGCTCGATAAAAACGGGCTTCCGGTGTGGGTCAACTGCCGCGGAGTGGTGATCGATGATGAAGATGGAAAGCCGGGGTATCTGGTGGGATGTCTGAATGAGACTGGAAACCAGCGGCGGGCTGATAATGTGACCGGGCTTTTAGGCGGAATGGAATTTTGTGCTTACCTGCGGTCACAGAAGAAACCTGTGACGACCGGATTTCTTATGCATATTGGAATTGATGATTTTGCAGCGGTGAATGGAACACATGGCAGCAATTATGGCGACTATGTGTTAAAAAGTGTTGCAGACTGTATGAAAGAGTGTCTGTCCGGAAATCAGCGACTCTATCATCTGATCGCAGATCAGTATGTGATCGTGGATCTTGACAGTACTTCCATGGATGATGCCATACAGCTCAAAAAAAGGATCGGTGAGAAAATAGACGAATTCATCATCTCTGAAAAATATGAAGTTGTATTTTCAGCTTCTGCAGGAGTGATCGATGCCTCGACTGTGGCAGAAGGCTACGAGGAATGCCGCAAAAAGTTTGAATTTTCCCTGAAAAAGGCAAAACGGATGGGAAAAAATAACATCTATTTTTACAGGCAGGAGGATTACGAGAAATTCCAGCGGAATGGAAGAATCATAAGTGCACTGAGAAATTCCATCGCTAACGGGTGTGAAGGCTTTGAAGTATATTATCAGCCGATCGTGGATTGTGTTTCCGGGCGTGTGATCGGTGCAGAAGCACTCATGCGGTATACCATGGTGACAGAGGAAGGTAAGGAGTGGCTGTCTCCGGTCGAGTTTATACCGCTTCTGGAAAAGACAGGACTGATCATTCCGGCGGGAAGGTTTGTGTTAAATGAGGCAGCAAAAATGTGCCGTGAGATACAGCAATATATACCGGAATTCAGTGTGAACGTGAATATTTCCTGTTATCAGATCGAGCATGGAAAGATTGCAGACAAGATACTCACTGCGGTCAGGGACAATGGACTGACGCCGGACTGCATCTGCATAGAAATGACTGAAAGCGGCTTCATGGATATGACACCGGTCTTTTGTAAATTCAGGAAAGTGCTTGAGGAAAATGGGATTCAGTTCGTGATCGATGATTTTGGAACCGGATATTCCAATCTCCACTGCATCAGTGACATGAATCCGGGCTATGTGAAAATGGATAAGGATTTCACAGCAAAGGCAATGAGCTGCGAACGGGATTATGAGCTGTTTAAAAAGATCATTGAGATGGTCCACAGCATCGGCATCCGCATCTGTGTGGAAGGAATTGAAAAAGAAGACTGGCATCTTAAGATGAAAGAACTGCAGGCGGATTATCTTCAGGGGTATTTTTTTGGAAAACCCTGTGAAAAAAAGAAGTTTATGGAAGAGTTTGTTTGCAATCTGCGCAATAAAGGCGTATAGTGGGATAGTACCTCGCAGGAGGTGCTATTTTACTATACAGATTTTTATATAAAAATTTCATATCTGCATGAAACGGAGTATAAAGAATGAACGAAATAGAAGTTATCTGGAAGTTTTTTGATAATCTGGGTGAGTACGTGTACGCTACAGACATAGAGACAGATGAGCTTGTTTATATGAACCGCAAACTGTTAGAGGTGTATGGATTACAGTCCATGGATGATGTGAAAGGGATGAAATGTTACGAGGTGCTGCAGAAATCTTCTGTTCCCTGCGGCATGTGCAATAATGATAGGCTTTGTGCCGGAAAGTTTGTCGAGTGGCGTTATTATAATCCGGTGATCGATAAATACATGATGTTGAAAGATACCCTGGTGGAAGATCCTGTCACAAAGAAAAAGTACCGGATCGAGATCAGTATAGATATCAGCGAGGAGCGTTCACAGGACAAGATGATCCAGAAGTACAGGGATATGGAGTCCTTTGTCAACGAGGCATTGAAGGAAGCACTTTCTGCCGAGTCGCCGGACGAGACGATCCGTATTATTCTGGAATATCTCGGAAAAGCGCTGAACGGAGAGAAAACGTATATTTTTGAGAGGAACAGAGATGGCAGGGATGATAATACATATGAATGGACAGCGCCGGGAGTGCCACCGGAGATCGACAATCTCCAGAATCTTCCGCCGGAGATCTGTGAGAACTGGTATCACATTTTTGAGGAGGGAAAATATGTCCGGATACCGGATATTGAGGAGATGCGCCTGAGTGATCCGTTTCAATATGAAAATCTGAAGCGGCAGAATATCCATTCCATTGTTGCCATGCCAATTTATGATGCGGAAAAAATCATTGCTTTTTACGGAGTTGACAATCCGCCGGCAGTTTCATTGGAATATACGTCGGATATGCTTCAGATCATGGGTTCTTTTCTCAAGTCCTGTATCAAACGCAGGAATCTGATGAGGCGTCTGGAAGATCTGAGCTATAAGGATGCGCTGACTCAGCTTGGAAACCGCTTTGCGATGGAAAAGTATGTGAGACAGATCAATCCGGAGCAGAGCATCGGCGTAGTTTATTGTGACGTTACTGGTTTAAAAGGTGTGAATGACACACTGGGACATAAGGCAGGGGATGACCTGATCCTTAGAGCCGGTGCATGTCTGGAGCAGGTGTTTGGCGATTACGGCGTATTCCGTATCGGGGGAGATGAGCTGCTTGTATTGTGCGCGCAGATCGATCAGGACACGTTGGCGGAACGCATAAGGCAGTTAGAGTGTCTGACAGCTGAGAAGGACGTAAATATCGCAGTGGGAGTGATCTGGCAGGACAGGGCGGACACACATCTGGATGAACTTCTGCAGGAAGCTGAGAAGCGCATGTATGAGGATAAGGCAGAATACTATAAGAAAACAGGGATTGAGCGGAGAGGTGCAGACAAAAAAGGCTGAATCTGCTCTCACTAAATGAGAATAGATAAAAAAGTGATAATAATTTTGTCTGAAAACGGTATTTTCCTAGGCGAAATGTAAAAAATTTTAAAATAGAAATAAAATGATTGTGATTTTGCCATGAGGTACAGTATAATAAGAAATGTCGGTTAAATGTAAAAATCATGTAAAAAGTTTGTAAATAAAATTGCAGACAGGGATACGTTAGAATGCATAACGTAGTTAGGAGTACAAATGACAACATTTACTATTATTTTATCGCTGCTCAGCGGAGTGGCACTGTTCCTTTTTGGTATGTCCCTGATGGGAGACGGACTGAAGAAAGTGGCGGGAAATAAGCTGGAGCTGGTTCTTTATAAGCTGACGAACACACCGTTGAAAGGAGTGCTGCTTGGAACTGCTGTGACAGCGATCATCCAGTCCTCCTCCGCAACGACTGTTATGGTTGTCGGCTTCGTAAACTCCGGAATGATGAAGGTTGCGCAGGCGATCGGTATCATCATGGGAGCTAACATCGGAACGAGTGTGACAGGCTGGATTTTGTGTTTGTCGTACATTGACGGCTCAAATGGAATTGCACAGCTGCTGTCCACAGCGACCATCTCAGCGATCGTGGCGATCATTGGTATTATCTTTAAAATGTTTGTAAAAAAATCCGGCTTTAAAAATGTCGGTGACATTATGCTTGGGTTCTCCATCCTGATGGTGGGGATGCAGACCATGAGTGGGGCAGTTGCACCATTAAAAGATAACGAGCATTTTGTGAATGTATTGACAATGTTTAAGAATCCGGCGGCAGGTATACTGGCAGGTATTTTATTTACAGCGGTATTGCAGAGTGCATCTGCCTCAGTCGGTATCCTTCAGGCGTTGTCCATGAGTGGAACGATCACTTTTGCAGCGGCGCTTCCTATTACCATGGGTATTGGTGTCGGCGCAGCCTGTCCGGTTCTGCTCTCCTCGATCGGAACGAACAAAAATGGTAAGAGAACAGCCCTGATCTATCTGTTTAACGATCTGTTCGGCATGCTGTTCTGGTCAATTGTATTCTATTCTGTCAATGCTGTGGTGCATTTCCCGTTTATGAATGCCACCATGAGCCCGGTACTGATCGCAATGTTAAACACGGTTTTCCGTGCGGCAACGATTTTAGTACTTCTTCCATTTATCAAATGGATTGAAAAAATTGTTTATCTTGTTGTAAAAGATTCGCCGGAGGACGAGGAGGATCAGGCAGACTTCGATCTGCTCGAGGAGCGTTTCCTTGCTTACCCGGATCTTGCGATCACACAGAGCCATCTTGCGATGAACGGCATGGCAAAGAAGGCGAGAAAGAATATTTTGCGTGCGTTAAGCCTGTTCCTTGTGTATTCGACAGAAAAGTTTAATAAGGTACAGGAAAAGGAAACACTGATCGATAAATATGAGGATAAGCTGGGAACCTATCTGATGCAGATGTCCACGCATGAGATGAATGGAAGCCAGGCGAAGCAGGTATCCAAGTTTTTGCATACAGTGAGTGATTTCGAACGTCTGGGCGACCATGCGGTGAATATCTCAGAGGTTGCGGCGGAGCTGAACGAGAAGAAAATTGCATTTTCGGACGAGGCACAGTATGAGCTGGATGTGCTCGAGAATGCAGTAAAAGAGTGTGTCAGTCTTGCGGTGGACGCATTCTGTGCGGACGACCTTGAGATGGCGGCAAAAGTGGAACCACTCCGCGAACTGATCGGTATCCTCTGCGATGAACTGAAACTGCGTCATATCGCAAGACTCCGCACCGGAAAATGTGAGATGAAGCAGGGATTTGCGTTTAACGATCTGCTGACGAACCTGGAGCGAATCGCAGCACACTGCTCAAACATCGCAGTTGCCATGATCGAGCTTGAGGCGGCAGACTTTGATACCCATGAGTACTTAAAGAGTGTCCGCGAGTTAAAGAATGACACTTACATGGCATACTTTGATGAGTATGAAAGAAAATATGACATCAATGGTTACCGGAAGAAAAAAACAAAAGCACAGAAATAGAGATCAGTGATTACGGCTGTCGTACTGAAAGGAGAAATTCCCGGATTGTATGGCAGCTTTTTTTGACTGGTACATCGTCCTGCAAATAACGAAACGCCGTACTAGTCAAAAAAGGCAGAATGATGTACTATGAAAAGGAACAGAAAACGAAAATTAGAATTTGAAAAAAGTAAGGGAAAAACATGTCGCTGCAATTTATTTTCGGAAATTCAGGAAGTGGAAAATCATCCTATTTATATAGGAACATACTAAAAGAGGCGGCAGAGCATCCGGAGAAAAATTATCTGGTGCTTGTGCCGGAGCAGTTCACCATGCAGACACAGCGCGAGCTTGTGCGGCTTGAAAAGTCACATGCTATCATGAACGTGGATGTGTTAAGTTTTGCGCGCCTTGCATACCGTGTGTTTGACGAGCTTGGAAAACAAAACCTCCGTGTGCTGGAGGAGACCGGAAAAAATCTGGTACTCCGAAAGCTTGCAGGGGAACAGAAGAAAAACTTAAGTGTGCTGGGCGGTAACTTAAACCGGATGGGATATATCAGTGAGGTGAAATCTCTCATTTCCGAGCTGACGCAGTATAACGTGTCACCAGAAAAATTGGATACATTTTTGGAGACGGAGGATGTCGGGGAGACATTGCGCCTGAAAATGCAGGATATCTCGGTCATGTACCACAGTTTTTCCGAATATCTCAAGGGGCAGTATATCACCGCCGAGGAAGTGCTATCGCTATTGTGCGACGTTGCAGAGGATTCTGGTATCATAAAAGACAGCGTGATCGTGTTTGACGAATTTACCGGGTTTACACCGATACAGAACCAGCTTCTCAGGAAACTTTTAGTGTTATCAGAGCGTATCATTGTCTCCGTGACGATGGATGCAGGCGAGGATTTTTACCATTGCAGGGGCGAGCAGGAACTTTTTTCCATGAGTAAAAAGACGGTTTCGGTTCTGATGAAAATGGCAGAGGAACTTCATGTCACGGTGGAGGAGCCTGTTGTGTTATCCGATGGAAAAAATCACAGATATAAAAATGCTCCATCCCTGTACTTCATGGAGCAGAATCTGTTTCGACCGTATTATCATAAATGGCGGCAGAAGGAGGATGAACTGCGGATCGTGAGCCTTAAAAATCCGAGGGAAGAGCTTCACTTTGTGGCGCGTGAGATCACGAAATTTGTGCGTGAGAAACAGTACTGTTATAAGGATATCGCAGTGGTGACCGGGGACGTCAGTCTTTACGACAACTATGTGGATGAGATTTTTGCAGCGTATGATATTCCGTACTTTCTCGACCAGACGAGAACCATTCTGTTTCATCCTTTTATCGAGTTTATCCGTGCGGTGCTTGAGGTGGTGGAACTTGATTTCTCTTATGAGAGCGTGTTCCGTTTTCTGCGCTGCGGTCTGACCGATATCACAGAGCAGCAGATCGATCTGCTGGAAAACTACGTGCTTGCCAAGGGGATACGTGGCAGAAAAAAATGGGAAAAACAGTGGACATTTGTGTTCGACGACACGGAAAAAGAGAACCTCACAGAAATGAATGAGGTGCGGGAAAAGATTTATGGCTTCTTTGCACCGCTGTCGGAAGCGTTTGCCCAGGGAAAGACCGTGCGGGACGGAACCACTGCGTTGTATGAATTGATTGAAAAATTAGAAATAGAGCAAAAACTGAAACAAAAAGAACTCGAATTCGAGCGTCAGGGCAATCAGGTCAAGGCGAAAGAGTACGCCCAGATTTACAAAATTGTCATGGATCTGTTTGATAAGGTTGTGGACTTCCTGGGAGACGAAGTGCTTCCGGTCAAAGAGTATGCGGATATTTTAGACGCCGGATTTGAGGCTGCAAGAGTCGGCGTGATCCCACCGGGAAATGATAAAGTGACGATCGGTGACATCGAGCGAACCAGATTGAACCATATCAAAATCTTATTTTTCATCGGTGTCAATGACGGTGTTGTGCCGAAAGCGGGCAATGCCGGAGGTATCATCTCGCAGTTTGAACGTGAGAAAATGGTGGCATGTCATCTGGAACTTGCACCGGGTGCGCGTGAAAAAGTGTTCATCCAACGCTTTTATCTATATCTGAATGTGACGAAGCCATCTGATTTTTTATATGTGACTTTTTCAAAAGTGAATGCGGACGGAAAAGCACTTAGAAGGTCGTATTTTGTTGGAACGCTCTTAAAAATGTTCCCAGAGAAAACGGTGGAGGAAATCGAGGAGACAACTTCTGCGGACTGCATCATGACGCCGAAGAGCAGCATGGCGTTTTTCCTGGAGGGACTGCAGGATAATGACAGGGCATCTGATTTTTCTCAGGTAGAAAAAAGAAAATTATGGAATGCTCTCTCAAAATTCTACCTCACAGATTCCGAGTGGAAGCCGGAAACGGAAAAACTTTTAAAAACTGCCTACGAAGTGCACAGCGATGAGCCAATCAGCCACGCAGTGACGCAGGCACTTTATGGAACCGTGTTGGAGAACAGCGTCACAAGACTGGAGCGTTTTGCGGCGTGTGCCTACGCGCATTATCTGAATTACGGTTTACGCCTAAAGGAGCGTCAGCTTTTAGAGTTTGCAAGCGTGGACATGGGAAATATTTACCATGATGCGCTTGAACATTTTTCCAGACGTGTGGAAAAATCAGAGTACACCTGGTTTAACATCCCGGAGGATGTGCAGGAGACATTTATAGAGGAGAGCATGAATGACGCGATTGCCGGGTGCAAAAATGCCGGAGCGTTTGAGAACGTGAGAAATCGTTACCTGACCGGTCGGATGCGCCAGACCATCAAGCGCACGGTGTGGGCACTTACCACCCAGATCCAGAAGGGAAAATTTGTGCCGAGTGATTTTGAGGTGTCCTTTTCGCGGGCAGATAAATTGGACGCCATCCGTTTTCAGCTGAGTGATGAGGAAAAAATGAACCTGCTCGGCAGGATTGACCGTGTGGACACTTACGAGACGTCGGATAAAGTTTATGTGAAGATTATTGATTATAAATCGGGAAACACGAGTTTTTCACTCGTCAATCTGTATCACGGACTACAATTACAGCTTGTGGTCTATATGAATGCGGCATTAGAATTAGAGGAAAAACGCCATCCGGGCAAAAAAGCGGAACCGGCGGGGATTTTCTACTATCACATTCAAAATCCGATAGTAGACGGACTTGGAAATGAGACAGAGGCAGAAATACGAAACAGCGTTTTGGAGCAGTTAAAATTAAATGGTCTGGTGAACGATAATCCGGAAATCTATGAGGCGATGGATTCAGATTTTGCCGGAAATTCTTCGGTCATCCCAATCGGAAAAAAAACGGACGGAAGCTTAAAAGCAACTTCCAAGGTTGCCAGTACTTACGATTTTTCTGTGATGTCTGATTATGTACAGGAGAAAATCAAAGAGACCGGGAAAAAAATCTTTGCCGGAGATATTTCGATTCATCCATACTCGCTGGACGGAAAAAGTGGCTGTGATTACTGTCCATACCATACCGTCTGCGGTTTTGACACCCGGATGCCGGGTTATTCCTATCATAAACTGGAAAAATTTGACAGCGCGGACGAGATATTAAAGCGTATGGAAAACGAAAAGCAGGAACAGTAAATAACAGGAGTGAGAAATATGGGAGTTTCATGGACCACAGAGCAGCAGCAGGTCATTGACTTAAGAAATCGAAATATATTGGTATCTGCGGCAGCAGGTTCTGGAAAGACCGCTGTTTTAGTAGAGCGGATCGTGAAAATCATAACAGACAAAAATCATCCGGTCGACATTGACCATCTGCTGATCGTGACGTTTACCAATGCGGCAGCGGCAGAGATGCGGGAGCGGATCGGAAATGCGATTGAGAAAGCGTTAGACGAACAGCCGGGGAATGAGCATCTGTTAAGGCAGCTGACCCTGATTCACAATGCACAGATCACGACCATCGACAGCTTCTGTCTGTATGTGGTGCGCAATCATTTTCATGAGATCGATCTGGAACCGAATTTCCGTATCGGGGATGAGGGTGAGTTAAAATTACTGCGCGAGGATGTTCTTGGCAGAGTTTTGGAACAAAATTATGAGGAGCCTTCGGAAGCATTTTCCGATTTTGTGGAGGGCTATGCTTCGGGAAGAACCGATGTTGCATTAAATGAGATGATCCTTCAGTTATATGAGTTTTCCAGAAGTTATCCGTGGCCGGAAAAATGGCTGGATTCGTTTGTGGGAGCCTACCGCATCGAAACCAGGGAGGAGTTAGACCGCGCAGAATGGCTTGCTCCGCTCACGGAAAATATCTGTTTTGTCTTAAAAGACTGTGAACAGCTCTTAAAGCAGGCGCTTGCAATTACACAGCAGGATGACGGACCGGATATGTACGAGAAAGCAGTGCAGAGTGATCTGGAAAAATATGAGGGTTTGTCAAGACTAACCTCTTTCTGTGAACTGTCCGTGGCGCTTTCCGATATCAAATACGACAGACTTGCGAGCAGCAGAGGTTTTGAGGGAGATCCTGATAAATTAGAGCTGGTGAAAAGTCTCAGGGAACAGGCAAAGGATGTGGTGAAAAAACTCTGCAAACAATATTTTTTCTGTTCGCCGGAGATGATGATCGAGCAGTTAGAGCGCACGGAGCCGATGTTAGAGGAGGTTGTCCGTCTCACAAAGCAGTTTGCAGATGAGTTTGCAGCCGCAAAACGCCGGAAAAATCTGGTGGATTTCCATGATGTGGAACATTTTGCATTGCAGATCCTTGTGGATGAGGAGACGGAGAAGGCGAAAAAGACTGCGGAAGAGTTCCGGGATACCTTTGAGGAGATCATGATCGACGAGTATCAGGACAGCAACGAAGTGCAGGAGACACTGCTTCGCTCCATTTCCAGAGAGGAGCGTGGGGAAAATAATATTTTCATGGTCGGGGATGTAAAGCAGAGTATTTACCGGTTCCGTCTCGCAAGACCGGAACTTTTCATGAAAAAATACGATTCCTATTCGCTGGAAGAGAGCACCACGCAGCGTATCGACCTGCACAAAAACTTCCGAAGCAGAGAGGAAGTCTTGACCTGCACAAACGATATTTTTTATAAAATTATGGCGCGGAGTCTTGGAAATGTGGAGTATGACGCGGAGGCTGCACTGTATCCGGGGGCAAGCTATCCTGTCAGCGCGGACTTCATCCCGGAGATCCTGCTCGCAGACAGCAACGACGAATTATTGGAGGACACCGAACTTACGGATAAAAAGACACTGGAAGCGAAAATTGTGGCAGAAGAAATCAAGCATCTGATGAAAACGCAGCAGGTCACGGACAAGGCAGCCGGAACACTTCGGGCGGCGCATTACTCCGATATTGTAATTTTGCTCCGTAGCCTGTCCGGCTGGGCGGATTCGCTTGTGGAAGTGCTGAACGGAAATGGAATCCCGGCGCACACGGTTTCTTCAACCGGTTATTTTTCCACGGTGGAAGTGCAGACGGTACTGTCCATGCTGAGGCTTTTGGATAACCCAAGGCAGGATATCCCGATGGCGGCAGTACTCCGCTCGCCGATGGCAGGGCTTACTGATGAGGAGCTTGCGGTGTTAAGGCTTGAAGATGGCAGTGTGCCTTTTCATGAAGCGGTGCTCGAACTGGCAGAAGGTCTTTATGAAGAGGACGGGCAAAAAGAAATTTCAAACCCGGAGGCAGATCAGAAGCAGGGAAAAAATGCGGATGAGAAACCAGAAAATCATATAGAGTCGACCGCTCACCGGAAATTGCTCAAATTTTACAAAAAATACAGGCAATTACGCCAGCTCGTCCCGGACACCCCGATCCATGAGCTGATCGAGATCATCCTGTGCGAGACCGGATACGGTCATTATGTGGCGGCAATGCCGGCAGGAAACAGAAGAACGGCGAATTTAAACATGCTTTTGGAAAAAGCCGCAGCCTACGAGAAAACGAGTTACAAGGGACTGTTTCACTTTGTGCGTTACATTGATGAACTGCAGAAATATGATGTGGATTTCGGTGAGGCAGACATGGTCGGGGAAAACGAGGACGTTGTCCGAATTATGAGTATCCATAAGAGCAAAGGTCTTGAGTTCCCAATTGTGATCGTGAGCGGTATGGGCAAAAATTTCAATAAACAGGACACACGGAGCAAAATGGTGCTTCACCCGGAACTTGGTATTGGTCTTGACTACATGGACGGAAAAAAGCGTATCAAATCACCGACTATCGCAAAGAAGGCGATTGCAAAGCAGATCGATCTGGAAAATCTCGGCGAGGAACTTCGTGTACTTTACGTTGCCTTAACCCGTGCAAAAGAAAAGCTCATTCTCACCGGAACATTAAAGGATGCCCCGGAAAAACTGGAATTTTTCAGGCAGCAGGCAGCATTGTATGCACATTCCAGCGACACCACAGCGATTCCGTATCTGACAAGGGAAAGTGCCGCAGGGTATCTCGACTGGATACTTCCGGCAGTGCTTTCCTATGGGGACAAATACCCGGTCCGGATCGTGGAAGCGGCAGAGCTTGTCTTAGACGAAGTGGAAAACCAGTTAGAGCAAAATGAAAATCTGACGGAGCGGATCGTTGAGATCGAAGCGGCGGACACACAGCTGGTCGGGCAGTTAAAACAGCGCTTTTCGCAGCGTTATCCCTATCAGACAGATATTTTGCGGAAAAACAAATATTCCGTATCCGAATTAAAGCACCGTGCAATGCGTGAAAAATTTGAAGCAGAGCAGGAGGAGACAGTTCCGGCATTTTTGGAAGAACCTGTGACGCCAACGATCCCTCTTTTTATCCAGAGACAGGGAATCGTGGAACAGGAGGCACAAAATAAGGCACAGGATGCAGGGCAGGAAGCAGAAAGTAAAGCAGAACAGAAAATAGAATCAAATACAGCAAACCGTGGCGCACTCAGAGGAACCGCAGTACACCGTGTCATGGAGTGCTACGATTTTACTTCAGAAAAAAGCGTACAGGAACAGATGGACGCTATGGAAAAAGAGGAGAAGATCACTGCGGATATGCGCACACTTGTGAAAGAGCGGATTGTGGCAGATTTTGTTTCCTCGGAAACAGGAAAGCGGATGGCTCTCGCACAGCGCATGGGAGCGCTTTACCGTGAGAAACCATTTGTTATGGGATTTACGGAAGAGGAACTGGAAAGATATGGCTTTGGGGCAGGTGCGCAGATGATAGAAAATGAAGCGCAGACTGAAAATGCACAGCAGGAAATCATGTCAGAAAATGTGTCGCAGGAAAATCATATGCATGAGGAAGATTTAACTTTAATTCAGGGAATCATTGATGTTTTCTGGATTGAGGATGACGGAATCACAGTCCTGGATTATAAGACAGATCGTGTGGATACTGCGCAGGAGCTGATTGACCGTTATGCGACACAGTTAAAGCTTTATGCGGATGCGTTGGAGCGGGTTTTTGCCACCCGGAAACTGAAGGTGAAGGAGATTCTGATCTACTCGTTCCGGTTAGAAAAGCTGATTTCAATTGAATAAATGTATGCACGAAGATCACTGGAGTCTTAATGATTCCGGTGATTTTCGTATAGAGCGATCAGACGATATTTTCTTGTGTGCATAAGTGATTCATGGTATCATAGAAATCATGAGAATTGAGATTCTATGCTATGGCATTTCATTTTTCAAAAAACGGTGTCTTGTCAAGATAAAGTAAACGGTTAAGTGAGGAAATTTATGGGACAGATCATACTTGCCTCGGCATCGCCGAGAAGAAAAGAATTGTTAGAACAGATCGGACTGGAATTTGAAATCTGCCCGGCGAAAGGGGAGGAAGTTATCTCGAAAAGCGCGCCGGAGGAGGTTGTGATGGAGCTTTCCGAGCAGAAAGCGACAGAGGTCGCAGCAATGGTAAAAACATATGAGAGCGGACATGGGGAACTGATGACACCGCAGGATATCTTAGTGATCGGGGCAGACACCGTCGTTGCATGTGATGATACCATCCTTGGAAAGCCGAAAGATGAAGCCGATGCAAAGCGGATGCTCACACTTCTGTCGGGAAGAAAACATGCCGTGTATACAGGCGTTACGTTTGTGTTTCTGGATAAAAACGGACGAGCGGGCGCACATACCTTTTACGAGAAAACAGAAGTTACCATGAAGCCGTTGTCGGAACCTGAGATCGACCGTTATGTGGCGACCGGAGAGCCGATGGATAAAGCCGGTGCCTATGGGATCCAGGGAAAATGTGCCATTTATATTGAAGGGATTGAAGGTGATTACAATAATGTGGTCGGACTTCCGGTTGCACGCATTTATAAGGAGCTGCAAAAGCTTGGAATCGATCCCTATCTATGGTAAACTGCATGAAATAGTAGATTGGATGATTTCTAAATTCTCGTAGATCCTAAATTAAAATTTAGAAATTATCAACAACACATATGAGGAGAGGAGCAAATAAAATGCAATATGATGAGACATGTTTAGAATATTTTCTGGCACATCAGGAACAGCTTCTGCCGGAGCCAGTGGCAGAGACAATGGAAGAGGCAGAGGAATTTTTAGAGGACTGCATGGCGGTCGTCTGTATGAATCTGAAAGAGGTAAAAGCTTATTTCGAAGATCAGGGGGCTGATATCGAGGGAATGTCACTCAGGGATCTGGAGGAGGCAAGCGAAGTTTTTGCCCTCCCGGATGGCAGATATCTGATCGTGGAAGCTTAGGTTTGTAACGATTCAAACCAAGGCAGCTTTCATAAACTTACGAATGGGGGCTGAATGGTTACTTATTTCAACAATTTATTACTTCAACAATTTTTGAAAATAGGATTGACAAACGAAAAATAGTTTATTATACTCAAAAAGTTTGCAAAGCAAACAGAACGAGTAAGCCATTTTACAGTGCAAAAAACTGTAAAAAAGCATTTTATAACAAGGAGAAAACTACATGAAAAATTATGATGTGATTATTATTGGGGCAGGTCCTTCCGGTATTTTCTGTGCATATG
>ERZ773157.2118-NODE-2118-length-16213-cov-35.041961_pt1 | contig 16213 bp, 18 predicted proteins | sample MGYA00511480_ERZ773157 | MGnify/ENA primary metagenome ERZ773157 (study PRJEB29015, sample SAMEA2737863) | human gut metagenome | biome: human gut; feature: human-associated habitat; material: faeces | place: China | collected 2012 ... | reverse complement strand
TGCTTCATTCACGCTGTATTCTGCGCCAGTGTCGCAGTACAGCAGGAATATTTTTTCTGGCGCAAAATTCTGTGTTGCCCAGTAAATAGCGCCCGTGCTGTCAATCCCTGTGCTGTATGAAACGATAACGGAAGTATACCCGCACTGCTTTTCTGGCGGCACCAGTATTTTTGTTCTTGCCATGCCCTATACCTCCATTACCACTTCTTCAAGTTTCTGCTTCATGGTTTCATACTGTATCTGCAAATCCTTTATGTTCTCGTGCGTGCCGCACCCTGCGCAATCCTCTGTGTGAGTATGTGGACAAATTGTGCATAACTCCATTTCGTCTTGCAGGTTGTTTGCTATCACACCTAGTGCAAACGCAAGCCCCCAGCACTGTTTCAAGTCAATTTCTGTTATATCCACCGTGCCGCCTGCTGCCCGGCTCACTTCTTCGTCTGTTATGCCGTAACGCTTCTTTAAGGTGTCATACATCAGCTGCGCTGTTGCCTGTTCCCCGCCCACGCCACGTTCCGCAAGGGCTTTTATCTTTATCAGCTTTGCAATGATTTTCTTTCTGTCTTCACTCAATCTTCTTCCACCTCCGGTTCTCCAATCAGTGCCCGTGGCGGTCTTCTCTTGTCAAGCACCTGTGAATACCACGCAGCCTTTTTCAACATTCGCTTTTCTTCGTCGGTTCTCTCCGGCGCAGGTCCGTTGTTCTCTTTGTAGCAACGGGCGGTCTTGTCCGGGTAAAGGTTGTTGCCGCTTCTGAAAGCTACCATGAACGCTTCCAGTTCCCGCTTCAATTCCGCTTTGTAGAAATTGAAAAGCAATGTGATTTCCGCTGCTTCAATCTCTGTGCAATCGCAGCCACGCTTCTTCCTGCGGCTGTATTTGCCCGTGTAAATGTGATATGTCGTGCCGCCCGTGACCTTGTAGAAAATCTGGGTCAGCAGTTCTTCTTCCAGTTCCGTTGCATATCCGAACCAGTGAAGCGTTACTGCGTCCAGCATGATTTCTTCGTCTTCCAGTTCGTATCTGGCTTTTAAGTCCTCATACATACGCATTGCGGTTTCTTTCTCGCCGCCTACTCCACGTTCTGCCAATGCTTTAATTTTCTTTAGCTTTGCAGCTATCTTTTCCCGTTGTATCTGGTCCATGTTCTCTACCTCACATACTGCCACGACTGCGGCGCACGCTTCATTCCCAGTTCTTCCAGCGCCACTGCCTGTGGATATTCCTTGACGGCTGTTATCTCCCAGCCATACACCTTGTTTCTACTGCCCGCCGCATAATTGTGAATGTCATGTGCTGGCACCCGGCTTTTCTTTTCTGCTTCTTCAAAGTTCTTGATTTCCAGAACTTCCGGGCAGACAAATTCACCGACTACGCCCACGCCGCCTGTGACATACACCAGCACCCGGAACGGCGCTTTGCATTGCGGCTTTGACTTCCGCAGTTCCAGAACCTTTTCACCTGCTGCCATTTTCTGCCACCATTTCTGGTGCAGTGATAGGACAACAACTGCCATTTCCTGCAATTCTGGCGTCTGCCATGCTTTCTTTTCGTTCTCCATGCCTTATTCCTCCAAAATCACCCGGATAAATAACAGCTGTTGCAGCTGCCCTATGTCATATTGTCCTAGCTGTTCAACTGGTATCTGCTCCGGCAGTTCCTGTATGTTTGCCCAGTCCCACATCTTTTCTGTGCGCTTGTACGTTTCCATACCCAGCCCAAAGCGTTTCACCCGGCGCAATGGGTTTATTGTCCCGTGTGCAAAGTTTGCCGCATAGCCACGGTATATCACCTGCCCGGCAGCGTTGATGATAATCAGACGGTCACTGGTCGTCATTTTCTCTATCAATTCACCTAACTGCACTTTTTATCCTCCTTTCTGCCCTTTTTGGGCTTCTTTTTCCACATTTTCAAGTAAATATGCCACCCGGTTTGTTCATAAAACACGGGTTCGCATGAAACAATGTCATAATCACTGTAAATCTTTTTAAATTCTTCCAGCCCGCCGTCTGGTGACTTCGCCAGCTGCTCTACCTTGCGTTTGCTGTACTTGAAATCATTGCACTTTTCCGTTGGGTCTGACAGATTGCGGCTATACTTCCAGTGGTTCTGGTCACGCTGCTGCTTTTCCCCTCCGTCCTCTCTGGTTGTTTCCGGGCGGTCAAGGTTCCTGCTGCTTGAATAGCGTTTCTTTCCCTGCGGGTCTTTCACAATATACTTGCAAAGCCCCTCTATGCCGTTCTCATTCATTTGCAGGCGGTCTGCATTAACCCAGCCCAGCTGCTTTATACTGGCTCTATACTCTGGGTCGTCTGTCTTCTTCCAGTTGATACGGTCTTTCGTCCACATCAATTCCACGTCGTCACGGTCTAAACCACCGTTCATAATGATATGGTGATGTATTCTTTTAAGACACTGACCATCCTTGCTGTACTTGTATTCTGTTACCAGTATGTATTTAAGGGGTTCTAACCCCAGCTTCTTTCTGCGGTATGCTATTCTCCGCAGGTAGTTTGTCACAATGTTTTCTGCTTCCTCTACCGTTCCCGGCAGGTTCTCTGCGCTATATGTGCAACTTGTATGCAGGTCCCCTATGTGGAAGTTGCCATTTCCCAACTGTACCAGATAGCGTTTAGCGTTCTTGTCGTTCAAGTCCTTTTGCTTTGGGGCATTAACCTTTCTTTTCTTACCCCTCTTTCCTCTGCTTGCCTGCTCTGCTGCTTCTGTTCGTGGTATTATATCCACTTCTCTATACTCTGCGCAGTCTATCTTCTTCTCCCTTATGAACACCACTGCACTTCCTTTTCTGTCCTATACCGTTTTAAGCGTATAAGGGTATACCAGAAGTGGGGTGGGGTTCTTCTTCTCCCTCTTATCCCTCCTGTTCATTATCCATACAGCGTATATATATTTATATATTTCGTAGGAATGTTAATACCCCATACAAGCCCGTTTAACAGGTTTGAAACCCGCTATTTTCAAAGGCTTTCGCCCTCTAAAATGTTTGACTTGTAGCCGCCAATATGGTATAATAAACGTGTATTGAATTATTACATATTGACTTTTGAAAAGCCTTTGATTTTGTGTTTCCGGCACATCTTCAAAGGCTTTTTGCTTGCCCTTTTTCATGGGTCAAATATCAGAACGTCTGTTCTTTATGCGTGCGCTGTCGCACCCGCTTTCAGTAATTCAGTTACCAGTTCCCAGTCTTCCAATAACAAAGCGGAACGCAAGGACACATCGTAGTCGACGAGAGAACGGGCGTTGTCCAAGTACAGCGCACCAGCGCCACCGTCGGAAGTGCCGTCGAAACCCGAACCCCGGAAAGGCACGCTTTCTTCAAGTTCGCTGTCTGCCCAAAGTCCAGCTGTTTCATGCTTCCAGTCATGCGGTACAATTCCCAGCTTGTACGCAATTTCCGGCACTTCGTCCAGTTCTTCCAGCTGCAAGTCTGCCATGTGGCAGCCCTCCCAGTTTTCTTCGATTTCTTCCGCAACGGACATTACCACATCACCAGCACTGTTGCCGTACAGCTTCAACGGTCTGCCGTTCACCTCTGCAACGGTCCAGTCTGGCTTCTCTGTGTAGCCCTCAACTGCTGCGTCGTTGTTCGGCGTGTATTCCACAACGCCTTTGTGCAGACGCAAGCCCGTGACCCATTCCCAGAAATTACCGCAAAGACCAAACACGCCGTCTGCTGTTCCGTCATGGGACCATGTGAGGGGGTCGCACCCGGTCAGCGTGCGTCCGGCGCTGTCGTATCTCACGCCGCTTTCCTGCTCATTCTTTGAGTTGCTGCCGTAGTTTGTATTACCGCCGATTGTGTGCCCCAGTTCCTCTGCTTCATGCAGTAGATAGACAAACTCTGTATTTGTCATAAGGTGCCAGCCCTTGCCTTTTCTTCCGCAGGCTGCCGCCGCTTCATCATAACTGATAGTGTGTTTTGGCTGCTGGTAAGGTAAGGACGCCGGGACGCCCTTAATCATGGTGTTGGTGAACTGCGACACCAGAACCGCAGGAACAATCTTGTTTCTGATTTTGAACAGTTCCGGCACGTCCTCCGGCTCATAGGTCCCCGGCTCCATGTAAAACATGGTCATGTAGTTTGGCAGTCCTGCACTGTCCATGACAATGACTGCTTTTTTCTTCACAAATTCTTTCATTTTGTGGCTTTCCTCCTTGTATCTGGTATGATTTTTATTTGAACAGCCTTGCTGCTATTCACTGCTATTGACTTTTGAAAAACCTTTGTTTCTGCTGCTGCCCGGCGCTCACGCTGACTGCTTTTCTTTCTTCTCCGGCTCTGGCTGTGTCACTGTCACGGTGACTTTCACGCCCTCCCGCTGGGATATAATCAGCGCCAGCGTTTCAAAAAAGCGCTGGGCATTGAATGTTCCTTGTACTTCCATTCCTGCGCCCTCCTTTATACGGACTGCGGCGCAATTTTCTGTGCCATGCCCTTTGCAAATCTTATGCCCTGCATGAACACCAGAAAGTCTTTCTTTTCCTGCGGTTCAAGTTCCCCCAGAAAAGCCATGACCTCTGTTGCTTCCTGCTGGTTTTCAGTTGCAATCATGGTTTCCATGTTTTTAACTTCTGTCATGGTCTGTTCCTCCTTTCATGCTGTGTGGTTTCGCAAGCGGTAAACGCTTCTGTTGTAGCGGTTACTGCTTGTTTAACTATATATTATAGCGGTTACTGCTATTTGTCAACCCTTTTTCCGTTTTTAATATTGACTTTTTTAGCGGTTACTGCTATTCTTTAAACATAAAAGAAAGGCGGTGAAGTCAAATGACTATCAATGAACGTGTGAAGCATTTTAGAAAAGATGTTTTGCACATCAGCCAGACTGAATTTGCAGTAAGTCTGGGAATGAAGCAAACTGGCGTCAGCTACATGGAACGGGACGGCTCAACCGTCACTGACCAGACAATCAAGGCAATCTGTCTTCTTTATAATGTGAATGAAGAATGGTTGCGCACTGGTTCTGGTGAAATGTATATACAGCCGGACACATTCAGCCTTGACGACTTCGTGAAGTCTAAAGGTGCCACGGGTCTTGAATTGGAAATCATAAAGACGTACTTTGAACTTGACCCAGAAATTAGAAGAACTGCCGTGGAATTTTTCAAACGCAGGCTTGTCGCTGCTGTTACTGCGGACCCTGCATTGTTAGTTCCAGACAATCCAGAAGATTTAGAAGCCCAGTGCCCGCCCGTTGACACTGGCAGTGTTTCCGGGACAGACGCCGGGTGATAACGCACCCAGCGTCCCCCGCTATTTACAAATTATAAGTTGCGTTGCTCCATTGAAATCTAAATTATAATAAATAGTGTTTATGCTGCTGTAATAGATTGCGTACACTCTGCAATCATACCAGTGTATATATTTTTTTATCATGTGTGACCACCTTTCCAGCGTGGCAAGGCTGGGCGCACTCACTATTATAATTTCTATGTTTTTGTGGACATTCGCAAGAAAGGTGGTTTTATATGGGTTTACGTTTCAGAAAAAGCGTGAAAATTGCCCCCGGCGTCCGTCTTAACATCAGCAAGAAAAGCGTTGGTATAAGTGCAGGCGTCAAGGGGTATCGTAAAAGTATAAACAGCAGCGGCAGGGTCACAACCAGCATAGGGGTTCCCGGCACTGGTGTTTCTTACGTTAAGACCGAGAATTTGAAAAGCAAAAAGAAAAAGACAGTCAGCAGCCGTGTTTCTTCCACTGCTGCCGCCGCCAGTTCCTCTGCTTCCTCTCCTGCTGCCGCTCCTGCTCCTGCTAAAGTTCAGAAAGCAGCTGCGCAGCCAAAAGAGAAGCCGCCAAAGACCACGGCGGTTTTGCAGGAAAGACCAGACGCCAGCTTTGTTGTGTTCGGCGTCGTTGCTCTGGCTGGTGCCGTGTTCCTCTTTGCTTCTTCTCATGTTATTTTTTCAGTTGTTGCCGCCCTGTTCGGTATCTTCTGTCTGTATAGCTTTATACACATAAAGCGACACCCGGAAGACCCACGATACATCACGGAAGAACAGCTGACACGCTGGGGGCAGCTGGTACACTCCGACGCAAAGACCGTTTCCCAGCTGCAAAAAGCGTCCGTTCCTGTTCTGATGGATTTAAAGAAGCGTGCTGCGTGGCATTATGAGCAGGTTTCTTCCGTTGGCTTCGGTCCAGACGTTTCATACTACGGTCAAGCCTTGATTGACGTACAAAATCAGATTGTTGCTTTATCTGAATTTGTCATGCTGCAAGGTGATAACCCTAAACAGGATTTAGAAAACTATTCTTCTTTTGTAAGTCAGAAAATAACAGCCTTTACAGACGACATTCTGAAAGACTAATAAAACAAAATGCCCCGGTCGTGCTGGGAACACTTCCGGGGCGTGCAAAGATATGTCATACCAGATACAACAATACCGTCTGCAATTTTGATTATATCACCAGCAGGCGGGAAATGAAAGGAAATGCAGGTGATACAATAGTGAAAAAGATTGATTTAAGCCCGGAACTTGTCCGGGTTGCTTTATATATAAGGGTTTCCGGGGAAGAACAGAAAATAAAAGGTCTGTCACTGGAAGCCCAGCAAGAACGACTGGAAGCATACGCAAGGGAACGTGGCTGGGTCATTGTTGGAATTTACATTGACGCTGCCAAGACCGCCAGAAAGAACATTCATAAAAGAACCGACTTTCAACGCATGATGGACAGTGTGAAGCGTGATGAAGTGGATATTCTGCTTTTCTGCCGCCTTGACCGCTGGTTTCGTTCCGTGGCAGATTATTATAAAATCATGGAAGTTCTGGAAGCGCACAACTGCGACTGGAAAACCACTGATGAAGAATATGACACCACAACCGCAAACGGGCGTCTGTATATTAACGTGAAGCTGTCCATTGCCCAGAATGAAGCGGACATTGACGGGGAACGAATAGACGTTGTATTTGACAGTAAGATTGCCCACGGCACCGTTGTTTCCGGCTCTGCTCCCTTTGGCTTCCGTGTTAATGAGGAAAAGCGGCTGGAAGTTGTGCCAGAAGACGCAGCCATTGTGCAAGACGCTTTCAACTACTTTGAAACTTCGATTTCCCAGCGTGCTACTGTCCGCTATATCCGGGAAACCTACGGCGTGAACTGGTGTGACGCCACTTTCCGGCGTATGCTGAAAGAAAAGCTGTATACTGGGGTGTATGACCGGGGCGGCAGGTTCAATGACCATTTCTGCCCGGCAATCATCAGCAAGCAGCAGTTTGACCGTGTGCAAGCGCTTCTGGAACGCAACGCACGTTCTGTTCCGTCTGGCAAGGTATATATTTTCACTTCCATTCTGACTTGCGCTGAATGTGGGCATAAACTGGTCGGGTACAAGTCAAGTGATTATTATTATTATTATCGCTGCAACCAGCATTTCCAGCGTGGGCGCTGCTCTCATAATCATTCAGCCCGTGAAGACGTCATGGAAAAGTGGCTGTTTGAACATCTGGCAGAGGAACTGGAACGCTGCCAGCTGGAATGGGAAGTTGCCGCAGCCAAAAAGAAAGCGTCCGTTGCCCGCACTGATAAAGCAGCACTGAAACGGAAGCTGACCAAGTTAAAAGAATTATATGTGAATGACTTAATAGACATTGAGGACTACAAAAGGGACTATCAAATATATACTGCTGCACTTAAACAGATACCGGAACCCAGCATTGAACCGCCGCCAGACTTCGCAGCCGTCCGCAGGCTCCTTGATAATGATTTCAAAACAATTTATGAGAATTTGACCCGTGAAGAAAAACGCACGCTTTGGCGTTCTGTCATTAAAGAAATTAGAATTGATAATGACCAGAATATCACGGGTGTTGTTTTTGGGTAGTGTTGTACTAATGTAACACTACCCGTCGGTTCATCAGCAAGTATTATCTGCGGATTAGTTATAAGTGCCCTTGCTACTGCTGCTCTTTGCTTCTGTCCACCAGATACCTCATATGGATATTTATCCAGAAGCTGTTCTATACCAAGTCTTTTAGAAAGTGGCTTTACCCTTTCTTCCATTTCGTTATATTTTTTCCCTGAAAGAACAAGCGGAAGAAATATATTATCCCTTATAGTAAATGTGTCAAGCAGATTGAAATCCTGAAACACAAAACCAAGATTGTCTCTTCTGAAGGCAGAAAGTTCTTTATCCTTTATCTGTACTGTATTCTTTCCATTAAGAAGTATCTCGCCATTCGTCGGCTTATCGAGTGAAGCAAGAATATTAAGGAGCGTTGTTTTTCCTGAGCCTGATTCACCCATAATCGCTACATACTCACCCTTCTCAACACTGAAATTAACATCTGATAAGGCCTTTACCTGATTAGTACCGAATCTTGTTGTATATACCTTTTTTAAATTTTTCACCTCTAATAATGCCATTTTCGCACCAGCCTTTCTTTACATCACATAATTACTCTTTGTTTATCCTTTACGCTCATTACATTACAGAGTATATAAAAAAATGAAATGCACAGCCATTGATATAGCTTACATTTCATTTTCATTTCTTACAATAATGTAAGGTTTATTCATGCTTTGTATAACGTTGTGTCATATCAATCACAACTCTGGTGCCATTCTTATAACTGGCATCAAAGGTTATAACAAATCCAAGCCTGTCTGCCGCCTTTCTACACAGATACAAACCTATTCCTGACGATTTCTTATCAAGCCTGCCATTATATCCTGTAAAGCCTCTTTCCATTATTCTTGGAATATCCTCTTCACTTATGCCTATTCCTGTATCTTCTATCACAAGCTGCAGGGAATCATCTTTTGAATTCTTTTTTATATCACCATTGCCATGGAGAGTATATATTCGTACACTTCCTCCATCTTTACTATATTTGACTGCATTGGATATAAGCTGCTCTATAATAAAGCCAAGCCATTTGGAATCCGTACATACTGAATCTTCAATCTGCTCAATATGTAGTGAAATATGCCTTCCGATAAACTGTGGTGCAAACTTCTTAACCACCTTTTTCACTGCCACATCCAGTCTGCACATCTTGAATTCATAATCGGATGAAATATCTTCAAGCCGCAGATAATCCATAACTGCATCCGTATAGAACTCTATCCTGAACATTTCATGGCTAAGCTCATTTAGCTTCCTGTTAAGCTTTTCTAAATCATTATCACCATTTTTTTCATTACTCTGATTGTTTTTTAAATCATCATAACGTTTATCATAACACTCATCATAGGAATTGCCCAATGAATTATTCTCAAGATTCCTTACTACATCATCAAGTGACTGGATTATCAGCTTTGCTGCGGCAATAGGAGTTTTAATCTGATGTGCCCAGCATGCATAGTAATCCTTGAGATTTCTTGATGCTTCTACACCGGCATCATATTGTTTTCTTTTCTGTTCCTGTAGTTTTATAATAATATCAGCATACAACGCCTCAACATCATTCTTCTTATCCGGCAATGCTATATTCTGTATATCATCTGTCTTTATATTTCTTTCAAGTGTCCTTATTTTGTCAGCAAACACTGAATAGTCATATATAAGATATATTATGTATAGCGCACCATATAATTCTATTCCAAACGAAAACGCCTCATAATACGGAAGATTGTATAACCATATCACAAGCAGAAGCACTACATAAACAAGTACAACCTGTATTATATTACTCTTTTTATTCTTTAAATATAAAAATAGCAATCTCATCTTACATCTCTTTCTATCAGCCCTGCTGTCTGATATATAAGGATACTACTCAATAATATATCCGGTTCCCTTTTTAGTCTTTATATAATCTATGAGCCCCGCCTGTTCAAGCTTTTTCCTTAATCTTGTAACATTAACAGTCAGCGTGTTATCATCAATAAAGTCATCACTTTCCCAAAGCTTCATCATAATATTATCACGCGAAACCACTTTTCCTATATTCTCAAGAAGACTCTGCAGTATCCGGTACTCATTCTTAGTAAGCTCCATCCTTTTCCCATTATACGTAAATGTCTGGTCATTCATGTTAAGTATACAGCCGTTATGTTCTATGATATTCGTGCTCTCGGCAAATGAATACGTCCGTCTTAGCATCGCCTGCACCTTAGCTATAAGCACATTGATATCAAATGGTTTTACAATAAAGTCATCTCCACCCATATTAATAGCCATAACTATGTTCATATTATCAGACATTGATGACATAAATATAACCGGCACCTTTGATATATTTCTTATCTGCATACACCAGTGATAACCATTAAAATATGGAAGTCCGATATCCATAAGTACAAGCTGCGGCTCATACTTTGCAAAGATTTTTAAAACATCATTGAAATCATCTGCTATTTTAACATCATATCCCCATTTTAATAACTGTTCGCATACATTATCAGCTATAATCCTGTCATCCTCAACTATTAATATTTTATACATAGACTCACCCTGCTTCAATGTGCTTCATTATTGTATTATTATTTACAAGCTATTACGTTAAGTATATATTCATACATTCTCTTAGTTGAAGATATGCTTAAGTGTTCCTCAGTTGTATGAATATCAAAAATATCAGGTCCCATTGATATGCAGTCAAGTCCTTCTATTTTGCCTGCAAGTATACCACATTCAACACCTGCATGAATAGCCTCGATAGTTGGCTTTTTACCATACATCTGTTCAAATATCCTTACCATGTCATCACGCAGCTTAGAATCCTTCTTATATTCCCATGCTGGATATTCACCTGTAAATTCAGCATTTGCCCTGAATGCTTCACTAACGAATTTAATCTGGCTCTTAAGATTCTTTAAAGCAGCCCCTACAGAACTTCTAAGTGAGAATCTAAGACATATACCTGATTCATCTAGTGAAATCACACCAAGATTAAGCGAAGTTTCCACAAGATTATCTATATCCTGGCTCATTCTCATTATTCCGTTAGGTAATGCCTGTATAAGTGAAACTGCCCTTGTGCTATCTTCATATGTTACTGCCTCTGTGCTGCATCCCTCTGATATATCTACAACACACTTTAAGTCTGCATCAGATGTAGCAAACTCTTCTTTTATCTCTTTTGCTGCATTCTCAATAGCTGCTTTAACCTCTGCTGTCTTGTCTGCTGCTACAACGATCTCAGCCATACATTCTCTTGGAATAGCGTTATCCTTTCTTCCACCGTTAAAGGCTGCAAGATATACACTATTGTCTGTGATAACATCCCTTAATATTCTTGACATAAGAACATTCGCATTACCTCTGCCTTTATCTATTTCAACACCTGAATGGCCTCCTGTCAGTCCTGATAAAGTAATACTAAGCTTTGTTCCAGTAACCTTATTTTTATCAAGCTTTAGTGTAACTCTGCTACTGCAGCCACCTGCACAGCTTGCAAGCATGATTCCTTCTTCTTCACTATCCATATTAAGAAGCTTTTTGCCCTTTAACATAGATACATCTATGGAAGAAGCACCTTCCATGCCTACTTCCTCAGATACTGTACACACGAACTCAAGACGTGGATGTGCGATACTGTCGTCATCAAGTATTGCAAGTGCATAGGCAACAGCTATTCCATCATCACCACCAAGCGTTGTTCCCTTAGCAGATATGAAATCACCATTTACCTCAAGATCCAGTCCATCCTCATCCATATTCTTATCACAATCAGGTGTCTTCTCGCATACCATATCCATATGTCCCTGAAGTATTATTGGTGCTACATCCTCATATCCCTTTGAGGCTTCCTTTATTATGATTACATTATTAAGTGCATCCTGATAATATTCAAGCTTTCTTTCCTTAGCAAAATCAACAAGATAATTGCTGATTTTTTCTTCCTTATATGATGGATGTGGGATATTACATATATCCTCAAAAAAAGAAAATACATTTTTAGGTTCTAATTCAGATAATACTCTCATAACACTGTCTCCTTTAAAATATTTATAATCTACAAATCTATTTTATTCATTTGTTTATCTGCTTATTTATTTGCCTATTTAACTACTTATTTATCTTGTTCATATATACAATAAACTGATTCTTATGAAGCAGCTTTATAAAATAACACAATCTCTCATACAGCGGCTCCGCTTTATCTCCAAAATGCTCTTTCACAAGCTGTCCTATATCATAAATACTTCTTACACCATCTATGCTATGCCATACAAATGTACCGAAATCATCTAGTTCAATGTAACTATATCTGGGTTTTCGTGCAATAAGCTGCGCTATTCTGTTAAAAATCCCTTTATTGTGTACTTTGACTTCTACATGACCTTTTTTGTTTTCCCTGCATTCGAACAACGAATTATGCTTTGGAACATAGTCTAAGTAATTATCCTTCTGCTTAGCCATAAATCAAGCCTTCTCCTTTAATCCTAGAAAATAAAAATCTGCCGGCAAAATAACCGGCAGACTCATTATAACATATTATTTATTATTTTGTCTTCTTTTCTTTTTTGTTAATAAATGCTACTAATGTTGCAACAAGACATGCAAAGAATACAAGTCCTCCGATATTACCAATATTAATAATCTTTGATATATTAATAACATCGCCAAGAGTAGCTGCACCAACAGGAATAATAGCAAATACTGCTAAGAGGATACCAACCAGTCCTTCACCGGCAATAAGACCTGATGAATAAAGTATTCCCTGATTAACCTTAGCCTTACGCTCTTCTTCTGTAATACCTTTCTTCTTATCAAAGTAAAGTCTTACAAGTCCACCAACCATAATAGGTGTACTTAAATAGATTGGAAGGTAAAGTCCTACTGCAAATGGAAGCACAGGTATCTGAAGAATCTCAACTACTATTGCAATTGCAACTCCTGCAAATACAAGTGACCATGGAAGGCTGTTACCCATAACACCTTCAACAACCATCTTCATAAGAGTTGCCTGTGGTGCTGGTAATTCTGTTGAACCATAGCCCCATGCTGCATTAAGTAAATAAAGTACTCCACCAACTGTAATAGCTGATACAGCTACACCAATAAGTTCACCTGCCTGCTGCTTGTAAGGTGTTGCACCTACTATATAGCCTGTCTTTAAATCCTGTGATGTATCTCCTGCTATAGCTGCAATTATACATATTACAGAACCGATACTTATAGCAGCAACCATACCCTTCATTCCAACAGTACCTGTTGCTTTAAGAATCGCTGATGAAATAAGAAGTGTCGCAATAGCCATACCTGATACAGGATTATTGGAACTACCTACTAATCCAACCATACGGGATGATACTGTTGCAAAAAAGAATCCAAATATGATAATGATTATTGCACTAAGAAGATTTACTGGAATAACTGGGATTAACCACATAATAATAGCAAGTACTCCGATTCCTAATACAACAAACATCATAGGAATATCCTTAGTTAATCTTGATTCTACTCCATCTGCCTTCTTACCATATCCCTTAAGTGCCTGCTTAAATGTCCTTACAATAAGTGGTAATGACTTAATTAAGCTTAAAATACCACCAGCTGCAACTGCACCGGCTCCAATATAACGTACATAATTAGACCATATCTGTGATGGCTTCATCTGTGAAACTGGAATAAGTGCTGGTCCAATGATATTATCTCCACCGAATAATGCGATTAATGGCATAATCATAAACCATGCAACAGAACCACCTGCAAGAAGGTATGATGATACCTTAGGTCCACATATATAACCAACACCTAAAAGTGCAGGTAATACATCTGCACCTACTGCTGAACCCTTATATGGTTTAATTGTAAAATCAACCTCACTTGGGAACACCTTAAGTCCATCTGCTATAAACTTATAAACAGCAGCAATACCAAGACCTGCAAATACTGTGCCAGCCTTAGCACCACCTTCTTCACCTGCAACTAATACCTCAGCACATGCCTGTCCTTCTGGATAAGGTAAAACACCGTGCTCCTGGACTATCAATGCACTACGAAGTGGAATCATGAATAATACTCCAAGGAAACCACCGATTAATGCAATAAGCGCTATCTCAACTAAAGAAGGCATAGCTGTACCTTCCTCCTGCGCCCACATAAATAATGCTGGAAGTGTAAATATAGCACCTGCTGCAACCGATTCACCAGCAGAGCCAATAGTCTGGACCATGTTATTCTCTAATATGGAATCTCTTCTTAATATAAAGCGTATAATTCCCATTGAGATAACCGCTGCTGGTATGGATGCAGAAACTGTCATACCAACTCTAAGTCCTAAATATGCGTTAGCACCGCCAAATAATATAGCTAATAAAACACCTATAATAACAGATGTAACTGTTAACTCAGGCATAACCTTATCAGCTGGAATATAAGGCTTGAACTCTTTCTTTTCGTTCATACTCTTTCTCTCTTTCTTAATATTCTTATGCAAAAATCGCACATAATATAATATTATTAAAAAAATATAAAAATGTCAAATATCTTTTCAGATGTAAATTGTAAACATAGCTTCATTACTATGCAATTCCTGCAATCAGAACTTTGCAAATATGTTAGTACTATTCTTAAGATTCTGGGCAATACTCTTGTTTTCTATCATTTTATTGCTGATATTGACTATATCCTCAACAAGATTCTGTGTGCTTATGGCCGCATTATTAACACCGGCAGCACCCTCATCAACTACTGTTGTTATCGTATTGATAGAATGAGCTATTTCTTCCATGTTTTTCTTTAGTACATCTGTTTTTTCAACGAATTCATCCATTGCATTCTCTATATATGAAGCATTTTCTTTATATTTCACACCGCCATCAACAAATGTCTGCAATTCAGGAAGAATAGTCTGCTGAAGATAAGAAACAAGATTATTAGCATTATCTGATAAATTATTAACAGCAGCAACAACAACCGAGTTAATACTTTGTATCTTGTTTGCAGTTTCACGGCTTGAATCTGCTAACTGACGTATCTCATCTGCCACTACTGCAAATCCTTTACCTGCTTCACCTGCTCTGGCAGCTTCTATTGATGCGTTGAGTGCTAACAAATTCGTTTGGCTTGATATATTAAGAATATCATTAGTAAGATTATTTACCTGGTCAACACTCTTACTATCTTCTATTGCCCTGTTAAGAACATCTAATATATTTCCAACCTTTTCACCTGTCTGAACCATATTATATCTGGCATCACTTTCTATTTTTTCTGCATTTGCCTTCATTTCTTTTGAAAACTTATTAATATCATCAGACTTTGTTGCTATAATCTCAACATCTTTTCGTATAGCATCAGCATTGTCATTAATAGTATTAACAGAAAGCCCTACATCCTGCATAGTTGCAGATAATTCCTCTGTCATGGCAGATAAATCTGAAGCACTATCATTGGATTTGACAACACTGCCATCAACCTCAGCAACAACATTTTCCATATAGTTAGTATTCTCTATAATCAGCTTAAGTATTTCCTGCAGCTTATCCATAAAAAGATTGATACCATTGCCAAGATCTGCTATCTCATCATTAGATATAACTCTTACACGCTTTGTAAGATCTCCTTCTCCATTATCAATTCCATCAATAATATCCCTGATATCTTTATTAGTTGCGATAATTGGTTTAATAACATACTTCATAACACAGTATATTGCTACAATAATCAATATAACGCTTATAATAATAACTATGCCATTGCTGACAAGTGAACTTACATACACACTGGTAAGCCTTTCCCTTGCCTTTGAAGCTGTATTATTGGCATGTGTGCTTAGCACCTCTATATCCTTCTGGATTGCTTTACTGCTATCACTTACGACTCCATTAGCAATAGCATATGCTTCCTCATTCTTGCCTAAAGCACTGTATGCCATAATGTTTCCAAGCTCATATTTCATGGTATTATAATTACTTACTAATGAATTATATGTTTCCATATCATCATTCTGGACATATTTCTTATATTCATCCAGCTTTTTCTCTAATTCTTCCTGATTATCATTAATCTCGCCTACTACTGATATCATAGTATTAAGATCTGTTGCAATAATATGTGATAATCCAAGTGTATGAATAACCTGTATATCATTCTTTATTTCACCAAGATCTGAAACACTCCTCATACAGTTATCTGTTATATCAGCGGCATTAGAGTTTACAGTTCTTATATTGTTTATAGCCATAACATTACATATTATTGTTAAAGCACCTAGTATAAATACTGGCAATAATATCAGTGTCTTCAGGCTCGTCCTTTTTTTATTATTCATGCTTGTTCTCCAATCTTTTCCAC
>ERZ773157.2106-NODE-2106-length-16260-cov-10.672940_pt1 | contig 16260 bp, 10 predicted proteins | sample MGYA00511480_ERZ773157 | MGnify/ENA primary metagenome ERZ773157 (study PRJEB29015, sample SAMEA2737863) | human gut metagenome | biome: human gut; feature: human-associated habitat; material: faeces | place: China | collected 2012 ... | reverse complement strand
CCACCCGGTTTTACCTATTTTATAGCCGTTTTTACATAAAATAATCGAGTGATTTGTAGGGATGGGAATAGGGTGTTTATCGTTTATATCATTTATAATATACTTATATACAGACACATACAAGCAAAGCACCTATTATTTATCTGAATTGCCAGTGATAGGGTAGTGATAGAGAAAACAGGCATATATCACAAATAAAACAAGCTGAATATCAATTGATAAAAAGGAATCAGTGATACAGTGACAGAGGAAATAAAAGACCTTCAATTATCCCCCGATCGTCGTTTCGATCCCGTAGCAGGCGAATATCTCCCGGCAACGTCCGAGTGTCTCGTCCGAAGGGGCGGCGAAAGCATATCGATCCGGATTGTAGACCGTACCTAACTTCTCGTGTTTGCTCTTGCCGATGTCATGATACGGGAGCAGGTTCACAATCCGGTGCTCCCACGGCAACGAAGCCAGGAAAGCGGCACTGCGTGTTATATTTTCTTCATCGGCATTCACGCCTTCGATCAAGGGAATACGAAGATAGAAATCGTGTCTGGCTTCTGCAACCATCCGGAGATTGGACAGGATCAATTCGTTCGGGACACCGCAATATTTCGCATGCTTGGCCGAATCCATCTGCTTCAAATCGACAAGGAAAAGCTCGCAATTATCCATCACGTCGCGTACGATCTCCGGCCGGGCGAACAGCGTCGTATCGACAGCCCGATGTATCCCCCGTTCCCCGCAACGGCGTAACAAGTCCAGTAACGGTCCGGGATGCAACAACGGCTCTCCTCCGCAAAACGTCACACCTCCCTCCGAACGATCCATGAAAACGATCTCCTTCTCAATCTCCTTCATCAAGGCTTCAGCCGAATACTCCGTGCCCGATATCTCCATCGCCAAAGCCGGACACACCTCGGCACAGATTCCGCACAGGGTACAACGCGCCCCATCCGTCACGATCCCCTCCGGCGTGAGTGTCAATGCCTGCTCAGGACAAGCCTCGACGCATGTCCGGCAACCGATGCATTTCTTTTTCGTATAGAGTTTTTGCTTCCGGCTGGAAATTCCTTCCGGATTATGGCACCATACGCACGACAGGGGGCATCCTTTCATAAAGATCGTAATCCGGATACCCGGCCCGTCGTTGATGGCATATCGTTTTATATCGAAAACAAACATCTTTTTTCAATTGCTAAAACGTTTCCTGTTCCGTCCGCATGATCACGTCCGCCTGCAGATCGGCATTCATGTCATTGAAATAATCGCTGTAACCGGCTACGCGGACCAGAAGGTCGCGATAATCTTCCGGACATTTCTGAGCAGCATAAAGCGTCTCCGTATCGACGATATTGAACTGGATGTGATGTCCGCCCAAAGCGAAATAGCTGCGGATCAACGAAGACAACTTGGAGATATCCTCCTCACGCTTCAGCAGGCTCGGCAGGAAACGCTGGTTCAGCAATGTCCCCCCGCTCTTCACCTGGTCAAGCTTGCCAAGCGACTTGATGACGGCAGACGGCCCGTGCGTATCGGCACCATGAGACGGAGATGTGCCGTCCGAGATGGCACGCCCGGCCAAGCGTCCGTTAGGAGTCGCCCCCATCACCTTGCCGAAATATACGTGACAGGTGGTAGACAGCATATTCAGATGGAAACATTCGCCTTTCGTATTCGGCTTTCCTTCGATCGTATCATAGAGATCGTCGAACACCTTCACAGCAATACTGTCGGCATATTCGTCATCGTTTCCGAAGAATGGCGTGCGGTTCAGGATCGTCTGTCTCATCGCCTCGGCTCCTTCGAAATTATCGGCCATCGCTTTCAACAGTTCGTCCATCGACCAGCGTTTATCTTCGAATATATGTTTTTTCAGCGTTGCCAGGCTGTCGGTAATCGTACCAAGCCCCGTACACTGGATATAGGTCGTATTATAGCGCGGACCGCAGTTGTAATAATCCCGTCCTTTCGCTATGCAATCGTCGATGAAGAGAGACAGGAAGGTGGCCGGTGCATACTTGGCAAACATACGGTCGATATAGTTGCTGACACGCACCTTCATATCCACAAAGTAGCGGACCTGCTTCATAAAAGCGGCATATAGTTCGTCATAATTGCCGAAACCGCGCGGATCACCCGTTTCCAGTCCGACCTTACGTCCGGAAACCGGATCGACACCGTTGTTAAGCGTCACTTCCAAAATTTTCGGCACATTCAGGTAACCGGTCAATACGTATGCCTCCTTGCCGAACGCTCCGACCTCGATGCAACCGCTGCAACCGCCTTCACGTGCATCCTGCAAAGATTTTCCCTGGCGCATCAACTCCTGGATATACACATCCGGATTGAAAACAGACGGATAGCCATGCCCCTGGCGGATCACCTTGCAGCCGGCACGCAGGAAACGTTCCGGTGTACGGGCACTGATATGGATAGCACTGCCGGGTTGCAGGATATGCAGTTCTTCGATCGTTTCGAGCATGACGTAGGAGACCTCGCTCACCCCGTCGCTGCCATCGGCTTTTACACCGCCGATATTCAGGTTCGTAAAATCATTATACGTACCGCTTTCCTTAGCCGTGATGCCGACTTTGGGAGGAGCCGTGTGGTTGTTCACTTTGATGAAGAAACAGGACATCAATTCTTTTGCCTCGTCGCGTGTCAACGTACCGTCGGCAATCCCCTTTTCGTAGAACGGAGCCAGATGCTGGTCGAAATGGCCGGGATTCATCGCGTCCCAACCGTTCAGTTCGGTGATCGTTCCTAAGTGGACGAACCAATACATCTGGATCGCCTCCCAATAGTCTCGGGGAGCATGTGCCGGAACCCAACGGCAAACTTCGGCGATACGGCGCAACTCGGCCGCCCGTTTCGGATCTTTTTCCGTCAGCGACATTTCATCGGCGAGATCCGCATGTCGTTCGGCAAACAGGATGGCGGCGTCGCACGAGACGGACATGGCAGTCAGCTCCTCCTGCTTGTCGGTCGCTTCGGGATCGTTCATGAAATCGAGCCCGTCCAGTTCTTTCCGGATACGTTCTTTCAAATCCAATAATCCGTACTTATACACCTTTCCGTCCAAAGCGGTATGTCCCGGAGCACGTTGTTCCATAAATTCGGTAAACATCCCCACCTCATAGGCCTCCTTCCACTCCTGAGGCACATGGCTGAAGATACGTTCTCGCTGGGTACGCCCTTTCCAATAAGGGATCACTTCGCGTTCATAGGTGTCGATGTCTTCCTGGCTGATCGTATAACGCTGCAATTCACGTGTGTTCAAGACATGCAGGTCCTCCACACTATGGCAGGTCAGTTCCGGGAAAGTCGGCACACATTTCGGTTTCGGTCCGCGTTCGCCCACGATCAGTTCGTCCTTGCCGATATAGATCGTCTTCTGCTTGCAGATCTCATAAAAATTCATGGCCCGAAGAATCGGAATCGGATATTTTCCGTAGTTTTCCTTGTAGAAACGAGTTTCTATCAAAGCGCGTTCAATAGACAGGGAGGGCTCGGCTTCGAACGTCTCTTGTCGAAGACGTTTGATCCGGTCATTCATTCCATAGGCATTTGCCTCTACTGTGGGGGCGAAATTAGATGCACTGTGCGGTGCACGCTGAGCTGTGATTATAGTCATATTATATAAAAGGCTATTTTTATTCAATTATTTTAATCTGATAAATTCCGGACAAAATGATGCAGAGATAAAACCACCGACCCAAGCCAATGACTTCAGATACTAATGCAAACCGAAAGAGCTCTTACCCGAAAACGGTAAAAGAGAAAAGGGAAGAACACCTGTCAAGAAATCAGGCAATTGAATAGTCGTCTATAAGATTTAACGAACATATCGTAACAATTTAAAATCAACACTCGAAATTAAGTGTATGATTGCAGCAAATATAGACATTTTTCCATAAAAACAAAAGAAATCATATTTATTTAATAGAAACCAAGCCCCCTATCTTGTAAAAAGATCAAGCAATCCCATACGCTTTCAACTTATTATAAAGCGTTTTGCGATCAATACCCAACAGTTGGGCTGCTCTGGTCTTATTGTTACCGGCTTCTTGCAGGGCACGTTTGATCATTTCGCATTCGTGCGATTCGTTTTTCAACTGGATATTGACCGGAGCGGAAATCGGGTCGGCAGTCAGTTCTTCTGGAAGCTCGTTAGGGGTAATATAGCGACCGGTCGCTAACAGGGTAGCATACTTGATGGCGTTCTTCATCTGACGCAAGTTACCCGGCCACGAATAAGACTGGAAAATCCGGATCACGTCATTATCAAAGCCAATAATATCTTTCTGCAATTCTATATTGGCTTGATCCAGGAAGTTGTTGGCAAACAGCAAAAGGTCTTCTTTCCGCTCCTTCAGATCAGGGATACGGACGGTAAACTCGTTGATACGATGATATAAATCTTCACGGAAATCTCCCTTATCAATCGCAGAACGCAAGTTCTCGTTTGTCGCGGAGACAAGACGGACATTGATCGCGATCTCCTGATTGCTACCGATCGGTTTTACTTTCCGCTCCTGCAAGGCACGAAGAAGCTGTACCTGTACCTCATAGGACAAGTTGCCGATCTCATCCAAAAAAATCGTACCACCTTGGGCGGCAACAAAAGCACCTTCTTTATTATCGATAGCTCCGGTAAACGAACCTTTCACATGCCCGAAAAATTCGGATGCGGCCAAGTCTTTCGGGATCGCTCCGCAGTCAACAGCAATAAAAGGGGCTTTCTTACGATTGCTCTGTTCGTGAATACGGCGAGCAACATACTCTTTCCCTGTACCGCTCGAACCGGTAATCAACACAGACATATCTGTCGGAGCAACCAGACGTACATGCTCGTAGAGCTGGCGGGCAGCTTGGCTCTGTCCCTCCACATACTGGCTACGCGTTCCTCCCGACGGTTCGGGACGTTTGGCTGAACGCGTAGGGCGTTCCAGTTCGGTGGCAGAAGCAACCGAACCTGTTTCCGTCTTTATCACATCCTTGATTTTGCCTAAAAGTTCTTCCGGGTTCAACGGTTTGGCAATATAATCGGACGCTCCTAACTTGATGGCTTGCACGGCGGTTTGTATCTCCGCATAGCTGGTCATCATAATCAGGGGAATTACAAAATTATTTTCTTTTATCCATTTCAACAGATCGATTCCATCCCCGTCCGGCAAACGCAAATCAGACAAGATCAAATCGAAAGAGGCATCCTCTATCCGGCTTCGTGCATCCGAAACCGATGATACCGAACTGACTTCGAAGCCTTTCCTTCCCAGCCAGGTTTTCAGCATCAACGAGAATGTTATATCATCTTCTAAAATCAGGATAGACGGCATATTATTCTTTTTTGTTTCGTACACAAAGATAACTAAGAATTGATAATTGACAATGGACAATGGACAATTAAATACCGCTTGCCGCAATTATCAATTGTCCATTGTCAATTCAAAATGCCCAAGTTGCCTTTTTCCACGCCCCCTCGAACGGACCTTGCTTGAATTTCTTCAACCACCAATGGCAGAAACCTAACTGGAGGATGAACAACAGGACGCCGACTCCAAAGCTGGCTGTCGTGCCTAAAACATTATAAAGTGACAAACCGTAACCGAAATAGATAAACGATCCTATAATAGACTGTGTCAAATAGTTAGTTAAACTCATCTTTCCATACGGCACCAAACCGTGCAGCATTTTATGGGTCGAAACTTGTTGCCACAGGAAGACAAAACAAGCGACCAACACACACATGAAAGAGAAATTGCGGAAAGAGGAAACCACCGTGTTCATCGGAGTCAGCATCGCCTTGTTGGAGATCATATCCGGAAGGGAAGCCGTAATGAAATACAACGGGACAAAGCAAACCGCACCGATAACCAGCGTCCGCATCCAGAAAACCCGATGTTCGGACAGGTTGGCAAACAACTGTCTGCGTCCCATCAGCATACCCAACAGGAACAAAGAGGCAGTCTGGAAAAAACGTCCATACCCCCATGCCCACAACAGGCTGAACAACTGGCCGTCCCAAAGGTTGGACTTAACCATCGCCCAGAAATCCGGCTGCGAAAGGAACGGATACATACGTTGGCTATGAACACGCCAAACGCCGGCTGCCGGCACATAGTCAGGATTTATCATCGCATAGAAAAACTTGCCGAGTTCGAGAGGCTGGAGCATCAGGATAATAGCGGCAATGAGGATCGCTCGGTCGCTCCATCTGCAGACTAACACGAGCACCACGCCAATTATAGAATAAAGGACTAATATGTCGCCGGGGAAAAACGCCCCGTTGAAACAGCCGATAATGAACAAAAGGAAAAGCCGCCACAGGAAACGCAGACGGAAGTCTTTACCTTTCTTCGCCTGATTGTTATATTGAATAAAAAAGCTGAATCCGAACAGCAGGGAGAAAATCGCGTAAGCTTTCCCGGAAAAGAGGAAAAACAATGTTTCCCATATTCCTTTATCCATCGCCTCCATAAAAGCCGAAGAAGCTGTCGGGAAGTCATAAAAATTAAAATGTTCGATGTTGTGTAGTAACATAATAGCCATAACGGCAAAACCGCGTAATGCATCCACCACCTCGATACGAGGCGACTTAGCCAAAAGTCCATGCTCCATTGATAATGATTTAGATTTTTAATTTATGATTTTACAAAAGACAAAAGTAGATAAAGAAGTCATATAAAACAAAAAAAGCACCATTTAGGCGCTCTTTTTGTTTGCAGACTTAAAATAGATACTCGAACATACTTTAAAACGGTTTTTTTAATGTAGAAACGTCCACTTCCGCTTCTTGCTATAAAAGAAGCGAATATCGTGCCAAACTCAGCCTGACACACAGCCTGTTTTTGTAAACTCTTCTATTCTAACAGAGAAGTCGCCCAGAATGTTTTACTGAAGCTATTTATTACAACGTCACGAATGGGGAATTGTGGACATATATGGGGAATTTTTCTACAGATACCGTTCCACAGCCTGGCCCACAACAACACCCGCCTGCCGGATCACTTCAAATAAAAGCCGCTTCCAACCTTCGTCTGTCAGTGCCTCGTCGTTCTTCTCAAGGATTCTCAGTTGGGCTACCAAATCGGAAGCTCCCAACATGGTGAAAAGCGGGATTAGCTTATGGGAGATTTTGGCAGCCTGTGCACGGTCGGTCTTCTCCAAAGCTTGTTGTAGCAACGAAACGCTCTTGTTCGTCTCCTCGGCAAAAGTCCGGATAATGGAAGCGGAAGCTTCTTTGTCTTCGCCAGCAAAAGCAGTAAGCGAATCAAAATTGAATTCAGGCGACACCTCGGCTTGTATATCCGCTTGCAACAGGTTATTCAACAAAGCGATCAACTGCTTAGCCGTGAAAGGCTTATTTAGGAATCCGGTAAAACCGACTTCCAAATAATGTGTATTCTCGTTTTCCACACTGGCTGAAAGCGCGATGACAGGCACAGTATCTGTACCGGGGACACCCGACGAACGAATGACGTTAAGCAGGCCGTACCCATCCATGCCCGGCATCTGTATATCGGTTATGATCGCGTCGAAAGAACTATTACGCAAAATATCGACCACGGCAAACGGATTTGAACAACTGGTGACCTCCACATGGTTCCGTTTCAAAAACTCTTCCGTCAGTGCCAACTGCAACGGATCGTCATCGACCAGCAAACAAAAGATTTCGCGCCCTTCGACCCCCCCGGTCTCCGTTTCGTCTTCCTCCTCTATGGCAGGCGTGGCATGCAACGTCTGCACTTCCGATTCCCGCAAAGGCAGGACAATCGTAAAATCACTTCCTTTTCCCGGAACACTCTTTAGCGACAAGGTTCCTCCCATCAGTTCAATCAGCTTGCGGGTGATGGAAAGTCCGAGACCGAAACCTTCTTCCTTTTCGGTTCCCGACAGACGGGCAAACTCGCCGAAAATTTTTTCCTGTTCTTCTTCCGGAATCCCGACACCGGAGTCGGAGACAGTAATTGTCAATTGAGAATTGAGAATTGACAATTTGACTATCAAAACGATACGACCTTCATGAGTAAACTTGACAGCGTTAGACAATAGGTTGCTGACTATCTGGCGGAGGCGTATCGGATCACCTGAATAGATGCGATCCATCCCTTCCTCCTTCATATTCAGAACAAAAGCAAGTCCTTTCGCCTCGGCTATCGGGCGGAAGCTCCCGTATATTTCATTAAAAAGCGTACGTACGCTGAAAGGCACGTTCTGTATCTCCATCTGCCCCGATTCCAATCGATGAAAATCAAGCAAACCGTTCACCAGAGAAAGGATATGATTGGCCGATCCAGTCATATTTTCCAAATAATAACGTTGCCTTTCGTCCGGACGACGGCGCAGCAGCAGTTCTATATAACCGATTATGGACGAGAGCGGCGCACGGATATCGTGGCTGATCGTCAGCATCAACTTCTCCCGGCTATGGAGCAGGTCTTCAGCATATTGCTTGGCTTTCTCCAATTGCAGCCGATAATACTGGCTCCTGGAGATATCACGCGTGATCAGAATGATAAAGACCACCACGATAATCAGCGACAGGATAGCGATGCCGCCAATGAGATAAGAGGTTTCGCGCAGCACCTCCTGTTTCTTCACAACACGCTCCATCGACGCGTTCATCTCCTCTTCTTCTATATCGCGCAACATCTGGTTGATTCGGCTCGTGATGATGCTATTATTATAACGCAAGTTAGCGGCACGCTCTAAAAGCTGGTCGACAAGCTGTTTACGCTGATCGGCCACACTGTCCTGCAAATTTTTCAGGACCGTCACGATCGTGTCTGCCGGGTTGAAGGAATTCACCAACGTATCAGTCACGATCTGCCGGGTCGTATTCACGATAACAGTCGAATCCTCTTTAGGCGGTGAGAATGCATCGGCGAGCCGGCGGAAAAAGCCACGGTGCTTATGGGGCTGAGGAGTTTTCACGGAATCCTGGTGCACGATCACGCGCTCCTGTATTTCGACCTGCCGGATCATCGTATCTTGCCGGGCGATCACCTTCTCGATGTTTTGGGTATACAGATGTTCCGCGTTCGTCTCACGCCAGGTTTCCAACAGGCGGCGCGTGTTCCAACGCTTCTGCTCGATCAACATATCGATCGTGTCGATCTTGGGATATAGTGCGGGATTCGACACTAATGTACGCAAGGAATCCATATTCTGCAAAGCCTTGTTCAGCGTGCGGTTGAAATGCTTGATTTCCCCCTGTGGAAACCCGACCATTTGTCCGAGCGCTTCGCTTTCGTAGAGTAACGACAGAGTGTTGGTCACGAGATAAACCTTCTCCCTCGATTTGTTGTTCGGGTCGTCTTCGCCAGCAAACTGTTCGATAATGTTATAAATATAAACGACCGAACACACGGCTATCAGGATCAATAACAGGTATCCCAATATGACTTTACTTGTAATATGTCCATTCTGTGCGCTCATTAGTCTTTTCTATAAGCTATTTTCCATTTGTCCAACATAACGAAATCCGCTTTCTTCAATCCAACCTTCCAGAACGGGACAGGTTCGTCGTGATCACCGAGAAACATACGGTCACGAACGGCAAAAGCTGGGTTGGTCAGGGCCAGTGTGGAATCGGATACCGAAGTCCGGACACCGGCAATATCCAATACCGTATGGAACACACTGTTCGTGCTGACCGGATAAGCCCCGTGAGAGATCGCCATCCGGTATTTCTCCGGAAAAACGGTCCGATAATCGTCCGAGAACCAGATGATATACGGGATATGGAGCTGATAATAAGTCGGTATAGGCGAAGCATGCAGGTAACGAGCACGTGCATCATCGAAAATATCTTCTCCGTGATCGCTCAGATAAAGCATCGACGCACAAACCTCCTTCTTTTTCAACATGTCGACGATTTCTCCCAAAACATAATCCGTATAACGGATCGAATTGTCGTAAGCATTACGCAGTTCCTTCTTATAGGATTGGCGGATGCCTTCGGCCTTATCCGGCGTATAAATCCGGAACTCAGCCGGATAACGCTCATGATAATTGAAATGCGACCCGTATGTATGGAGGACGATAAACATATCCTCGTCCGATTTATCCAGTTCCTTTTCCAAATACGGCAAAAGGGCGGCATCATACAATGAGGTCAGATACGATCCGGTGTTGAACGTGCTCATATCGATAAACGTATCAGCCTCCCGGTAGAAAGCCCCGATCATCGAAGTAGTCAGTTTCTGATTGGCAATGACAAGCGTACGGAAACCTGCTTCCTTGAAAGCGGTAACGATGCTTTTCTCGTCATATATCACGCCATAGTTTTCCGCACTAGCGGCAGACAGGATGATCGGAACACTTTTGTGCGTATTGTTGGATTGCGTCACAACATCCGTAAAATGTATCAGACCATCGAGTCCTTCCATACGCGGAGTCGTATTGCGTTCATATCCATACAAGCTCCATTCCATAGCCCGCGAAGTCTCTCCCACCACAAGCACGTAAATCTCGCGCTTGCCATCCGCCTGTCCCGTCCGGACCGAGTTGAACCTGAAATCGGCAGAAGAGATGGAATAGTTGGCGTTTTTGTTCGATTTGGTAATCGCAAAATAGAGATTATAAAGCGCATTGACCGGATAAACATCGTTCTTGAGCGAGAAACTGTGCTTTTGCCAAGAAGGCAGGAAACAGAGCAGCACCCCCACTCCGAAAAGCCCCAAGCTTCTGGACGCCCACCGCTTGCGGAACACGGCGGTCAGCCTGTCTTTCATGCGGATTGAACGCGTGGCCAGCCACAAGGTAGGAAGCGTATAAAAGAAAAAGACGCAAACGATGACAAGAAAAATATTTCCTAATAATTCGCTTGCTTCGGAAGCATTCGAACTTGTCAGGTTCAAGAACATGTCCACGGCTATCACCGACTCGCCGAAAAGATACAACAGGACCAACTGGCCTCCGTCCAGTATGATTTTCGGCAACAGACACCAGACCACCACTCCGGGTTTACGCGCCAGCAGCAGAACTCCCATCCAGAACGCCAACGGCATGACGATAGAAGCAAGGCCCACCGGAACAGGTAAAGGCTCTGTGAACAGAAAAACACAGTTCGGAATGATGAAAAGCAAGCCGAACAAGAAATATAAGTGTTCCTGTGAAGATATCCAACGCAAAATATTAGTAAAGTACCTCATCGATTTTTGCCTAAAAAGCCTAATTTTATCAACTATTCTTATCACTATTCCACAACAGCACTGCTGTAACCGACAAAAATAAACGTTATCCATCACATACACATACAGAAGAAGCACAAAAAAAGTTATTTCAAGGTCTCCCGTAGAGGCGAGGTTCTACTCCGCCCATGAAAACAATGTCTGCCTTGCCCGATATCATTTCGTCAGCAAAACAGCCACTCCCCAGTTTAAATAGAAACGTTAAAAAATATCACCCGCTATAGTAATTCCAAATATATGGGGTACTAATCCGATTTACATGGGGTCGTAATGACATTTTGATATTTTAAAAATCATGCAAATGCTTTCAATAATCTTGCAATATGCCGGTAGCAGAACTTTGTTGCTTCCGACTATCGCTTTTTATTTTTAATTTCGGGCAACCGAAAAAGGGAAAGATTATTTAAAATCATCAATAATAATTAAGGTAAAGACAAAATGAAAAGACAAATCATGCTGCTATCGGCTTGTACGGTCGCTTTGCTGAGTGCTTGTTCGTCGAACACGCGTATCGCAAACGAAGTATATGCCCCTGCTGCCAAAAACGAATTACGGGCGCCGGCAACACCGCTGGTAACGATCGACCCGTACACCAGCGCCTGGTCGTTTGCCGACCGCCTGAACGAAGAAAGCGTGCGCCACTGGACCGGCCGTAACTTCCCGCTATTGGGAAGCCTGCGTGTAGACGGTGTTTCATACCGGTTCATGGGAGCGGACAAAGTAGAGGTGACGCCGGTTATCGGTACGGCGGCTTCCGGCTTATGGGAGGCGACCTACACATTCGAGCTGCCGGAGGGAGAATGGACCGCCGTCGATTACGAGACAAAAGGCTGGAAAACAGGCAAGGCGGCATTCGGGACAGACGATAATCCGTATCGCTCCACTCCCTGGCAAGACGGCGACATCTGGGTACGCCGCTCGTTCGACTGGCCTGAGGGGACGGATAAGGAAGATCTGTTCCTGCTATATTCGCACGACGACAACATCGAGTTGTACATCAACGGTAAGCAGGTAACCGGCAACGGGTTGGATTACGACCTGCTGAAGGAAATCCCGCAGGAAGTGGCCAACACGCTCAAACCGACGGGGAACATCCTGGCTGCCCACTGCCGCAACAACGGAGGAGGTGCATACGTGGACATGGGAATCATGAAGAAGGTAAAACGGGGAGACACGTTTGACAATAAAGCGGTCCAGACGGCGACCACCGTCATGCCGACACAGACGTACTATACGTTCGAATGCGGCCCTGTCGAACTGGATTTGATCTTCACTGCTCCGATGCTGATGGACGACCTGGAGGCCATGACCGCCCCGTACAATTATATCACGTATCAGGCCCGTTCGTTAGATGGTCGGACACACGAAGTCCAGTTATACCTCGAAGCGACCCCTCAATGGGCTGTAAACACGACAGATCAACCTGTCACCTTCGAAAAGATCGAAAAAGACGGGTATGTCTATCTAAAGACCGGCTCTGTCGACCAGGAAGTTTTGGGCAAGAAGGGAGACGACCTTCGCATCGACTGGGGCTATTTCTATCTTTCAGCCGCGCAATCTCCGGACGTGACAGTCGCCATTGACGAATATTACGCTGCCAAGAAAGCATTCATGGCCGACGGCAGACTGTCCGGCAAAGCGGAGAATGTGTCTCCGGATATGGAAAAACAGATGACGGTCCTCGCCTACTCCGACAACCTGGGCAAGGTAAACGAAAAGACCGTGTCAGGGCACTTGTTGATCGGATATGACGATCTGTATGCGATCCAGTATTTCAATGACAACCGGATGGCATACTGGAAGCACGACGGGCAGACGGACATTTTCGATGCCTTCGCCAAAGGCCAGAAAGAGTATGCCGGAATGATGAAACGGTGTGCGGACTTCGACGGACGCCTGATGCAGGAAACAGCGGCCGCCGGCGGACAAAAATATGCCGAGCTGTGCGCCCTGGCCTATCGCCAGGCCATTTCCGCCCATAAGTTAGTGACAGACAAGGAAGGCAACCTGCTATTCCTGTCGAAAGAGAATTTCAGCAACGGTTCGATCGGGACGGTCGATATCACCTACCCTTCGGCGCCGCTGTTCTTATGCTATAACCCCGAGCTCCTGAAGGGGATGATGAACCCGATCTTTTACTACAGCGAAAGTGGCAGATGGAACAAGCCTTTCCCCTCACACGATGTCGGCACGTATCCGCAGGCTAACGGACAGACCTACGGCGGCGATATGCCGGTCGAAGAATCCGGCAATATGCTGATCCTCGCAACGGCCATCGCGATAATCGAAGGAAATGCGGATTATGCGGCCAAACATTGGGATGTGTTGACAACCTGGGTCGATTATCTGAAGAAAGAAGGTCTCGACCCGGACAACCAGTTATGCACGGACGATTTCGCCGGTCATTTCGCTCACAACACCAACCTGTCCATCAAAGCGATCATGGGGATAGCCGGCTACGGCAAGATGGCCGGAATGTTGGGAAAGAGGGAAATAGCGGATTCTTATCTGGCGACAGCTCGTGAAATGGCTGGCAAATGGATTGCGATGGCAAAAGACGGGAATCACTATAAGCTGACCTTCGATAAGTCCGGTACATGGAGCCAGAAATATAATTTGGTTTGGGACCGCTTGTTAGATCTGAATATATTCCCTTCGGAAATAGCTGAAACAGAAACAGCTTACTACAAGACCAGACAAAACAAATATGGTCTGCCGCTGGACAACCGCGAAGATTATACCAAATCCGACTGGATTCTGTGGAGTGCCTGCCTGACCGGCAATACGGCCGATTTTGAAACGTTCATGCTTCCGGTCTGGAAATACGCCAACGAAACGACCTCACGCGTCCCGTTGAGCGACTGGCATTACACTTCTGACGGAACACAACGTGGATTCCAGGCCCGTTCAGTCGTCGGCGGCTACTATATGCGATTGCTGGAAAAACGGCTGAAGAAGTAATTATGATGGTAGCGTGTCGAAACTATCCTGTTCCCGCGCTTGACGCGGGATCGCATTAAAACCGGCCCTATAAAAATCTGATTGATAAGGTCTGTCCTTTTGCGTCCCCGCATCAAATGCGGGGATAAGGAGGTTTCGACACACTTCCATCATAATTCTCCTCACTTCCTCGCTACCTTCTGTATGATACCAAGAAACTCTTCATTCGTCATCCGGATATCCGGTTCCTTATAATTCACGTAATCTTCAAAATAATCGCTGGCGATATCTGCCACGATCTCAGAGCCGTCCAACCCGAAAGAACTCACCAACTTCTCCACCTTGCCACGAATCTGGCGGATCACCTGCAAGCGGTCTTCGTAACGGTCCGGTTTTTCCAGCTCCGTCACATGCTCGTTTCGGGCAATCAGATAAACGGTCGTATAAAACTTGTCCACATCTCCGAAAGCCGGGATAAACAGAGCTTTCTTTTCCTCTGGCAACGCAACCAGTGTTTCCTGAATTTTTGTCATTATTGTGTTTATTTTAATTGGTTGGCGAAGATAGTACATTCCGTTCATAGATAAAGTCTATCCCGCGATAAATAATATGCATTTCATTCTATGAACAAATTTCGAGCAGGGAATGTTAGAATAGTAGAAACAACATAAAACAGATTGATTATGCTTACATTATGTCTCAGTTTATTATTGTTGATAACAAATAATAGTAATAATAGTCAAATAACAGATAAAAAAGAAAAAGTTATGAAATTTGAATTAATCCAGTTACCCTATGCAGCCAACGCGCTGGAACCGGTTATAAGTAAAGAAACGATTGAGTTCCATCATGGCAAACATTTACAGACTTATGTAAATAACCTGAACAACCTCATTCAGGGAACCAAGTTCGAAAACGCTACATTAGAACAGATCGTGGCAGAATCCGACGGTGCTATCTTTAACAATGCTGGACAGACGCTTAATCATAATTTGTACTTCACCCAGTTCTCCCCCTATGGCGGTGGCAGACCGACCGGCGCCCTCGCCAAAGCGATCGACGCGACTTGGGGATCGTTCGAAAACTTCCAGAAAGAATTCGTAGCTGCAGGAACCGGTTTATTCGGTTCAGGATGGGTATGGCTGGCTAAAGATAAAGACGGAAAACTCTCAATTACCAAAGAAGCTAACGGTAGCAATCCGGTTGCTCACGGATTGAAACCGATTCTGGGATTCGATGTGTGGGAACATGCCTACTATTTGGATTACCGGAACCGCCGTCCCGATCATTTGAACGCTTTATGGAAAATCATCGATTGGGATACCGTTGGCAAAAGATATTAAAGCTCTTTAAACTCCAGATAAAAGCCGCCCGGCAACATACCGGACGGCTTTTTTATTTACAAAATGACTGGAACTCAAGCAATATAGTAATATTTCCAATTATAAGGGAAAAATGTTCAATAACGGAATGGAATAAATAGCATACCTTTGTTATATAATCAATAAACAAGAATATAAACCTCAATTAATAAGGAGAATAAACATGAAAGTACAAGAATTGACAAAAACGGAATTTCTGAAAAAAGTAGCGAACTACGAAGCCAGCCCCAACAAGTGGGTGTACAAAGGAGACAAACCTTGTATCGTGGATTTCTATGCCACCTGGTGCGGACCTTGTAAGATGGTCGCTCCTATCTTAGAAGAATTAGCAGAAGAATATGCCGGAAAAATCGATATTTATAAGGTAGATACGGAAAAAGAAGAGGGATTGGCCGCCTCTTTCGGTATCAGAAGTATTCCCTCCCTCCTTTTCTGCCCAATGAACGGGCAACCGCAGATGGCAAAAGGGGCAATGGGAAAGGCCGACTTCAAAAAAGCTATAAATGAGGTACTTTTGAAGAAAGAATAACAATATCCCAACATAAACAGAAAGCCCTCTCCGAGTTCCGAACAGAGTTCGGAGAGTTTTTAGAAAAAAATATTACACATTATGCCCCCAAACTATTGCATATTAAAAAATAATACGTACCTTTGCACCCGCAATCGAGAGAGATTGATACTGATAAAAAATGAATGCCTCTTTAGCTCAGTTGGCCAGAGCACGTGATTTGTAATCTCGGGGTCGTTGG
>ERZ773157.2090-NODE-2090-length-16354-cov-97.512608_pt1 | contig 16354 bp, 11 predicted proteins | sample MGYA00511480_ERZ773157 | MGnify/ENA primary metagenome ERZ773157 (study PRJEB29015, sample SAMEA2737863) | human gut metagenome | biome: human gut; feature: human-associated habitat; material: faeces | place: China | collected 2012 ... | reverse complement strand
GCATAAAGGCTTTTGTCTTCAGATTCATCTCCGTACCTGCCAAGTGGATCATGACTGCAAGGCAATACGTGCTGAATATCTACACAGAGAACCGCGCTTATGCAAAACCCTTCAAAACAGAATTCGGATAAGAATCCTTTCTTTCCGGTTTGAATCTGCGTATTACCTCAAGTCGCATCGTGGGGTAAGGGGATGGTGGCTACATATTGATGTTGTGCTGTTGCTTTTTACTGAAAGCTGCTACTAACGACTCATAAATCTACCCTTAATCGTGTATTGGATGATAGTTGCGGATTTTAGGTGCAATTTTTTTGTTCATCATTTCTGCGTTGAATATGAATAATCATTCTACAATTTCCAAAAAGGCACTTGGCACATAAGCTGTACAAACAGTTACCAATTCATCCACCACAACACCTACTCTCTGTTGCCCTTGCCATCTTGCGACCCTCCCAATAACTCCTTTGAATGCGCCATCAATAACTCTCACCAATTGTCCTTTTTCAAACTTTGGTACTTCATCTAATGTCACGATGGTATTGTCCACATCAGCAGCACAGATAATTTTAAGACTATCCATCTGATAGTTGGGAACTATCATTGGTGTCTTTTCTATCTTGCGACCAATATGGATGTGCCGATAATAAAAACGAAGGAATGGGAGATTTACGTTGTCGTAAACAAAAGTTTTGACTTCTTCTTCTGTACCGTATGCAAAGAAAATGTTCGGCAAACGTGATACGGTAACAACTTTGCGCTTACCTTTTATAAGTTTTACAACACTGGTAGTTGGATAGAAAGCCGTAATGCCTTTGGCTGTCATATAGTCGTATGCCTTTTTTTCTCTACCATAAGTGGTGCGTAAGGCATACCAATGGGGAACGTCTATCTCTTTTTGAGCTTTTGACTTACTTGCTATATGTGCATTTCTGGTGGACACCCCTGTTTGTGAACTCTCTGCGGAAATAGTGCTTTGAGCTTCGGGGAGGGCGTTGGAGGTAAGTCCAGCGCAAGGAGGGAGTTCACCGCCTCCTGGGGTGTGTACATCTGTTGATGTCCATTCATCGACTTTCATATCGGTGCTAACTTTTTTCTAGACAGAAATCCGTTAAATTCCGACATAAAAAAGCGTGAGATCGTCCTGTTGTCCATCCCACACATCGAGGCTCTTGCATTGCCTATTATAGTTGAACAGACAACGTCAGAGCCCACGCCGATATGAATATATAAACTCCATGCAGAAACAGATGTACACATCAACATCGCACCCAATAAGATACAATATGAGTATACACAGTACTCCACGGATAGATATAATCACACCCGGGACATCTACCGTTGGCTATGTTCATGACTATAATATCGGAAGTTTGCAAGATTTCGATGTGTCAAGAACAAAGCGTCGATAAACGCCTTCAATATGTCTGGACTGTCATCCCACCCAATGTCCGCTTTTGTATAGATATGTCAGATAAGTGACTTCACTACACTCAGCACGGCGTAGGCTGCCGACTCGGTTATCTTGAAAGAACACGTCTAACAGTGACAACTGCGGTCAAGCAAATACAGTCCGATTGCAAAAGTACGAAAAATAATTGAGAAAACAGCAACAACAATTGAAAAAGTCTATCTTTTGCAGCAAATTTAAGACAATTTAAATCTATTTGCTTGAATATCTCTGAAATTATATATAATAATTGCATCATAATAGGTGGCAAACATATTATATATATGTCTGTCACCTATTATAATATTTTAAAGACCTACTCGAAACATCCTGTTTTGAGCAACAGTTGATTCTGTATGGTCGTTTTTGGGTTTATGTTGTTCCTCTATTTCATGAGACTTTTCTGGTTTATCTATCTCTGGAGTAGATGGAGCAAGTTCAAGCTGTATTTTCCTGTCCAACGCCGCCAACTCAGCTTTTAGACCTTTCAGCTCATCCTCTTTCTTCCAAGTCTTGCCAGCTATCTCTTCCAGTTGCGGTATTTCCTTTTCCAAAGCCTTGCATCTTGAATCATACTGTTCAATGTACCCTTGTATCTTCTGCAGGGCATTCACAAAGTTGTTTGCTGCAGCTATCGGGTCCGACTTGGCGAGATGTCCGTTGTTGTACTGATACTTGTAATGGCCCTCAACAACAAAGCGGTTATCAACGAAGGGAAGACCGCTCTCAAAGTTTGTCTCGCTTACGACCTTGATAGGAAATCCATAAATTGCACCTATTTCCTTGTATTCCCCATCTGTCCTTTCTGTTTTTGCCATCCTTTGAAGCTGTTTGCCTATCACTTCCAGATTATTGGACTCGAGACCGTTAAGGGTGATGAGATTGAGAATATTCCCGTCCATATCCTTCTTTGCCTGACTCATAAACTTGTCATAGTCCGCTGTCATGCCTTTGAGTATAGTCCGATTGCCGTCCAGCTCTTCTGACTTTGACTTCAGTTTCAGTTCCGAATCACGCTTGCCCCTGTTAAACGATTTGCGCTCACCCTCCAGAGAAGCAACCTTCTTCTCCAGCTTCGCCTTGTCAAGCAAGTCGGTATTTCCGGAGAGAATAGCCATATACTCTGAAAAATTCATGCCCGATTTCTCGTCCATCGCTCCCTCGTCAATGGTTCTCGCTCCCAAGGCTCCGCTTTTCAACTGCGAGATAAAAGTCTGCTTGCAGTGCAGGAGGTTGAACTTGTAAGAGTCAAGCGACTTTTCCACCGCATAGATGATGACATCCACCTTATTGTCGGCATACAGCTTGGCAATCTCGTTACCAGCACGCACACCTCGACCGTCACGCTGTGCCAAGTCTGACGGTCGATCGGGTAGGTCAAGGGCATTACTGCCCTCTTCCCCCCTCAGAACCGTACGTGAGGGTTTCCCCTCATACGGCTCAAGCTTTTCAAAGTCTCTGTTCGTGTGCAGAGACCGGCTCATCCTACTTCTTGTTTCCATTGTTTTTACGGGATAATTTGAAACATTCATCATGAATCAACAGATTGCATTTCCGTCCGTCTTGTACGGTCGGCATTACATTCCATGCCTTATGCGTGTCAATCGGTTCACCACATATCGGACATTTCCGACCTTGCTTTTCCCATAGGTAAAGCAGGGATTTACGTCCTTTCAGCGTCACAAGCATCTTTGACTTCATTCTTTTATTGAAGTACAGGCGGCAGTCTGCGTCAAACGGATTCATGTCCCCCTTTATCTGCGTATATTGCAGAAAAGGAAACGAAGATGCCAGTTTCAACAAGGTAAGTTGGTCTTCTTTGCCGTTTGATTTCTTGAACTTAGCCGCAAAAGTCCAGCTGTTCCCTCGGATATTGTGCCAATAGCGGTCTTTTATCCACTGTTTCCCTTTCTTGGAATGACGGCGTTTAGCCCATTGCCACAAGGCGAGAAATATCTGATGGTCGATTCTGTGAAAAGAATCACGTGTCGCCCCATGCTGATAATATGCTCCCCATCCTCGAATTTTAGCATTCAACATCCTGATTAATGATTCCTGCTTGCAACCCTTATGACCTTTTGTCACCTTACGGATATTCTCCATAAAGCGTTTTTCGGCTTTCTTGGTCGGCTTGGTCAATATTTCATTACCGAATTTGCGGATGTTGAAACCGAGAAAATCGAAACCGTCACGGATATTGGTTATCACCGTCTTTTCTTCTGATAAGGTCAGACCTCTTTCAGACATAAAGTCGGCTACCAATGGCTTGATTTCCTTTTCAAGTGTTTCACGGTTCTCGCAGGTAATTATAAAGTCATCAGCGTAACGGACAAGATTCACCATTGGCGAATATAACTTACCTTTGATTCTAACTCGTTTATATTTCTCTGCAAGGACTTTCTGCAATCCGCCCAATGTCATATTGGCAAGCGTGGGAGAGATAATGCCACCTTGTGGCGTTCCCTCCTCTGTCGGGAACATCTGTTTGTTGAAGATATAGCCGCATTTCAACCATTTTCGGAGTATTGCCTTGTCCATAGGGATGTTGGCAAGCAGCCATTCATGGCTGATATGGTCGAAGCACCCCTTTATGTCACCCTCCAGAATCCATTCGGGAGAATAGCCTTTTCGGAGAATGTTATGGCATTGCATTACCGCGTCCATACAGCGGCGTTCCTTGCGGAAACCGTATGAACGTGAGTCGGCTGTTGTTTCCGACACTGGTTCTAATGCCATAAGGTAGAGTGCTTGCATGGCTCTGTCTTTCATTGTCGGTATTCCCAACGGTCGCAGTTTGCCATTACTCTTTTTGATGTGGACTCTTCTCAATGGCTTCGGCTGGTAGCCTCTGCGTTTGAGTTCGCTTATTGCTTGTGTTTTTGCTTCGGGTTTCTCCCATGTTTCCATGTCCACTCCGGGGGTGTTGCCACCTCCGTTAGAAGTAACTCTCTTTACGGCTAAGGCTTTTGCGTAAAAAGAGTGGGTCAGCGTCCACTGCAAGGCTTTCACCTTGTTGTATCTGCCTTCCTTCTGAGCCTTTACAATTCGTGCTTGTAGCTTTCTGACAGCCAACTCCGCTTTAGTCCAGTCTATTCTGTCCCAAAGTGTTTGCTGATTGTCAGCAGGCGCACACGATGTCTTGTTTTCGTTCATTTGCTTTCCTCCTTTTGAAAGTTCTAAAAGTTAATTGTAAAGAATCACCATTTGACAACATTCGGTTTGATTGCCTACCTAATGTCGTCACAGAAGTCTGCCCACTTTCGTGTCGGATGATGTCGCCCACATCAGCCCGTGATGTCGGTTCAATCCGTATCCGCTCCATTACAGAACGGCATTCGCTTTTTCTGTTATCTTATACCTGCACACCATTCGGCTTTCATTGCTGTCAGCTTACCTGTCATTTTTACATGACAGGAGATATACAGGCTTACCATGTTCCACATAGATAACTAACGGATAGGTTAGGTTCTGTCTCATCCTCCGGCGGTGCTTATATCCGTGTAATCCTACCATGGAGAGGATTAACCGACCGCTTCCCTTTTGGGTAGAGTGTGCCAGTATCTTACACTCTTTCGTGACATTACGAAGTTTACTAACAGTTCGCTTGCGCTAACCATACTATCCAGCCTCGCCACTCTACGGTATGATACTAACCGTACTTGACTTCCCCTCACGGTTCTGTCTTGTCTTGCGAAAGTGTACTTCGTCCCGACCGCTTAATACAACATTAAGGTGCATCGGTCGGTAGGCTACCGCTGACGGAACAGCGGGTTAAAGCTGATACCCGTAAGTATCATTCCAACAATTATCTATGCGACTTCATGTCGCACCCACGGTGTGTCCAAATGATGAATAGCAACACACCTTTTTTGTGCGTTTACACCTGTGCCCAACATGGATGTGGAGCCGAATAATACACGCACTGAACCCTCGTTCATGGCTGCTATCACCGCCTTTCTTGCCCTCTCGTTCTTGCATTCCTGAATGAAGCGAATCTCTGACGAGGGTATTCCATAATCCTCTATCAGCTTACGCTTGATTTCAGAATACACGTTGAATTCCCCAGGTCTGTATGTGCCAAGATCTGAGAATACGAACTGTGTGCCCTTGTAATTGTCATAGCGTTTGTAATAGTCCGCTATCATCTTGGCACAATGGCTTGCCTTGTTGTCGGGATGATCCTCACAAGTCGGGTCTATCATGCGCATATCGAGAGCCATCTTTCGGGCATAGTCTGTGGCTATGAGCATCTTTGCCTTCTCTTCCGTTTCCGACAGTGGCAGTCTGCCGAGGATGGTGGCATCACCTGTCTTGGCAAACTCCATCAGCTTTTGGATGAAATCTTCCTGCTCTGGTGTCGGCGGTATGTTATGAAGGATCTCGTTCTTCTCCGGTCTGTCCACACCAACTGCCTCCGCCGTGCGATAGTCGGTTATCTCGTTGTAGAAAGCAGCAAGCTCCGGTACTTTGATGAAGTATCGGAAACGCTCCTTCTGTACGATGTTGTTGGTGACGTTAAACTCGAAGTCGGTAGTCTTCTTGGCGAAGATTGCCGCCCACGCATCGAAACAGCGGATGTCCTGACGCTCCAGTTCCTTGGGGCGCAGGTACTTGAAAAGCAGATACAACTCTGTCAGTGAGTTACTGATAGTTGTTCCCGACAGGAATGTCGCTCCCAGATCTCTGCCTGTCCGTTCCTGTATGGTACGGATAGCAAAGAGCATGTTGAGCGCCTTCTGGCTTCCCTCGCTGTTGCCGAGTCCTGCCACACGGTCGTGACGGGTGTTGAACATGAGGTTCTTGAACTGGTGACTCTCGTCCACAAACAAGTGGTCGATGCCCATCATGCGGAAGTCCACCACATCATCGGTGCGCTGCTCGATGCTGTAGGCTATCTTCTGCAACTTCACCTCCAGATTCTGCTTTCGCTTTTCCAAGCCTTTGAGCATTCCCCTCGACACGTCTTTGCCCTGCGTGCGTATCACTTCCAGATTCTCCTCCACAGTATCAAGCTCAGCCTGCAATATCTGCCGCTGGAGTTCTGGCGATTGCGGTATCTTCCCGAACTGGTCATGCGACATGATTACACAGTCATAGTCGTTGTTCTTGATGTTGTTGAAGAAACTGACACGGTTCTTGGTGGAAAAATCCTTCTCCGAGGCATAGAGTATCCTCGCATGGGGGTAAGCTGTCTGATAGGTGGCAGCTATCTCCGCGACATTGGCTTTCAGCCCGATAATCATCGGCTTGTGAGCCATACCGAGACGTTTCATCTCATGCGCAGCCATGCACATGATGAGGGTCTTGCCAGTTCCCACCTCATGGTCACATATCCCGCCGCCGTTCTGCAAAAGCATCCATACACAGTCCTTCTGACTTGGGTACACACTCTTGACACCATACTTTCCGCCAAGGGCTTTCAAGTCCAAACCGGGGAAGGTCTGGTGAGAACCGTCATACTTCGGACGCACGAAGCAGTTGAACTTCCGGTTGTACATCGTTGTCAAGCGTTCCTTAAAGGAGTCAGACTGCTCCTCCAGCCATTCAGTGAACCCGTTGCGGATTTCGTCAATCTTGGCATTGGCAAGCTGTATGCCCTCGCTGTCACGCACCTTGATGTCGTTGCCGTGTTCATCCTCACCGATGCTCTTCATCATGTCGGGACAGGTGTTGTGCAGGGCATGTTTCAGAAGACTCATGCCGTCATAGTGGCGGTAATATCCCTTCACCATATACTCATCCGTGATGGCCATGGTCTTCATACTGCATTTTGCCGAATATTCGTCCATGCTGTCGGAATAGACGATGCTGACCTGTGTATTGAAGAGGTGACTCATGTAAGCGGAATACACACCTGTAGGTATCCAACGCTCACCGAAGTTGAAGTCCAGGTCCTCAAAGGCTATCGGTTCGGGAATGCTTGCCTTCAAGGCTTCCAACGACTCCCTCACGATTGCATAGTCGGGATTTTCCTTCAGCCATTCTTCTATACGCTCCGCTTTCTCTATTACATTGCCAGCAATGAAGCGGTCGGCAATCTCGTAGCCATCTATGAGCGGATTGTAATAGATGCGTCCTTTAAGCGCTTCCGTCAGTTCCTGTTCCGGCATATCCGATAATTCAGTCATATACGGCAAGTCGATACGGCCGAACTTGTTGAGCGAGGCGGTGAGCGCTTCCTCTGGAGAATCCACATGACTGACCTCGTCAAGCGAAAAAGAGACCGGGTGGTCGAAGATGTCTGACTTTGTGAACTGTCCGTTTTCCACCCGTTCCAACGACAGCATGTCGCGCCCTGAGGCATCCATAAGGATGAACTTCACGTTCTGCTTGGCATTGAGGTTGCCGAAGCGGATGAAGAAAGCGTCATAATAGACATTCAGACTCTCACGCATCTGCTTGTTTTCCGTCTGTTCTTCCGCTTCATAGGTGTAAAGTTTCTGATAGGCATCACGGAGGGCGATATACAAGACTGCCTTTTCTTTCTGCTCCATATTCAGATCCAACGGCATGAAGGTAGCACCATACTTGGTAAGGTCTTTCAATACACCGATGGTTCTGGCAGAGTCGAGCACCATAGAACCCTCACGATGAAAACTTTCCAGTTTCTCATCAAATGGACGGGGCTTCATAGCATCCTCTTTCTTCTTTGCCAGCTCTTCCCGCTTTCTTTCTTGCTCTTTTTGCTGTTCCCGCTCATGATTTGTTTCTTCCAATGTGTTCTGAGTCTTGGAATCTTCTTTTGGCTCATTCCCTTTCGAATGTCCATGCCCGATTTGAGCTTTGAGAACTTCTATCGGTTCCATCGGCGGTTTGAACTTCGGATCAAGCGTATCTTCAACGCCCAAAGCCTTGAGTTGTTCCTGACGGTGCAGTTCCGCCTTTTGGCGCAGCAGCACCCTGTCTTCGGGAGCCATGGTCATCATCATCTCGTAAAAGCCGTTGATTGGCGGATTCTCTTCCCAAGAGATGCTTGCGTATGGCTCATCCCCAGGCAGGATTGGTTTTGTCTCCTGTGCTGTTTCCTGCTCTTTTGTATCTGTCAACGAAGGCTTTTCTTCTTTTTCCACAGGCTTTGTCACAACTTCAAACGTCGGATTGACGCTTTTTACCAACGGACTTGCTTTCTTCCTTGACACTTTCTTGGCGGCAGCACCCACTGTTACCTCTGCTTTCTTCTTCGTAAAATGGACAGTCTGACGGTTTCCTTCTTCCATTCCCCAAAGGTCAAACAGCGTCATTTGGACTGGCGGCTGCTGATGATTGGACTTTGGGGATAGCTCAGCATCATCAGTAGGCTTTTCCTGCTTTTGCAAGGATACTACCGTATCGTTCTGCTTTTCCTCAATAGACGGCTTCATCTTTTCTGTTTCTTCAACCTCCTTAACTTCCTCAGCTTTTGTTTCCTCTATCCCCAAGTATCGGTTCAAATTGAGGTTCTTCTTAAAGTCTTCATGGAGCATCTTTCGCAAATCATCTGCAATGCCTTCCACGCCATCCTCATGCGTGTATATCATTGCAGGTTTGCCGAATGAGTCAGTATCCAACTTTGCTGTTGTATGGATAATGCGTTCCGGATGCTCCAGAAAGTAGTTGTTTGTCGGAATGCGGTTCTCGTCATTATAGACGGTATCAAGCAGGTTGTCGTCTCCTCGCAGCGACTCCTTTTGGCTGTTTTTCTGGAGGATGATGAGGTCACTGCCCACTTCCGTATTGGCATTTTCCGTGAACAGGTTGTTGGGAAGACGAATCGCTGACACGAGATCTGCATGATAGAGCATCATAAAACGCGCGGCACTGTTGTTTTTGGCATTCAATACGCCTTGTGAGGTGATGAAGGCAACCAATCCGCCGTCCCTTACCGTATCAAGAGCCTTGACAAAGAAGTAGTTGTGTATGCGTCTGGTAACAAGTGCCCTCATGCCTTTCATGGCTGTATAGGACGGATCAAATACGGCAACATCGCCAAAGGGAATATTTGAGATGGCGAGGTCGAAGTAATCATTGAAAGGCTTTTCTATCTTCTCGAATCCCTCTATGCGCACTTTCTGCTCCGGGTGCAGATGGTGGAGTATCTTTCCTGTAAGCAGGTCTTTTTCAAACGCCATAATGTCTGCCTTGGGATTGTTATCCAAGACGGAATCGACAAAGGCACCAATGCCTGCCGAGGGTTCAAGTACCTTTTCGGGGATAATCTGATGCTCTTTCAACACATCCGTCAGAGCCTCTGTAACGGCTGACGGCGTGTAGAATGCCGTGAGGACAGACTGTTTCAGACTGTCCATCAACTGTTTGTACTCGCTTTCATTCTTGCTGTTTTCACGGATAAGTCTATGCAGCTCCACTGTTGGAGCAAACAATTCAAGGTCTGACTTTGCCCAATGGACGGCATCCGCCAGTTCCCTGGCAGGGTTCAGGATGCACTTCAATCCCCCGAATCCGCAGTAACGCTCCAGAAGGAGACGCTCACGGGCGGTCGGCGTGCGCTGTTCCCTGTCAAGGATGAATGCTGTCTCTATCGCCTTGATGTTGTCGTTCAGACGTTGTTTTCTATTGTACGCCATTTGACTCTATGAAAAGGGCTACGGCTCCCGTCAACTCTGTATAGAGCTGGTCATAGTCCGGTGACTGGGCAAAATCGTCATCGGTGAGGTCGTAAATGGAATACACGTTATCAACCAAAGGCAGGAGGTTCTTGACAAACGCTTCCTGATCTTCTACTGCTACCTCCAGGGGAAACTCACTGTCAACAACATCATACAGGATGCTGTACTTGGAAAAGCGGAGACCTTTCAGCAATGCTGACATGGCAAGTTCTTGTGCAGCATCGGCAAAGAGGGCATCACGCCGTGCCTGCTCATATACTTCTGCGGCATGGTCTGCACGTTCGCGGATAAAGTCCGCATCGCTGGCTTGTGGAAAACGGTTCTCTCTGAGGTGGTTCAAGAGGTACAGTCCGTAATAGGACAGCTCTGTCTGTGCCTGTTTCTTTCTGTTCATTTGTCTGTTGAATGGATTAAGTGGTGAATAATAAACCGTGGATGGCGGTTGGTGTTAGTTGAAAGCAAGAAAAAGGCACTCGGTATCCCTCCGAGTGCCGCCACTTAATCCACAGTAAATAAAAGCATCCTGAATCAAGACACCATTTATGAACCATGTTTCGGTGGCAAAGGTACAAACTATTTCTTGTATCTCTTCACATTTCCTCGCTTTTCTGCTTTTTTGCGCTCTGCAAAGACGAATTTCGTGTTGAATTTCTCGTCAAAGGCAATGGCTGCGGAGAATGGTTTGCCTTGCTTGCTGGTGAAACCATTGAGCGTTCTGGTCTTGCCCTTGGTGAGCAAGTCGGTGATGTCGGCATCAGTGAGCAACTTTCCTGCTACCTGCTTGAACACTGGCATACCGCACTCCTTGTTGCTGCATCTTACTACCTTTCCGAAGAACTGCATGGTACCTTGCTTGCATTTAGGACACTGGCAGCCGGAATCCTTGTGGCTGAAAAGTCTGTCACAACCTAACAATTCCGCAGTGATTTCACGGGTATAACCTTCGATACTATGGGTGAACCCGTCTGCACTTGCTTCACCTCGTTCAATCTTGGCAAGTTCCGCCTCCCATTTGCCCGTCATCTCCACATTGGCAATCGCCATGTTCTTCACCACGGAATGCAGGGCGAGTCCTTTTTCCGTCGGCACAAGTTTCTTCTGCTGGCGCACCATATACTCTCGTTTGAGCAGGGTTTCGATGATGGCGGCACGTGTGGCAGGTGTGCCAATACCGCTGTCCTTCATTGCCTGGCGCATCGTATCATCTTCTATCTCTTTGCCTGCGGTCTCCATTGCTGCAAGCAATGTGGATTCCGTATGCAATGGCTTTGGTTTGGTCTTGCCCTCCGTGATGGTGCAGCCTGAAAGAGTGATATGCTGTCCTTTTTGCCAGTTGGGAATGACTTGATCCTTGACCTCATTGTCTGTTGCGTCTGCATCCTTGTCCTGCCTGTTGTTCTTATCCTTGAGCGACAACGTTCGCCAGCCAGTCTGTCGGATGATGGAGCCACTGATGCCAAACTCAACTTCATGATCCACTTGCGCCGTTACTGATGTGATGTCCTTGATGCAGTCTGCTGAGAACGCTTCAATCATCCGGCACAATATCATGTCATAAACGATCTTCTCGTCCTTGAAAAGACCAATGGCTGCATTTTCTGTGATGAGCAGGGCATGGTGGTCGGTCACCTTGGCTGCATTCACGCTGTTCTTGCTGTAGTCCTCACTGCCAGGCAAGAGTTTCACTTTTTCTCCATATTCCGAATGATTCTCCAGATTCTTAAAGAGTTTGGGAAGGGTGGCAAATACATCATCCGAAATATAGCGGCTTGATGTTCTTGGATAGGTGATGAACTTTGCCTCGTAGAGTTTCTGGGCGATGGAGAGTGTATGCTCTGCCGTGAAGCCATGCTGGGAGTTGGCTTCTTTCTGCAAGGTGGTGAGGTCGTAAAGGAGCGGTGCCTTCTCCACCTTTCGCTTGGTTGCGACCTTTGTGATGATGGCAGAACCGGTATCTTTCACCTTATTATATATGTCGGTTGCGGTGGCTTTGTCTGTCCATCGGTTGGCAGATGTGAACTTCAGTATATTGCCACTGTCTGTATCAACCACACCGAAGTGTACCTGCCAGAACGGTTTCGACTCGAAACGCTTGTGTTCCCAATAGCGTTCGCACACCATGCCAAGGGTCGGAGTTTGCACACGACCTACGGAATAGGTGCCACGTCCTGCGGCTATCGTCAGGGCTTGTGTGCCGTTGATGCCGACGAGCCAGTCTGCCTCACTTCGTGCCTTGGCTGCATGATAGAGATTGTCATACTCCTTGCCATCCCTGAGGTTCTGGAGTCCCTCACGGATGGCGGTGTCCGTAAGCGAACTGATCCAGAGACGGTCGAAAGGTTTCTGGCAACAGAGATACGCATAGAGGTATCGGAAAATCAACTCTCCCTCACGTCCGGCATCGGTTGCTACGATAATGCGCTCACTGCTGTCAAACAGCTTGCCGATAATTTTAATCTGGGCAAGCACACCTGCATCTGGTTTGTAGCCGTTCTCTGTCTTGACTTGTCGGGGAACAAGAACGAACGGGTCGGGAATCACAGGCAGATTCTCTGCATGGAATCCCTTCATGCCGTAGGTTTCCGGCATGGCTGGCTGCACTAAATGTCCGAATGCCCATGTCACATAATAGCCATTGCCCTGCATATAGCCTTCCTCACGCTTGTCAGCTCCTACAATGTGGGCGATTTCCTTGGCTACGCTTGGTTTCTCTGCGATGATTGTCTTCATTGTCTGTTGTTTTTGTGACATCCGCAACCGTGGGATAGACGGTCGCAGATGTCGGTTGTTATGATGGATGATTAACTCTGTGGATCAAGTGGCGGCAACTACATCTTCACGCTTCTTGCTTTTCTCTTTGGCTTCTGTTCCTCGGCGTTCTGTTCCTTCTGCTGCTTTTCGTTCTTTGGCGCAGACTGTCCCGGACTCAGCGGCTCCTTGGTGTGCTTGGTCGCCTCATGGGTCTTGCCCTGCTCGTTGACGGCGACTTGTACCTTGTTCTCGTTGGTCGGAATCTGTTCCTTTGCCTGTTTGAGGTCTGGATTGTTGCGGTAGGAACGTGGCTGCATCTTGTCGAAGTCGAACTTCACATAGGCGGTATAGGTACCGCTGCCGTTCTTGTTGGGCACTTCCTTGATCTCGATGGTCTTGCCTGCCACATAGTCGTCCTTCTGCTGCTCGGTCAGTTCCTTCTTGAAATAGGTGTTGAGTCGGCGGATGGTCCCATCCTCATTGAGCCAGTGGTTGGGATCTTGCTGCTTCTTCTGACCGCCCGCATCACCTTCTGCCTTCTGCTCCTGCTTGTCAGCGGTCTGCTTCTTGTCTCCATTCTGTTTCTGACCTTGCGCCTGTCTTGTGCTGCCAGGCACGAACTCCACGCCACGCTGTTCCACATTCACCTGCAACAGCGGTGTAAACTTGCGCCCGTTGGCAAGCTCAATCTCCTTGCGAAGCGGAATACCTGAGTAGAGCACTCTCTTGTCGTCCTTGGTAATAGGTGTCTTGCCGATGGTATCGGGTATGCGCACCTTGTTGGTCGGGATGTCAACAATCTCATTGGTGAGACGGTCGATACTGATGAAATGAGGACGCAGCTCACCTGTATTCTTGTCGGGGAAATCCACTACCTTTCCGAGATTGCCGTTCTGCAACAGGTTCTTTTTGTCCTCTGGAGTGAAGGTATAGCCTTTGTAAGCGACATCGAGTTTTGGCTCGTTGCGCACGAAATGCGGCACGAGTTGCAACTGGTCGTTATCGTCCTTGCGGAATGACAGACGGGCCTGTATCTCTATCTGTTCACCGCCGAAGGTCGGCTTCACAATCACAAGCCCCGTCTTGCCGTAGTTGAGCAGGGCTTTCATATCCTTCTCATTCATACTGTTGAAGTCTATGCCATATTTGGCACCAAGTTCCTGCAGGTTCACATCGTTACCACTGATGAGGTTCTGCTTTACACCCGAAGCGGTCTGTGCCTTCTGTTCGGTTGCGGTCTGTTCTGGTTTCTGTTCCATGTCGTTCTTTTTTTCGTTGGTTTGTTCAGATGATACATTCTCTTTTTCTGTGTTAGCTTGCGTCTTGGACGCATCGTCCGATGATGCGTTTTCTTTCGCCTGACCTTCCGATTGCTTTGCCTCTTTCTCATAATTGGAGGTGTCAACCTTGTGGGCGGAAAGAATCTCCTTGTTAGCCTCCGGATCTTTCAGCAACTCCTTCATCACACCAAGCAGGTTTTCCACCTGGTCTGCCGCTATGCGGTAGAATCCGAATCGGCTTGGCTCCTTGCACTGGCGGAAGAAGTTTCTAAAGAAACTGTCCATCAGGTCACTGTTGCGGTCAAAACGCAGGAAGTCGGACGTGTTCTCCGCCTTGGCGGGTGCTCGCTTCGGTGTGCCGTCCCTGCTGAGTCCGGCGACGACGCTGATCTCGCCCGTCTTCTCGTCACGGACTACCAGCACGTCCTGTTCATCACTCTTTTTCTTTTGTACCATAATTGTAAATTTTTAATGGTGAATACTGTTGTTATTTGAATTTCTGATGAATGCGAGTCAAGTAATGCTCCACATTCTCTTTCTTGAATTCTTTTACATTATTCTCTACAAACTGCATCACATCCTCTTCCGTGTAGTATGTTTTCTGCCCCAAACGCTTGTAGGGAAGCACTCCCAGACTGCGATAGCGTTGAAGGGAACGAGGGGAGATTTGAAATAAGAGGCAGAGGTCCTGGTTGTCGAGCAATTTTTCATTGATGGCAGAACCTCCTTTTTGCTCCGTCTCTCGTTCGTGTCTCAACATCAGCATGTCGTAGATGCCGTCTATCTTTTTGTGTAGGTCATGGAGATATAACTCCAGTTTTCTCAATGTTCCATCTTCCATGCTCATGTTTCCTTTGCTATTGTTAGTTCCTCAACCATTCTTTCAATGGCTTCAACTTGGTATCGGCATTGATTACCAATTTTAATAAAATCAATGCGGTTCTCTGAACGCATTCGCTGCAAGGTGCGCTTGCTCACACCAAGCATCTTAGCTGCATCGTCATTGGTCAACATCGGCTTCAATCCCTTACCCGTCAAGTTCTCTTGAAATGCCATTTTTGCCAATCGCACGTACTGGACTATTTCTGTCAACTGTTCTGTCAGCTTTTTGAAGGCTGCACTTTCCATTGTTATTACTTCCATTCTAATTCCGTTTGAAATGTTATATAATTCGTTGTTTTTATTTCTCGGCGGCAAAATTAACCATTTGAGAAATACCCGTTTAACAACTCATTAATGACCCACGTGTAATTTTCTTGATTTTTCTTGCCAAGCGGTCGGCAAACCCCAGAAAAGCACTGCCACAGTTATTCATTTTCATTGTTTTTCTACATACACACATTAACTTTGCATCCGAATTTGTTGAACCAATAAAACAGAGAATATGGAAGTAGTAACAATGGAAAAGAAGGCATTCGACTTGATGATGGCAAGATACGATGCCTTGGTAAAGAAAGTTGAGTTGCTGAAGCATAAGGCTAACGGCAAGCGTCTGAACAAATGGCTTACAGGTCATGAGGTCTGCCAGCAACTTCGCATCAGCCAGCGCACCTTACAAAAACTTCGTGACCGCCGTTTCTTGGGGCATACCCAGATAGGTCGCCAATTCTATTACTGCCCCGAAGAGGTCAAAGCCATCGTTCCGCTTATCGCCAGAATCAAATCGGTATAGCATAAAGCCAAACTCGCCCAAGGCAAAGCCGAAAACTTCACCCTGGGCGAGCCAACACATTTTATATTCACCACTTAATCCAAATTGTAAACAATGAACATGAACCAACTTCTTACGCATGAGAGCAAGTCGATAGACACCGCCATGCAATCCTTGAAGAAAGCCAACAACTGGCTATCCTCATTCATCGAGTCCTACAACCCACCTTTGGACGGGGAGCGATACCTCACCGACAAGGAACTCTCCGAGCATTTGAAGCTTAGTCGCCGCACCTTGCAGGAATATCGCAAACAAGGCATTTTGCCCTACATTATATTATGTGGCAAAACCCTCTATCCGGAATCCGAGATACAAGCACTTCTCACTGGTAATTACCGCAAGCCGATAATCGACGGCACTGTTTCACAAGGGGAGGGTACTGCTTCATAATAGCGAAACAAAAATAGCGTACAGGGTACAACGACAAAAATCGTTTCCTCTGTACGCTATTATATTATAAAGGTGTAGGAATCTTATTAAAAGATGAGAGATTCTAACTTGCACCTCTTGGCATCGTTCCGTTCATCACAATAATCATCGGATACTCGTGTTTTACTTG